>JGI26531J51214_10000035_pt1 | contig 142137 bp, 63 predicted proteins | sample ThiBiot_500_biof_2_FD_51214 | JGI IMG/M metagenome (IMG submission 51214)
TTGTTCCGGCCTATCTCATCCCATACGGGATCGCGACGCTGATCTACGGGCTGCTGGCGGATCGCCTGGGCATTCATCGCATCATGTTTGTCTCGCTGGCCGCGTTTGCGGCGCTCACGGCCTTGACGGCGACCGCCGTCTCCATTGAACAGATCGCGTTATGGCGGGCCTTGACGGGGCTCGGCGCCGGTGGCGTCGTGCCACTCGGCCTCACACTCGTGGGCAGACTGTTTCCCTATGAACAGCGTGGGCGCCCGCTTGGCTGGTTGTTCGGTGCCATGGCCGGGGGGATGGCCTTCGGCTCGCCGTTGGGCGCAATGCTGGTGCCCTTCATCGGCTGGCAAGGCTTGTTCCTCGCGGTCGGAGCGGCGGGAGCAGGCGTTCTGCTTCTCTTTCTGCCCTATCGACGCCTCATCGCCGCTGCTATCGCGCCGGTGACCGGCACGCTGGGCGATCTGTTTCGCGGCTATGTGAGTCTGATCGGCACGCCACGAGGGCAGCGCACTTACAGCTATGTGTTGGTCAATTCGATGTTCCACTCCGGTGTCTTTACCTGGCTTGGCGTGTATTTCGAGCAGCGCTACGGTATGGGGCCGGTCGGTGTCGGACTCGCGTTGCTCGGTTACGGCGTGCCCGGTTTCCTGTTCGGGCCGCTGATCGGCCGCATGGCGGATCGATGGGGCCGTGCGCGATTGCTTCCGATTGGCCTCGCACTCAGCACACTGGCGGCCGCGGCGCTGCTCGTCGGCTTCCCTGTGATCTTCGCGCCGGTCGTGGTGATGATGCTGTCGTTGGGTTATGACATGACGCAGCCGCTTTTCGCCGGCATTGTCACTTCGCTGGGGGGCAAGCGGCCCGGACAAGCCATGGGGCTGAACGTGTTTACGCTCTTCATTGGCTTTGGCGTGGGCAGCGTGATCTTCGGCGAGGTGCTCCGTTTCGGCTTCGGACCCGCGCTCGGAACGTTTGCTGCGGTCGAGCTTGCGGCTGCGCTGTGCTCGCTCCAATTATTCCGTTCAGAGCGCCCTTCGCCCGCACCGGAGCAGTCTGCGCCGGGTCGGTAAGGCCGGGGGCGCGGCCGGCCATAAAGGGGCACACTCGGATCCTCGGATCGCCGTAAACCGGTGCCTTAACTGGGAGATTCATGTCCGGAGTTCGCTCAGAGCGGCGACGTAAGGCCTGCCCCACCTCAGGCTGGTCATGCATGCAATACCTTCGCCGCCGAGCCCGAACGGTGACGCTTAACGTACGTAAATTTCCGAATCTTGAGATGCCCCCTAGTCCGTTCAGAGTTCAGCGCGGCCAGCGGCATTTCGAACGGCGTGCCCCTGGTCGAAGGCAACGGGCTTGTACCTGTCTGCGGCTGTGGAGGTACTGGGGTCGGAGTAGTGGCTGTGGCAGGGGCTGCTGCACGTTGAGAGCGGAGGGGGAGCCCAACGCTGGGGGTTGCATAGTACCCCCATTCATAGACATCCGCCGGGCATACTCAAATTTCGTGTGCGACAAATCCCGCATGTTTGCGGCAGGCGGCGATGAAGTCTTTTGGGTCGGGATCTCGAACGTCCGGGTAGGCGTGAGCCAGTACGTCGGGGGGTACGCCCAACCAGTAGGAGGTCTGAAGCCGCATCCAGAGCAACAGCGTACGCAATTCTCTGCCCTGAAACCGCCTGGCACTTACATAGATTGGAGGATGCCGAATATAGGCTGTCTGGCCGGTTCGTTCGATTTTCCTCGAGAACGCGTAGTCTTCCATTAAGGGAAACGGAGGGAAACCCCCAAGGGAGCGATAAATTTCTCGACGCACGAAGATGCCAGAATCGCCGTAATAGCGCTGCGTTAGTAAACGGCGAAGATCGTTTGAAGGCACGAGAAATCGGGTGAACCAGGACTCGGGCAGGAAACGCGGCAGAAAATTCCCGCCGATCATTCGCGGGTCGGCCAATGCGTCGAGAATTGCTTGTCGTCCCGCAATCGGTAGCCGGGCATCGGCATGCAGGAACAAGAACACATCGCCATTGGCCACACGGGCGCCAGCGTTCAACTGGATGCCGCGAGCCTTGAGGCTGGAAACGACCTTTGCGCCTGCACATATTGCAGCGCATGCAGTACAGTCCGGGCTCTCGGCATCCACGACGATTACTTCCTCTCCGATCTTCCGCGCCCAGCGCACGGCGTCCTCGATAAGAGGAGCCTCCTTCCAGGTTGGGATCACCACGGAAATGGTCGAAGGAGTCTTCATAAATCCAGCTGCCATGCGGGGGATCACCTTGTCCGCTCCCGCTCGAGCCGTCCCGCGCGCCGTTAATGCCGGCGGTTCCCCGCCGTGATCGCTTTAGGACGCCACATATCGACGCTGTCCGTCTCCTGTGGCGTGCATTATTGCACGCCAGATTGATCGATCAAGAAAACAGGACTGCAGGGTATTGCTCCTATGATTCCTTAATGGCGATCAATTGCCATTAAGGAATCGATACTTAGTTTACCCACTTCAAATTTTTCTCTGCTTTAGGCGGTACCCATCTGCCTGCAAACAGCTGCGCATTTACGACAAACCTCTACACACTGCCGCATGGTAGCGGTTTGGGTTTGGACTTTTTCGCATTCGGTCGCACAGGCTTCACAAATTGCCGCGCATGCGGCACAGATTTGTTGTGTCTGGGCCAGTCCGCTCGTCACGCATTTCACGCAGAGAATACAAATGTCTGCGCATATTTGGCAAAGTTTAATACATTGAGCCAGACCGGGACTTTGCTGATCAATGCATTCATTGGCGCACTGTTCGCATACTTTGAAACACTCAAGTACTATATTGAGGGAATCACTTCTCTGTTGTGTTTGAATTGCCATGTCCGTACTCCTTTTAATAAATTAAAAAAACAGACCGCCCAACAGAATTAGCGGTATTGTCACTGTGATGACAACACGCCACCCTGAACTTCAAAAAAGTAAGACCAAAATGTCAGCCACCGTGTTACATCATTTTTCGAAGCAGTCCCTAATGGTCCCTAATGCCTTGCTACGCCTCAACAGCGGTGAAACCAGTTTTGCCCACTGCTTCCTTGAGTTGCTCCTTCTCGACCCGACCTGGCTCATACTGAACGTAGAAATGCTTTTGCGATACCTTGGGCTTGACCTCGCGGACACCCGGCACTGCCTTTAAAGCTGTGCTGATCTTTGAAGCGCAACCTTCGCAAACCATACTCGGAACAAGCAGTTCCACCTCGGCAAGGGGGCCACTCTCCATGATCTCTTCGCGTTCGAGGTTGACGCCCCGGATGCGAAGCGTGTTGAGCAAAATGGCAAAGACACTCAATATCATGACTGTGATCGCAAGCGCCGGGGTAATGAGTCCCATCGCTGCCAGCGCCATGCCAACAATGTTAAAAATTACCGCAACCACAACGTTGCCTGTCAAGGTGCGGTAGCTCGCCTTGCCCAGGATGAGTGCGCCCAGCACATCACTGAGCCTGTCGCTCACAAGAATCACGCCGGCAGACTCGATGGCCACGTCAGTGCCCGCGCCAATGGCTATGCCAACATCAGCCTGAGCCAGCGCGGGAGCATCATTGATGCCGTCACCAACCATAGCGACCTTGCGACCAGCCGCTTGCAACGATTCAATCGCCGCAACCTTATCCTGTGGGAGCAGTTCGGCCCGCACCTCGTCGATGCCAAGCTTACGGCCGATCGCCTTTGCAACGGGTTGTGCGTCACCTGTCAGCATGATCGTCCTGAGTTCGCGCGCTCGGAGCTTTTCGATGAGTCGCTCTGCCCCTCGGCGAGGCGTATCCTGCAGGGCGAAAAGTCCGACTAGCGTTCCCGCACGTGCCAGTACAACTACGGTCTTGCCCTCAGCGCTAAGCTCTTCAATGTGCGAACGGACTTCACCGCTTAAGATCACCCCACGCTCCTCCACGAAAGAAGGCTTGCCCGCTAGAATCTCTTTGTCCTCTACAAAGATTGAAACGCCTTTTCCGGGCGCTGCCCTGAAACCCTTGGCAGAGACACCGTGTGTCCCCTCACGCTGCGCAAAGAAGTGAATTGCCTGGCCGATGGGATGCTCCGAAGGCTCTTCTACAGCTTCCGCGAGCGCAAGAAGTTCGCCCCGATCAACGCCTAAGGGCACAACGTCCGTGACTGTGGGTCGGCCATAGGTGAGCGTCCCTGTTTTGTCAAAAACGAGGGTATCGGTAATAGAGAGGCCGTGAAATACTTCACTTGCCTTAACCAGAAGGCCCACTGAAATGCCCCTGCCCCCCGCAATAGCGGCAAGCATGGGAGTAGTAATACCGAGCGCGCAGGGATAGCCCATGATGATGGTCGTCAGTAGTACCAGAGTCGAGCTCTGCACGTCGCCCGTCGCAAGGAGCCATCCGGCAAAGGCGAGCCCGGCAACGATAAAAACGACTGGCCCGTAGTAATTCATCAGGCGGTCGGCAAGGAGCTCAATCGGCGGCTTGCGTTCCGCAATCTGCATCATCATTCGCACGATCTGGCTCAGGAAACTATCGGCTCCAGTCTTGGTGACCCGAATTTTCAGAGCTCCATCGAGATTGAGCGTGCCGCCAATAACCTTAACACCTGGCACTTTTGTAGCAGGCACAGACTCGCCTGTGAAGCTCGACTCGTCGACACTTGCCTCACCATCGACAACCTCCCCATCCAACGGAATGCGTTCACCGGGGGACACGAGAACAATTTCCCCGATTGTGACTTCGCTCGTGAGCGCGTCCACTGTTTCACCGCCTCGCAATACACGGGCACGGGCAGGCTGGAGCGAGAGGAGCTTGCGCACGGCTTCGGAGGCCTTCTTGCGAGTGTCGAGCTTGAAGTAGCCGAAGAAGAGATGAAGAGCCATAAGCCAGGCCGCAACCGGCAAGAAGTTCGGCCATTGCGGGTCAAACAGCGAGAGTGTGCCGATAATGAACGATCCCCAGGCCCCGGCGGAAAGAAGCACGTTCGCGTTGATGACGCGTTGCTGGATTGCCATGATGGTTTTGCGCAGAATCGGGTAGCCGACCCAGACGAGCATGAATGCGGCCGCCGCAAAGCTGAACCAGCCCCTGATCTCTACGGGCAAGCTGAAAATATTGAGCGGATCAACCAGGAGATCGATGATCGCGACTGTCATGCCGATAGCGCCGCGCTGCTTGATGAGAGTAAATAGGGCCTCATCAGTTGCGTATTGCTGAATCTCCGAGGCAGAGACGCTGTAGCCGAGCTTCTCGACCGCCTTGGCAAGCTCCTCACGGCTGATCTTCGATGTGTCGGCCTCGACCAGAACAATGCCGTGAACGAGGTTCACGAGGACGCTATTGACGCCGGGGTAGCGCTTGAGCGCCTTCTCGATGCTCATCGTGCAGAATGAGCACATCATCCCTGATACCTTCATGTTGATAGTCTGGACATTTGTAGTAGCCATGTGATTTCTCCTAAATCAGGGCGACAAATACCATTATGTAAAAACCGCTTACAAAGATAAGGGCCCAGCCGCTCAGGATCTGGATGGCGTGCCCCCAGAAGCCCAATCGCGTAAAGCGCATGATCGCTCCAGCAAACAAACCGACAAGCAAGAATGGCAAGCCCCTACCGAGTCCGAATGCAAACGCCAAGGCCACTCCGAACTGCGGGCTTGCTTGCGCGGCCACCACTGTGAATAACAGCAGCAACGGGGCCGCCGAGGTCCCAAGGCTGAAAATAAAGCCATAGAGGAATGAGCCGGTGATGCCCGGCTTGCGTAATGCCACGAGCTGATCCATCCGAAGGCGGGGTCCCCAGAAAACTGCAATGGCAGCAACCAGCGACACAAAGGCCATGCCCAACGCCCAGTACTGGCCGAACGATTCAGTCAATATCGCGCCAAGCTGGCCTGCGAGCACACCAAGGACAGTCAGATTGACAACAATACCGGCAAAGAATGCTAGTGCAATGGGAAACCCGCTGCCCTTTGCTTGGCTCTCCGAGCTGCCGACTGCGCCAAACATCCCTAAGCCCACGGGGAGCGTACAAGGACATACTGAACTCGCCATGAGGCCCGCCAGAACTGCTATTGCTAACGCCCATAACGAACCTTGGGGAAGCGTTTCGGCAAATCTCTGAAGAAATCCTTCAAGAGTCATGGGATGCTCTCTGTGTTGGCGAACCCATCATAAACCGAGCTTTTGAATTGCGGCGACGAGACGCCGGGCAAAGCCGCGGCGGGGTATCCAATGCCCGCTTTTGCTTGCTTACGGCTCACTTCTAGGTTTGAGACCACTCCATTGGACTCCATTTCTATATTTCGCGTGCCCCTCCAAGGGCCGTTGGAAGACCTTGCCTATCTGATAATAGCAGGAGCGCCGGCTTTATACCCCAGGTTGTTGATAGCAACTACCAACTGGTTGGGGGAAGTTTTGGTCTCAATATACTTCACGCGAGCGTTTCGATGCTCCAGGTTAACAGCTACATCAGTTACACCGTCGATAGCTTTCAGAGTCTTTTTGATTCTCGCAACACAGGCTCCACAGCTCATCCCTTCGATTGGAATGAGCACTGTTTTTTCAGCAGGTAGGGGAGCTTCAAAGCTCTCGTCAGTATTTACCGGCTGAGCACCGACAGTTGAAGAAATCACGAGTGTCGCTAGAATCGCGACCATAGTTGATCCTATTCGCCCGCGGCGCCCCCACGAACTCAACACTTTCTTAATGATGAATAAATTCATTAATCATATTCCTCGGAATCAAGACTCTTCAGAATAGGGCACTGGCTTACAGGACCTTCACCCGAACAGCTGCAGGCGAGATGAATTAACGCCTGTTTTATTGCGTTCAGCGCGCGTAGTTTTTCTTCAACATCGGCAAGCTTGGCCTGAACACGCGCTCGCACTTCTGTCGAACTGATCTCAGAATGGAATTGAAGGGCCAACAGCTCTTTGATTTCTTTGAGCGAGAAGCCAAGTTCCTGAGCACGCTTTATGAATCGGATACGCCGGACAGTATCATTGGGATACATTCGGTAGCCAGAGGACGAGCGGTGCGGTTCCGGCACTAGCCCTTTGCGCTCGTAATAGCGGATAGTTTGCAGATTCACTCCGCTACCGTCGGCGACTTCACCAATTTTTAGCTCCATGCTTATCTCCAGTTTTTCGTTTCCAACTTAAACCCTATACCTAAGTATAGTGTCAAGGAAAAAGTTTCCAGCCGAGATCACGCCGTATCAATCCCCCTGCCGCTTCATACACCTCCACCTCGACGAATTTGGCAAGCGGATTCGTTCGGATGTGTATCTCTGTTGCAGTAATGAGCCGACGAAAGTTCGCGCCATTGCGTTGCCATTCCGGCGTGTTGTGCCGGATACGCTCCTGCAATTCATGATCTTCGGTCAGCGCCAGCGCGGATATCTGGTCAAAACTCATCCTGTCCTCGGCATATAGCTGGAAGAGCACCGGTGAAACGTTCGTAAGCTTGAGGTAGCACTTGACCGTCAGAGGCGAGACTCCGAAACGAGGGGCAATCTCGTCTGGCGACAAACCCGCCTCCGCAAGGTTTCGATAAGCCATGACAAGATCGGCTTGCCGAACTTTGCAATGTTCCCTTCATCCACTCCAACCCTCCTTGGAAAAAGGCCCGTTTGGCAGCAGTCCATATATCCCACTTGACTTTGTTCGATTGTTTTACAATAATGGAAACATGGAAACTAAAGAAGCAGTTGGTGCACTTGCCGCACTTGCTCAGGAAACGCGACTTTCAATATTCCGCTTCCTGGTTCAGGCTGGACCGGAAGGGGTTCCCGCGGGGCGTATCGGCGAAGAGCTGGAAGTAGCTCCGGCTACCCTTTCGTTTCACTTGAAAGAGCTCTATCACGCCGGGCTGATTTCATCACGTCAGGAAAGCCGCTTTATCTATTACGCCGCCAATTTTGAGCGCATGGCGGCAATCATGACTTTTCTCACCCAGAATTGCTGTCAAGGTATGCCTCAGGAGTGTCTGACCATGGATGAAACTGGTCTTGCTAGCTGCTGCACATCAAATTCCAAAGTAAAACCCAAATCGTAAGGAGTCAATCATGAAACGGTTTCACGTTCACGTTGCTGTTGATGATCTGGAGGCCAATATACGCTTTTACTCCGCAGTATTCGGGGTGCCTCCGACCGTAGCAAAACCGGATTACGCGAAATGGATGATCGAGGAGCCACGGCTCAATTTCGCAATTTCTAATCGTGGTGCAAAAACTGGGCTGGATCACTTGGGGTTTCAAGTCGATTCGGATGAGGAGCTTGGAGAGTTACGGCAGAAGGTGGCCGATGCGGAGATTGCCAGGCGCGACCAGCCTAACGCGACATGCTGCTATGCGCATTCCGATAAATACTGGATTACCGATCCACAGGGGGTTGCCTGGGAGACCTACCATACGCTCGGTGAGGCCGAAATCTACGGCGTGGATATGGCTCAAACCGTTGAGGCGAATGCGTGCTGCGCACCCAAACCGAATGTAGTCAACATTTCCAACCAGCGCACCAGCTGCTGCTAACAATCATGACTGAGCCCACTTTCAATGTCTTGTTTCTGTGTACCGGAAATTCTGCACGAAGCATTCTTGCTGAAACTTATTTGAATGCGTCCGGAAAAGGACGGTTCCATGCATACAGCGCGGGAAGTCATCCAACGGGGAAAGTAAATCCTTACGCGCTCGAGCTTTTGGAGAGGAATCGCTTTCCCACCGATGGGCTCAGGAGCAAGGCTTGGGATGAATTTGCCGCCCCTGACGCGCCGAAGATGGACATCATCATTACAGTATGTGACCAGGCCGCCGGAGAAGAGTGTCCGGTGTGGCCTGGACAGCCCATTACGGCACACTGGGGCGTAGAAGACCCGGCTGCGGTAACGGGTAATGATGACGCGAAACGCGCAGCCTTTCTCAAAGCCTTTGCCGTGCTTCAGCGGCGCATCGACCTGCTTACGAACCTTAAGATGAGTGCGCTGAATCGTATTGCTACTGAGCAGCAACTGCGCACTATTGGCAAAGAGCAGCAGTGATGTAGTAAATCTGGAGCTCTACAATGGCCCAAGCTCGTCTGATATCACGGCAGGATTATGATAAAAAAGAAAAATATTTCTTTCTGATTCCGCAACTACGTTGGATGCTTCCGGCGTTGCTATCCATAATTCTCGGTTCACCTAATAATTTGCACGCGCTCGATATGGCGCCGTTGGGTTTGGTAAAACCAGTGGCGGTCGTTGTGTATGTGGATGGCGAAGTCGCCGACGAACGCTTCATGCCGCCCTTTATTGCGAGATTGAGAAAAAGCCTGGTAGCGCCTGTTAGTGCAACCACAAGAATTTATATCCCGCCCACAAAGGGCACGGAGGCCCGCGAGCTTCTGAATATTCTTATAAAGCGCTTCGAATGGCAGCGTGAGCCAATGACAATTCGTGTTGTGATCGTCAAGCGCGGTATCCGTTTGAGCCCCTCCAATTACAGTTTTGCTGCCAGTGTTGGTGGCGTGGATACGCCATTTCACCTATCCATGGTGTCACTTGCACACCTTCAGGAGTTTGACAAAAACGGTGATGATATAAATCCGGAGCAAACTGCGAAGCGTGTTTTTAAGCTAGTAGCTAAGAACGTTGCAAGGTTATCGGGTTATGACAGCAGTACAAAGTGTCTCTTCGAGTTTCCTCGCGATGTGCTGCAGCTCGACCTTATGCCCGAAAGCTTTTGCGAGCCAGACCTGGCGACCTTGGTTGCAGCAGGGATTGTACGCAAACATCCACAACGCAACGTTTCGAAGTGAATTGACTTAGGCTTGTGGCTTCAGCGAGCAATTGGACTTCAGTATGCACCGTGGCCAGTCGGGCAAAATTCAACTGCCCTGAGTTTCGGGACACATCATTAAGCACGTTCTAGATTTTCAGACTGCTTCGGCTGCTTAAAGCCGGGAGTCGTAAAGAGCGGTTAGTCCCGCTTGGAAGGAGAATTGGCGTGCTTACCGCCCTATTGATTTTTCTTGTCACCATTATTCTGGTGATCTGGCAGCCGCGCGGGCTGGGTATCGGCTGGAGCGCAATGCTCGGTGCCGTCCTGGCGCTGCTCTCAGGCGTGGTTGATCCCGGGGATATTCTGACAGTCTGGCAGATTGTGTGGAATGCGACGGCTACTTTCATCGCCGTCATCATCATCAGCCTGTTGCTGGATGAAGCCGGTTTTTTCGAATGGGCGGCCCTGCACGTTGCACGGTGGGGCGGCGGAAATGGCCGACTTCTATTTGCCTTGATCGTCCTGCTCGGCGCGGCGGTTTCTGCCTTGTTCGCCAATGATGGCGCAGCTCTGATTCTGACCCCCATTGTGATGGCAATGCTTGTTGCATTGGGATTCAATCCGGCGGCCACTCTCGCTTTCGTGATGGCGGCAGGCTTCATTGCCGATGTTGCCAGCCTCCCCTTCGTCGTTTCTAACCTGGTCAATATCGTATCAGCCGATTTTTTTAGGATCGGTTTCAAGGCATACGCCGCAATCATGATTCCGGTGAACATCGCCGCAATCGGCGCGGCTCTCGCCGTGTTATTGCTCTATTTTCGCCAGAGCATTCCGGCACACTATGACGTGAATCAGCTTAAACGGCCAAATGAGGCTATTCGTGACAGGACCACGTTTCGCACCGGCTGGGCTGTGCTCGTGCTGCTGTTGATCGGTTTTTTTGGCCTCGAACCTTTGGGAGTGCCAATTAGCGCCGTCGCCGCCACGGGTGCGCTGCTCCTGCTGGCCGTCGCCGCGCAGGGCCATGTTATCAGCACTCGCAAGGTACTTCAGGAGGCTCCCTGGAAGATCGTGATTTTCTCGCTCGGGATGTATCTCGTGGTTTACGGGTTGCGCAATGAAGGGCTTACCAGCCATATTGCCCAACTGCTGGATTATTTTGCGCAGGAAGGCGTATGGGGAGCCGCGTTCGGAACAGGCATTCTTACCGCCCTGCTCTCCTCGATCATGAACAACATGCCTACCGTTCTGGTGGGGGCACTCTCCATTGATGCCACAAATGCCACAGGCGCAGTCAAGGAGGCGATGATCTATGCCAATGTGATTGGCTGCGACTTGGGGCCCAAGATCACACCCATCGGTTCATTGGCAACGCTGCTATGGCTCCATGTTCTGGCACGCAAGGGCATGAGAATCACCTGGGGCTATTACTTCACAGTGGGCATCGTACTAACCATGCCGGTATTGCTCGTGACGTTGGCAGCCCTGGCATTACGCCTCCATACTCCTTAGCACTGTGGCGCAACTGCTACACCCGGCACAGCTTTTGGCAGCATTAGCCATTCCCCTCAGACCTTCTGCAACAATACGAATGGAAGACTCCCTCAAAGCCCAGATACAAGCCGCTCGTCTGGGCGCCGATGGATAGTTTCGCAAAAAGTCCGGTTATGAAGGCTACCGGCGCTCGAACGGAGAACTTCAGCAGTTTGTAAATTCCGTCGCGCATGACTTGCGGTCGCCGCTGAGCTCCATCAGGGGCGTGGCGGAGCTGCTTTCATTGAAATATTCTGTGCAGTTGGGCGATAAAGGAGAAGAATTGATCGGTTATATCACCAAAGGTGTGAACCGCATGGCCCAGCTTCTGGAAGACCTCCTTTCTTTTGCCCAAGCGAGCCGGTTCGATGTGGGCTCTGCCAAGCCCTTGCCGCTCAATGACGTGCTAACGGCCTCGCTTTCAAACTTGCGTGGTGAGATAGCGGAATCTGCTGCCGTAATCACATCAGATCCATTGCCCGTCGTGATAGCGCACGAAGCGCACATGATGCAGCTCCTTCAGAATCTCATCGGTAATGCCTTGAAGTACTGCAACCAGCGCCCTCGCATCCACGTTTCAGGAGAAAATTGTCGAGGGCTACGGGGGCAGAATTTGGGTTGAAGCCGCGACGGGTATGGGCTCAAAATTTTTCTTTACATTGCCGGTCACCGAAGCACGCATGAGCGCCGCTGCCCGTGACAAGCTGGACGAAGAACATTCACCCCTGCCCTTTCAGGGAGGGTGACGCCATGAGCTTTGCAACCTGCTAGATCCAAAACTGTTGCAGGCGTACGCCGTAAATTCCTAGAAGATCGGGTAAGGGGATAATTGCAGAAAGAGAGAAGCTAACTAGGCCGGGTAAAGTTCCGCAGGGTGAGACAGCATGAGTGAAGATATGGTCGAGGTATGGCTGGTGGTCAACAGGAAGGCTTTGGTATTTTTCGCACGTGAGAAAATTGCAGCATTACGCTGCGTTGGGCCCCGCACGAACGACGTGTAAACCTCACCCTATTTCCTGTTAGCATCGTTCACTTCCTCCCACAAGCCCTCCTCAGGGCCTGTAGGAGGTAGCTTACTGCTCCTCCCGCGTTGTGGCTGCCTTGAGACATTTGGGCAACCAGCGCGAGCCTGAGAGTTCTTCATCCGCCTTGCGGACCATTTCCTGCTTCTTCAATCCGCGCATGAGGTTAGCCTTGTCAGCGGATGCCGCTTCCGTCACAACCGCGAGAATCTGCTCCTTGGAGACGTGCGAGAGATAATTCTCCGGGGTGGGTTTCTACCAATCGGCCATGTCCAGATTCAAGGCGGTCGTGAGCGCAGCCACATCATCTGGTGGCGCGTTCTCCCGATCCGATACGGTATTGATCGAGACCGCGATGCAGAAGGCCAGCAAGTCATGCAGGTCTGACAAGTCCTGCTCCAGCAACCACCCGAACAATCCTTTGCTGCCCTGCCGCATCGATACGCCCTTTCCAGTACTGGCGTTTTTCCTCGATTGTCTCGGCAGCACGGCTCTGCTCCATGTTCTCCGCATTGGGCTTGAGATAGGTACGCTGGATGTCGACCTGCACGGTCCCGGGAAAAGCCTCGGTTTCAGGAAGTCTCGCCTATGGGTTTGAGCAGGTGCTCGCTATTGTTGTTCGGATCGGCCCGGTTCACCGCCCTGTCTACCTTCCACCATACGAATTCTTCGGTTGGCAATGACCTTGACCGCGCAATATGTGCAGCTTCCTCAACTGGTGTTTCCAGGTCCATCCAACGCCAGGCATCCTCGGGTTCCAACACCACCGGTCTTCGGTCGTGAATGTCCACCATCCCGCCTTCACAATCCTGGGTGACAAGAACGAATCCGGTTTCGACTTCTTGCTGGGCGTATAGCTTGTAGTTGGTTATGCCCGCCATGAAGAGGGGTTTATCCGTCTTTCGCGTGATATACCACGGCTGCTTCTTACCGTTCTCAACGGTCCACTCCAGCCAGCCTCCCGCAGGAATAATTACTCGTCCTTCGCGGAACATGTGCCGAAAGTACCTGCCTGTTAAGGCTTTTTCGATCCTTGCGTTAATCCACGGCTTCCTTTTCTCCGCCGCTTCTTTTGGCGTACGGTAGCCCCAGGTCATGCCAATAAATTCGAGCTTCCCATTGTGAAGCATGAGCATCCACGGACACAAACCGGGAAAGACGTTATATCGTCCGCCGTGGTCCCCTTGCCAATCCCGATCATTGCTTATATCAGCGCCCAATGCAGCCGCGTAATACCGACGGGTACGAGATTGTTCAAATCGTCCGCACATTGCTCTGTTTTCGCCATTGCCAAGGTGGTGTGGGGGAGGAATCAGCCCATAGGCCGCGCTTGCCTACTTTTGCACCGTGCTCCAGCACATAGAGATCGTGATCCTTCGCATAACGCCGGTATACCCATGCCATACCGCGATTGACCTGTTCTGCATTGGCATCAATACCAGCACACGTCACTCGTGCAACGGTGCGCTTATAACGGTCTATGGCGTGGGGCCTTACTTCTGCCTCCTTGCCGAAACACAGATCGGAGAGAGACTGCTTCGAGGTGGTACCAAACGGCTGGCTCTTCTCAGGTGCATCGATCTCGGCCAGGCGAATCTTGTGCTGCTGTTTGGAGGCTGTCAGAACTGTGAGGGTATCGCCGTCGGCGATGCCCACGACCTTTCCACTAAATGTTTCAGCTTGGGCAACTGATAGGCAGAGGGCACCTATCGCGCTGATTGCAAATTTCAATGCTGGGTTAAAGTGTGGCATTTTGGGCAGGAAGATATGGCTGACCTATCAACGTTTGAACAATACTACAAACTGGCAGACATGCTAATCGAGTCGGCCACCAAAGAACAGGTGGCCGAGTGTGCAAGATTGCTCGCGCTGAATCTCGCTCACTATCAGGCGAAATATGGCGAGATGCCGTTGGAAGACACGCTTGCGCTTGTCAATATGGCTGAGCCTAACGAGGCTCAGGTGAGGCTGTTAACGGATGGGATGCAGAACTTTGTAGGCGTGCTTGGGAATGTCTGTAGCGGTTTAGGTGAAGCAAAGCATTGAACGGGCTTGTTATCAAGGGTAAAAAGTTTGCGAATTCGGCTAATGATCCGCGACTAGAAATGACTATGGTACACCCGCGTTGGGTTCGCAAGGAAAACGAGGTGCAAACCTGTTCCTGTTCCTATTGGCGTCGTCCACTTTTGGGCCTACAGGCCCTTCGCAGGGCCTGTAGGGAAAGGGCTTACCGCTCTTCCTGTGGCTTGGTCACTCTGAAATTCTCCGGCAGCCACCTCAAGCCAGAGAGTTCTTCATCCGCTTTTTGCACCAGCTGATCCTTCTTCAACCCGCGCATGAGATTGGCTTTGTCAGCCGATGCCGCTTCCATCACCACCGAGAGAATCTGCTCCTTGGAGACGTGCGAGAGATAATTCTCCGACGTGGGTTTCCACCAGTTGGCCATATCCAGATTCAAGGCGAGCATGAGTGCCGCCACATCCTGCGACGGGGTGTTCTCCCGCCCTGAGACGGTATTGACGGAAACAGCCGTGCAGAAAGCCAGCAGGTCAAGCAGGTCTTGCTGCGATTGTTCCAATAGCCAAGCGAACAGCGTCTTGCCGCCCTGCCCTGCCGCATCGATTCGTGTCTGCCAGTACTGGCATTTTTCCTCGATTACCGTGGCTGCACGGCTCTGCTCGATGTTCTCCGCATGCGGCTTGAGATGGGATTTCTCGATATTGACCTGCACGATCCTATTTGATGAATATCCTCTTCCGAAAATCTGCAAGGCCATGCGGTGTACGAGTGCTGCCAGCGCCACTTCCGGTCGGCTTAATATTGCTGCCTGAATTGCCGCCGTTCTGTGCGCTGTGAGCATGCGCGTGAGCTTTTCCGAATGGCTCGGCTTGGTTTTGATCTCTGGCGCATCAATCTCGTCACCGCTGCCACGGCGAGACGGCCTCTTCATATCCTCCTTGCGAATTAGGCCCCGCTCGATGCGAAGATTGCCTTCGTGGTCAACCGTGACGATGGCTCCGGCATGTTCAAGGTCGTCCGGATAGGGTTCTTCCAATGATTCAGCAACCTTGCCCAGTTCCGCCTGTATGCGGTCGGCCTTTTCTTCCAACGCGGCATGGAGTTCTCCCGATTCATCCGCGTCCTCGTCATAGGCTTCAAACTCGGATTGCAGAGCTTCCATTTCGGCATCAAGCGCCTCCATTCTTGCCCGCTCCTCCTCACGCGGTTCACGCCTGACCGTGCGCATCTGCCCGAATTCTGCCCTGTCGGAATAGTCAAAGGTGGTGCGCACCTGTACCCATGTATAACCTTCCGCTTTAAGCGGTTCGACCGCCTGATTGAGTTTTTCCAGGGTAAGGGATTCCAGTAATTCCGCGTCCTGCATGTAGCCTTCATCCTCATTCCCGAAAAGGTCACGCCGTATCAAGCCTCCCGCCGCTTCATACTCTTCTGCTCCCACGAACCTAGCAAGCGGATTCGCCCGCAGGTTGATTTCGGTTTCGGTGATCAGCCGCCGGAAGGTCGGCCCGTTGCGCTGCCACTCCGGAGTATTGTTCCAGAGTCGCTCCTGCAAGTCGTGATCCTCGGTGAGCGCCAATGCGGCTATCTGCTCGAAGGTCATTTTGTCCTCTGCGTACATCCTGAAAATGTTGGGCGATACATTCGTCAATTTCAGGTAACGCTTCACAGTCAGGGGCGACACTCCATAGCGCGGGGCAATTTCGTCAGGCGACAGACCCGCCTCGGCAAGGCTCCGGTATGCCATGACCAGATCGGCTGGATGCATGCCTTCGCGTCCGCTGTTCTCGGACAGACTCAGTTCCAGCGCCTCTTCCTGCCCCACCACGCGGCATTCCACCTGATGGTCCTTGGGCAAGCGCCCCTCGGATATCAGCAAGTTCAGTGCGGCGAGTCTCCGTCCCCCGGCAACAACCTCATGCTTGCCGGTTTTCTTGCCCTTCTTTACCTGCTCGGTCACGACGAGGTTGTGAATCAGCCCTTGAGACGCAATCAGCGCGGCCAATTCCTCGATGCCGGTTCCCTGCCGCTTGCGCACGTTCAGCGGCGAGAGGATGAGCTTGTTGACCGGAATGCGTGTGATGCGGGTTTCTATGGTGATGGTTTCCATGATGATGGTTCTCCTAGATTGAAAGAAATCGAAAAAGAAAAAGCCGGTGCGTGGCGGCACCGGCACGTCCTTAATATTCTTCGGGCAGCAGAAAGGTGGTCACGCTTCGGTCTGCTTCAGTGATGATCCAGAGCGTGTTCTCCCCGAAGCCCTTGCAGGGTTTTTCCGGGTCGATCGGATAGGCTGAAAGAATGCGAGCGTCCAAGCTGACCGCCTCGTCGTTCGTTTTTCTATCTTCGGCATCCACGCAACCCCAATCACCCCGCATATGTCGAGCAAGGCAACCAATCATCTGTGATCGTGCTACGTTCTCAAGCGCGCCCCGCGTTGTGACAAGTTGTCCGAGTGGAAACAGAAGCCGTAACGTGTTTTCCATAGCAATCTCCCGAAAATAAAAGTTAAGAAAGAGAAGAAAAAACACATCCTCTCGCTCGGACTTCCTCGCCTCGCCCCTGGGGGCGACGGGAGTGGGGAGACAGCCCTGCCCTCACGGGCAAGGGTTGGGTATGGGTGGGGTTAGAAGCCAGGCGCTTGCAGGGCCGGTGATTCCTGCCCCGCGAAATCGTTTATCCCCCCACAAGTCCCCCTCACAAAGGATGGGGGGCTTTGCTGGGGGGATTACGCGCAAAGGTGCCGGCCCATGCCGTGCGGGATGGGGGTCAAGTGAACCGCGGCCGCAAGCACTTGCGGATCAAGGGCATGACAGGCGAAGCGCACCGCCTACCAAGGGTAGGTGGCTGGCGTGGGCCGTGATGAGCGGGGAACGGGATTAGGAAATTTTCGCGAACGCAAATCTGTTACGGCACAAAGTCAAGTGTTCACCCAATCAGCAGTGGACTTAAGTCCAATTGCATACTCAGCCGGAAAGCCAAAAAATAGCGGTCACAGATATGGTGAGCGAAATCGGTTTGCGCACCGCTTATCAGTAAAAATTAACTGGATTGAATCGAAACCGTGCTAAAAACATCGATCGTCTTCGTTACGTTATTAATCACTGGCTGTGCGCCGTTGATCCAATCGCGCGTAACCGTCTTTCACGCGCTTCCGTCCAAACCTAAAGCCTTCGCTTTTATTCAACAGAAAGAACAGGAGGGAACGCTCGAACATCGAAGGTACGAAGAGCTTGTACGGTCGCGCCTTCTTCAAAGAGGATTCAACGAGGTACCGTATTCTGAAGCAGACTATGCTATTAGTATTACCTATGGTATTGGTTCGAAACAAGTCACAACGTCTTATCCGATCTTTGGCCAGACTGGCGTTTCGTCGGCCACGACCTTCGGCTCGATTTACAGCTATGGGAACACCGGTCAATATTCTGGCACCACAACATATACCCCGCGTTATGGCGTTGTTGGCGCGGGGACATCTACGTCTACAATATTTAGGCGCCAACTCAACGTGACTTTCTATGATAGGAAGTATTTTGTTGAGCAAGGCAAACTGCTTTCAGTTTATGAAGGAAAGGTGGTTAGTGACGGTTCAGAAGAAGAACTTTTCGTGGTAATGCCCTACCTCATCGAGGCTCTATTCAAAGAGTTTCCTGGAAATAACGGTTCGACACGAAACGTCATAATCAAAAAAGGTGCTGCGGAAAACGGAAGCTAAATTCTTCCGGTACTCATTCCGCTCCTCATTGTCTTCAGGCTACCTCCCCCACTCGCTTTTCTCCTTCAGCTAGATCCATGATGTAGCGATGTGCTCTTCTGGCCTGGTTGGCAGCGGTGAAGATGGCGCGCTTGTCGTTCCTCAGCACCTTCAGCCAAGCCTCGATGTAGCCCGCATGGTTCGGAATCGTGGCTGCGGAAAAACCTAGTTCAGCGTTCAAAAAAGCGCTGCCCAATTCGGCAATCAATTCCTCGAACGCATAGGCTTGCGTCCCGAAGCGCCCGGAGAAGTCACGCGCCAGCCGGTGCGCCGCTCCCGTCCAGTGGGTCAGCTCGTGCAGGGCCACGCTGTAGAACTCTATCTCCGATGCGAAGCGGATGCGCTGCGGCAGGTGAATCTCGTCGGTCGAAGGCCGGTAAAACGCCCGCTCGCCTGCCTCGCGGATCAAAGCGCCGGATTGCGTCAACACCTTTTCTGCCGCCTCGATCTGTTGGAACTCGTTAAGCTGCACGGCGGCCTGCGGTGCCTCAATGCCCTCGATCTGGTCGAGATTGAAAAGCCAGAACGGGCTAACGAGCCGAACGGCCTCGGCGGTTTCGCTGTCGTCAGCGTTTTTCGCGCTTTTCGGTTCGCGTTCAATCGTCTTGAAAAAAACGCATTGCACGCTTTTTTCTCCCTTACGCACCTGCCCGCCCAGCTCGGCGGCCTGTTTGTAGGTCAGCCAGCGGTCGGTCGAGTAGCCGCGAATCATGGTCTCTGCCCACAACAGTAATACGTTCACGCCCTGATACGGCACCCCGGTCTTATGGTTGCAGGGTATGCCATGGCCAGTTTGCGCCCAGGTGATGCGGCTCGTTGCGCCCGCTTCCATCATGGCAATGATCGAGTCCGTGACTTGGGCATATAAATCCTTCTTGGGAGTAGCGGTGGTATTCATGACGGGTTCCTCGCGATTGTTAAAAAATCACATCCTCTCGCTCGGACTCGCCTCGCTCCGCCTTGGGGCGGCGGGGGTGGGGATAACCCTTGCCCTCACGGGCAAGGGTTGGGTATGGGTGGGGTTAAAAGGCAGGCAATCGCAGGGCAGGTGTGCCTTCGCGAAATCGTTTAATCCCCCCACAAGTCCCCCTCATAGCGGACTGGGGGGCTTGGCTTGGGGGATCACGGAAAGGGCCCGGCCTGTGCCGGTCTAGATTGGGTTCAAGTGAACTGCGGCCGCAAAGCTGCTTGGCGGATCAGAGGCCACGACAGGTAAAGCGCCAGCGGCTGGCGGAGCCTGTGACAGCGGGGAACAGGGAAGAGTAAGTTTTAGCGCGAAATCTGTTAATCCAGTTTTAGCGGATCAGAAATTTTTCAGATAACCGTTCAGCGTCGCACCAGAACCGGTGAATCCGAGCGTGTTCAGCCATGCCGCGATCTCCGAAGGCTTCTGTCCAGCCTCGCGCCGGGTCCTGATTTCTGCCTGGTGCGCTTCCCACAGCTCGTCATTTCTGATCCGCCAGGCCTCGCGGGTGTCGCGTTTTTTCCTGGCCTTGCCCGGGGAAGCGGGCAAACGGAGGGAGCGGGACGGCGAAGATATTACTGGCAACGGATCCGTGCCTGCCAGGAAAGCGGCAATCGCCGCTTCCTGCACCGGATCAACCCAGATCGCGATCTGCTTTTTTCCGGCCCGGCGCATTTTGGCCTTGAAAGCCGCCTGTCTTTCTGCATTCGTCGCCATGATGAAGTCTCTCGCTAATTACTAGTAATACCTGGAGGCACAATTACTAGTAACAGTATGGCGGATTACTAGTAATGCGTCAAGCCCATGGGAAAGGGGGAAAGCAGGAAACCGCAAACCATGGCACAGCTGCATCAGTTGCCACAAACCGTCGTTTTTGCTATCTTGGTATGAATTATTCCTACCCTTAGGAGGTGTCGAATGGCCACTGTCGAGAAGATCAGTATTGCTCTACCTCCGGAAATGGTTGCCATTGTGCGCAATGCCGTTGCCACTGGCGAATACGCCTCGAGCAGCGAGGTCATCCGTGACGCGCTGCGGGACTGGACATTTAAGCGCACCCTGCGCCAGCAGGGAATCGCAGAACTGCGCCAGCTTTGGCAGGAAGCACTCCACGACAAGACACCGGGGGTCGCCGCCGATGAGGTGCTCGACCGCCTTGAACGCAAATATCAGGCAATCGCCGATGCTGCCGGCATGGCGAAATAATGCGGCTGGAGCTCTCCCGCTTCATTGAGAGCGATCTGGACGATATCGCCGCCTATATCGCCCAGGACAATCCTCAGCGCGCTGTTAGCTTCATTCAGGAGATTCGCGCCAAATTTCACGAAATACGCCATAACCCGCTGCTCTATCAGCTCCGGCCCGACATAGGCGAGGATGCGCGCATGATGACGGTTGGCAGCTATGCCATCCTCTTCCGGGTCATTGAGGATACCGTGCGCATCGAGCGCGTGGTATACGGCGGCCGGGATCTGCCGGGAATTTTTGGTTCATGATCGCGATTGAACCAAGGGTTTGACCAGATGCGGCAGCAACAAAAGCGCAACAATTCTGACCGATACGAAAATACCGAGTGATAACGGCGGCTTAGGGAAATTATCCACAGCATTGTCCAGCGATTATGTGGATACCGCTGCCGGACTCGGAATCAGAAAATGATTACCGGCCGGAGCACTCCCCTCACTTGCGACAGACTCACCGGTCCGAAGTAACGGCCATCGAAGGATGTACCGCTCACATCCGACATGAGCAGCAGCTCCGAATTTCCCAGCGTATAGTCACTGAATGGGTAGCGCGGCATTGCCCTCCCGGCCTTATCCGTGGCAAGCGGCGCACTTAAAGGCAACAACTCGCCATTGACGCTCACTCCCTCATCCGCCGAAATAACAGTGTCTCCTCCCGTGGCCAGCACGCGCTTCATCATGAAACCGTAATCGCCGGGACAGAAACCAGCGGGAATATAGCCGCGCGCTCTGGCCTCATCAATGACGTCCAGCTTGGGCGGGCAAAAAACGACATACGCCCCCTTCCCCACCGGCTCATCGATAATCCGGTACAAGCCAACCGGAATGCTCCGGGTGGTGTTAACCCGTAAGCCAGCGGCAAAACAGACGAACCCGAGCGCCAGCACGCCGATTGCGGCAATTGCCGTGTATGTGTAAAAACGGGTTACTGGTGACAAAGCTGGCGACATAGAAAAACAGAAACGCGATATTGCGTATTTCTGTAAATACAGAACTAGGCAGCCCCGCTACAGGCGGTCGCTCTGGGTGGGCGCGGGCACTTCCGCTCGCATCTGGAAAATGGCGTCCTTGAAATACAGCGGCTGCTTGCCGTAGATGGCCGGGAAGCCCGCGACATAAATAATCATGTCGCCGGGCTCCTCGATGACGTCTTGCCCATCCTTGAATCCCTTTACAGGACCTGGCATGCGCAGGCACTCATCCACCGTGAGCAGGGAACGCTGCACTTCCTGCTGGGTGCGGGAAGTTTGCTTGCCGCCTTTGGTTACCTGTTCCTTGACGATGGTGGTCTGGCCCGTGAGTTTGGACAAATGCTCGGCGGTCTCGATCCGGTTAGGCGGAAAGGCGTTCTGGATGTGGCAATTGGAAGTGATGGATTCGTCCTGGCCATATCCTGTTTTAGGGGATTTGAGCTGGTTGATGTCCTGGCAGACGAGATAGCACTTGATGCCGTAGCCCGCCAAGAAGGCGAGCGACTCCTGCAGAATTTCGAGTTTTCCGAGGCTCGGGAATTCGTCGAGCATCATCAAAAGGCGATGCTTGTATACGGGCTTTGGCCGCCCTCCTTCGAACTCGATGCGCTCCGCCAGCAGGCGCACGATCATGTTGAGCAGGATGCGGATCAGGGGGCGAAGCCGCGCCTTGTCGGTGGGCCGGGTGACAATAAAAAGGCTCACCGGATCATCATGGTGCATGAGGTCGCGCACCTTGAAATGCGAGTCCGAGATATTTCCGCGCACGACTGGGTCGCGGTATAGCGACAAGTAGGATTTGGCAGTGGACAGCACCGAGCCTGCCTCTTCTGTGGGACGATCCATCATGTCGCGCGCGGTGGCGCCCACGATGCGCTGGTTCTCCCTCCTTAGAGGCGGGGCGGTAAACATCTCCATCCACAATTCTGCGATGTCGCGGTCAGGATCGGACAGGAGCGCATCGATACCGGATAGCGACGGCGTATCCTCTCCCTTCTCTTTGGCCTGGTAGAGCGCGTGCAGGATAACCCCGACCATGAGCGCCTGGGCGGACTTCTGCCAATGCGTCTCCAGCCCCCGCCCATCCGGGTCGACGATCAGCGTGGCGAGATTCTGCACATCGCCGACTTCGTGTTCGCTGCCCAGGCGTATCTCTTCCAGCGGATTCCAGTGCGCGGCCCCGGAAATGGCTGCCGGCTCGAAGCGCAATACGCGGTTGCCAGCATGTTGCTTGCGCCAGCCCGCGGTCATTTCCCACAGCTCCCCTTTGAGATCCGTGATGACGGCGCTCTCGCTCCAGGACAGCAAAGTGGGAACAATCAATCCCACGCCCTTGCCCGAGCGCGTGGGAGCGTAGCACAGCACATGTTCCGGCCCGGCATGGCGCAGATAGTGCTGCCTGCCCTTTTTGTCGAGCCATGCGCCTACATACACGCTGGCCGCCTGGGCTTCGCGCCGGGGCAACAGTCCGGCAGCGCGAATATCGTTTTCATTGGCCCAGCGCGCCGAGCCGTGCAAATAAGGATGGGCGCGTCCGCTCTCAGAGAGGTGTTTGTTGAGCGCGAGAAGCGAGAGCAATCCTGAGGCCGCGACCATGACGCCCACGCTGCCCGCGCCGGTAAATTGCGAAGGATAATGCCCTCCCCACTCCGCCGCCCACACCAGGATCATCCAGGGCAGGTAGAAGTTGCCGGAGTGCAAGCCAAGGGTGGCGTGGTATTGAAATGCATGGGCAAAGTATTGGGTCGCCGCGGACAGGCTGCACAGCAGCACGAGCAAGGCAAGTCCTCCCATGAGCCAGGCATTCCTGCTTTGGCTGCCGCGCACCTGGGGCCCGATTGCATTGTTGATCCCAGTGGTCATCCAAGGCTCCGCGATCGGGCCTGGCCTTCGCCAGGAAGCGATAAGGCGTCCCCGGGCTTCAAATGCATGACGCGCCTGAATGTTGCCGCATCCATCGGGATGACGGCGACTTCCTCTGATCCTGTTTTGATTAAAAGCAGCAATTGACCGTCCACCCTGCGCCATCCGGCATAGCGCGCCTTATCACATTGCCCCAGTTGGCCTGGCACATGCTTTGGAATGCCGGGAATGAAGAGCCGTTTTGCCTCGCGCTCGGCGATATAGCGCTTGGCGGCTATCTCTGCGACACTTTCGCCGGCACTCTCACCGCCCGAAAGCGCTGTTGACTCAACAGGATCGGTCTTCGGTTGATCCAGAGTCTCCCGGTGCTCCTGCTTATGATTATCGAAGGTGACGGACAGGCCCAGGGCCTGCGCCGTGCGCACCGCCCGCTGGCGGAAGCCGGAATCGCCTGTCAGGGTGATGTGCGCCCCAAACCGCTGCCTGGCCATGAGCAGGGCAATTTCAAGCCCCTTCTGGGTGATGCCATCGGACACCTCGAACCGATCGCCACTGTCGCGAATCGCGCAATCTCTGTCCCGGTACAGGATGGTGCCCTGCTTGGTCACGCTGTCGATCGAAAAGCCCGGAAATGGCGCGCTGCCAGTCAATCCCGGCTGCGGGGTCGAAGCCAACAGGCAATTGGCTTTCCTCTGGGCTCTGCGCCTGCGCGCGCGCAACGCGGCAAGCGCTGCCTGGTCTCCCAGCGCGGCCTGGCGCGCAAGCCAGTCCAGCCAGGAAAGATGCGAGATATACCGCAAACCTGCCTTGCACCGCGCCTGATGCTGTCCACCAATTGCCTGGATGTCCGAGCGCAGCGCTGCCCCTGCCTGGTGGTACAGCACGCGCTTGACCAGCCTGCCGCCCCCAAGCTGCTTGATGAGTGTGCGTTTCAAGCGCGCTCTTCTTCTCACTTCCTCGATCTGGGCTTGCTTCTGCTGGCGCAGCTCGCGTACCGTCTCCGCTGTTGCCAGCCTGCACCGCTGCCGGTCTGCCTGGTAGCGCTGGTAAAGCTCCGCGGTGTCGTGGCCGCCTGGCATAGGGGACGTAGGGGACACGGGGGCTATGGGGCGCATGCAGTAGGCGCACGCGGCCTGCAGCTTCCTGTCATTGGGCACAAATGGGCCAAAGCGCTTTTCAAGCTGCGCCTTTGACAGGTCGCGCGCCACGGAGCTCGCCTTGACCGCCCCGCCCCCTTGGTCGCAAATCACCAGGCCATTTCCTTTTTCCTGCAACGCGAGTCCATTCCGGGCCAATGCCTCATGCAGTCCGCTCCAGTCCTGCGCTTGGCGCAATTCTGCCAGGCATTCGCGCCGGATCCAGCCAAGCAGGCTCTCCACCCCGGCGGCGTGCTCCATGTCCAGCGCCGCATTGCGCTGCCCACGGGCAAGCGTTTCGTGATTCGTGATCGCCAGGCCATAAGCCTGTTCCAGACGCTGGCACACCGCTCCCAATGCCTTGTAGTCGCAATAAGGGTTGTGGATGGTGAGCTTTTGCGGATGGATCTTGTTGATCGCCACATGGATGTGCAGGTTGTCGGTGTCGGTGTGCACGGCGCTTACCCTCTGGTGCTCGCCAAAGCCCAGGGCGCCGCATATCTCATCCTCGATGCTCTCCAGGACAGCCGCAGTCGGGCTATCGGCTGCATCGAAGGAAATGAGCAGGTGATAGGTCTTGTCGCTGCAGGCCCTGCGGTTTTGAAGCTGGGTGGCGAGGACTTCATGCACCGCATCCTGCGCATTGTCCTGGTGGCAATTCATCACGCGCACCGCCCCTATGCGTACCTCCTTGTCCCTTGTGTGGGTGATGTAGCGCACCAGGTCGCGAAAGCTGCTGCGCCGGGCAACCTTCATCGGTATGTGCTTGGCGATCATCTACTCACAACCGTTTGCATGATTGAGCGCAGGACATCCTGGTTGCGCTCGATCTTTGTCAGGACCCTGCGCAGCTCCTCTTCCCGTATGCCGCGCAGCCGCTCGTCATTTGTGAGCCACAGCTTCAACAAGCCGCCCAGGCGTCCAAGATCGGCGTTGATCCGAGCAAGATCGTCGATGCGCTGGTAATCGAGCACGCTCGTCACTCTCACCCCCAGCCCGACGTTGCGCAAATAGGCCGCCGCCGGCAACCCCACTGATTGGGCCTGAGCCTTGATGGCCTGCGCTTCCTCGGGCAGGCAATAGACCTTGATCGGCGGGCTGTTCTTGCGTGTCGCTTTGCTGTCAGTTTCCATGGACTTCCTTTATCGGCGGCAGCCGCCAGCCTCAAGAGAGCAAGAGCCGTTGAGCACACCGTGCGAATTAAGGGATGCGTGAAGGGGGAATGGCCGCTTGCGGGTAGGCCCACTTCACATATCTTGCCCCTGTCTCTTCGCATGAACGTTTTCAAGCGTTGATTATTTCCGCCGGATTCTTTCGACGATGGATTGAAGGTAACAAAAATACTTTGGTTGTGCAAGGCAAAAACACTGTATATCATTGCTGATGGTTCGATAAACCGAAACAGTAGAATGCAAAAAGATCTTTCCTACAGGATATCGCAGCGGGTCAGGGACAACAGGTCCAGCAGGAACGCGCGCAATTTGGCCGCGTTCCTGGCGCAGCGCGACGAGATCAGCCGCGCGCTGCAAGATGGCTGGACGGTCTATCAAATTTGGGAGACGCTGCATGCGGAACAGAAAATCGCCGCGAGCTACAACACCTTCTGCAATCAGGTCAAGCGCCTGATCGCCAGGCCCGAGCAGCATGCCTACCCAGTAAGCGGAGCTATCCGCGCACCCTCCCCTCCTCTTCGCCGCCCGGAAAAAAGGAGCGGCGAAGAAGGCTTTACTTTTTCTTCCACCCCTAACGACGAGGACATACTCTGATGGCTAAAATGCACATGGTTTTGCAAGGCAAGGGAGGTGTGGGCAAATCGTTCATTGCCGCGGTGCTGGCGCAGTACATGGCGGCCAGGGGGCAAGAACCCCTTTGCATTGATACCGATCCGGTGAATGCCACCTTCCACGGCTACAAAGCGCTCAAGGTCCATCGGCTTGAGATCATGGAAAATGATGAGATCAATTCACGCCATTTTGACGCGTTGGTGGAACTGGTGGCCTCATCAAAGCAGGACGCCATTATCGACAATGGCGCAAGCTCCTTCGTGCCGCTATCGCACTACCTCATTACCAACCAAGTGCCCTCGCTGCTGCAGGAAATGGGCCATGAGCTGGTGATACATTCCGTGATCACCGGCGGGCAGGCATTACGCGATACCGTGAGCGGCTTCGCGCAAATGGCGGCGCAATTTCCGGCGGACGTGACCTTCGTGGTATGGCTCAACCCGTACTGGGGCGCAATCGAATATGAGGGAAAGCGCTTCGATGACATGAAAGCCTACAAGGACTATCGGAGCCAGGTGATGGCAATCATTGAGATCCCAGCGCTCAAGAAGGAAACCTACGGGCATGACCTGAGCGAGATGCTGCAGGCGCGCCGCACGTTCGATGAGTCCTTGCAGCTTCCCTCACTTCCCATCATGGCGCGCCAGCGCTTGAAGATCGTGCGAGACAGACTCTATCAACAACTCGAAGATGCGGCGGCGCTGGTATGAGCGGCGCGTCGGACAAGCTCGATGAGATCATCCAGGAAGTAGCCATCAGGCACGGCTACGTCGTCGGCCGCGATGATCCTATCCTGATGACCTACACCATCAACGAGCAGGTGATCGAAGCTGGCGCCAGGATCCAGCGCACAGTGCTTGAAAAACACTTGCGCGGCATGGAAGAAATTTCAAAGGATCTTCAAGATCAGGCCGCCGGCAAGCTGGATGGAGTCTTGCGCGACGCCATGGAAAGCATCCGGCTGGCGCTGCGGCAGGAAGCCGAAAGCCTCTTCAGCCAGCAAAGAAGGCAGAGCGAGGCGGCAAACCGCCTCATGATGGAGAACTGCCGACAATGGCGCCGTTTTGCAACCGTCGCCACCGCCGTATCCATCCTGACGCTCGTGGCGGCGGTCATTGTTCTGTTGATTGCTGGCTGAGAGGTCAGCGCGACAGCTTCTGGCTTAACCCCAGGGGCGCATCAACTATAAGCGCCCTGCCCTCTTCATAGGTGATGCAAACCGGCCTGCCATACTCGGGAATCGAGCCGAATGCGTGGAATGGATGCCGCGTGACGCCTTGCGCTTCCTGCTGATACACGTAGGTGCCGTCTGCATGGAACACGACGCCAGTGTGCTGCAGCGCTTTATCGGCATCCTTTGCGAGATAGGCATGGTAGATGCCGGGCTTGAGGCGCCCCGCCTTGCCAACCTTCTGGGTGGTCCATTCCCCGCCTTCCTGCTCCTGGACAAGTCGCTGACCATTCATGACAAGGATGCGTTGTTTCTTAGTCGCCGCTCCCACTCCCCTCCCCTTTACTAATCGTCCCGCCTTCAATCAACCTTCGGTCAAGGCTACTAATTTCATCTGATCAAGTGCACACTCGAATTCATTGCCATCATCTTCGTATTTGAGCCAGGCCACGCCGAACTGAGAAGGGCGACGATTGAGAATAAGCCGAGCCGCCCTGCCCTCGTGTTGCACGATGACGCTAGCTTTTCGCAATTTCGCTGCGTCTTCTTTTCGGCTAGATTCCGCCCGATTTGGCGGTTCTTGCCCTTCGTCTTCAACTGCAAGGCTGCTCTCAGGATGGCCCGCCTTGTCACTCTCCGCAGGTTCTGTCTCCTTGGTTTCCTCCAGGAACTCACGCAGCTTTCTGACCGTTCCGCGGGTTATTTCAACGGCTCCATCTCTCAACCAAGACTCGACCTCATCCTTGTTTCGCTTCCACAGCACTCTTAGTTCATAGAGCGTAGTCGCGTCAGTACAGCGGCCGGAGTTGAATACTTCGGTGATCGCATCGGGCAGTTTTAGTAATGTGGCATGATGGGTAATGAAGGCTTGTGATTTCCCAAGTTCTTCAGCGATCTGTATTTGTTTTTTTCCTTTCTTTGCCTCCTGATCTATCAACACGGCCCATTCGCGCGAGGTGAAGGTTTCGTGATGCGCATTGACAATGATCTGATCAATCTTCGAAAAATCGCTGTCTATAAAAGCTGGGATGGTTTTTTTCCCTGCTAGTTTCGACGCACGATAGCGTCTTGCCCCATCATTAATAATGAACCGCCCTTCCTGCTCTGGGTTCCTGTGCACCGAAATTGGATTTTTGACGCCACGTGTCCGAATCGTGTGGGCCATCTCCTGGAGCAATTCCTCTTTGAATACGGTTCTTGGCTGATGCGGATCTTCGTCGACCAGCGATAGGTCCAATTCCATCGGCCTTTGTTCGCCGTGGGAATGTACATCATCATCACGGAGAAATCGCGACAGGTCGGTCTCGCTACCCAGTCCTAGCCCGGATGAGGTCGTTTTCTTCTTTGATATCACTGCGGCTGCTCGGTTTGTAGTCATTCTGAAAGCTCCATTTGCTCTAAGAGATAATTCGCGACAGTGCGAGTTTCCTCTGCGGCCTTCCGCGCCGCTGTCGTTTTAATCTGCCATACGGGTACGCCGGAAGCCAATGCTTCGGCGATACTGTCACGAAAACCAATGCTATAAGGGATGAGAAGCTGTGGGTAAGTGGTTTCCAGCTCCCTTAGATTGCGCACTTGGCGCGGCTTTCGTGCATCCACCTTGCTCGGCAGCATGCCTAGGAATTTGAGCTTTGCGTTCGGCGCTAATCCAGAGGTCGATTTACGCACATGCGTAATCGTTGTCAGCAGTTTCTTCAGCCCCTGAATGCTGTACGCTTCTAGTTCGATAGGAGAAAAAACATAATCGGCCACATAGAGAGCAGCCATCATCCCGATCCCCATCGACGGGGCCGTATCGATCAAGCATACGTCGAATTGCCGTTCACCTAATTTCTGCATGTTTGCCCGAAACCGCGCATTTGCGTCTCGCAACGCTAGGCGTTCGAGATTAACCAACCCGGGATCCGATTCAATCAGCAATAAACCGGCTTCGGGAGGTGGTTCGCTTAACCACTGTGGAGCAGGGCCGTCCACGAACAGTTCGCTTGCCAAGGCCCCGGTACGAAACTGTGAGAGCGTATAGGAAGCATTAGCCTGGGTGTCCAAATCAATTAACGCGACTTTCAGCCCACGTTCCATAAAATTAAAAGCAACGTGCACTAAAGCCGCTGTCTTGCCGACACCCCCTTTTTGATTTGCCGCTACCAGTGTTTTCATTTGTTATACCTTTGAACCGAAGTGTAACAAAATCGGCTACCCCTTAAAATTAAGCAGCTTAATTTTATTTTGGGCGGTAGAGGGAAACGAAGCAAACCAAAGCCGTGAACGCGAGAAAATGTGTTATGAAGATCCAATCAAGAAAGAAACCTCTTTCGCTAAAGAGCAGCAGCATGCGTAAAGCCTGAAGGGTTACCTCAAATGCTGCAATCCAACGTAAGACTGGCCAAAGGATGGCAATAATGACCCAAACAAAACACACAACCTGCGAAATCACTTTCCCATCAAGATATCTCGGCGTCTGCTCCGCCGCTTTGGGAAACTTGATAATTTGACCCAAGACGTTCACCTTTTAATTTTAATTGTGCTGGCCGCTACGAAAGGGGCCAGCACGTTATCAATGCCTTCTATAGTTCCGCATCATCCTGAAAATCATCGTTCTGATAGTCCTGGGGTGAAAAATCGGGCTCGTCAGCTGGTTTCCTTCCCAACATTCTCATGTCGGATGCGATGATCTCTGTGGAATAGCGCTCTACACCGTTTTTTTATCTTCCCACTTACGTGTATGCAATTTCCCTTCCACGTACACTTGTTTGCCTTCCTTGAGATAGGACTCCACCACATCAGCCAGACCACGGAAGAAAAGGACTCGGTGCCATTCCGTGCGCTCCTTTTTATTCCCCTCTCGGTTCTTCCATCGTTCGGTCGTAGCAATACTGGTCGTCACAACCTTGGTTCCGTTGGTCATATAACGCGTCTCCGGATCAGCGCCGAGATTACCGATTAAAGTAACTTTGTTAACTGAGGCCATTTAAGTCTCCTTTTATTAGATAGTTAGAAGTGTTTTACGTTTGAAATATCTGCCGCATTGTCATTATATCGTACTAATTGCAATAGGATATATTGTATTCCATCGCTGTCGCTTTCCTCACACAAACAAAAAGAGGCTTTAAATTGAGATCCTCTCGCTCGGACTTCCTCGCCTCGCCCCTGGGGGCGACGGGAGTGGGGAGACAGCCCTGCCCTCACGGGCAAGGGTGGGGTATGGATGGGGTTGGATGACAGGCAAAAGTAGGGCCGATGTGCTGGCCGCGCATAATTGTTATCCCCCCAGCAAGCCCGCCTCACAACGGACGGGGGACATTGACTGGGGGATCCTTGCGAGCAGGCCTAGGCCGGCGCCGTCAGGAGATTTGGGTTCAAGTGAACTGCGGCCGCAAGCAACGCTTGCAGATCAGAGGCCATGACAGGCGAAGCAGACCGTACAGCGGCTGGCGTGACCTGTGACAGCAGGGGGCCGGAAACAAATGAACGTAGGTCATTTGTCACGATAAGTTTTTGGGAAGCCGACTTCAATTCCGCGTTTTTACGGGTTAGTCGATACCTTGGGTTCCATACCCCTATCTCGGATATTTAATGGCTCTGATGGCACTTTAGCGTGCTCCGTGGGTATTTTTCGGCTGGTTTAGGGCATGCTTTTTTGCAGACTGCGCCGTTAGGCGCGGGGTGGGGGGTGCCGCCGTAGGCGGGGGGAGGGCGGGCCCTTCCCCAAGGGGGGCGAGTGCGCGACCGAAGCGTAGCGAAGGGAGGACGGGGGGAACGCAGTTCCCCGCGCACTGGGGGATTATTTGGCCCCCTTTGGGGGCGTCGATGGGGATTTGGGGTGAGCGCGTAGCGCGAGGGGTTGAAAACCCTTGGGGGTTGCCGGGTGGGAGCGCGTGAGCGCGGGTGAGGCCGTAGGCCGATAGAGCCGGCGGGGGCTTGCCCCCAAGAGGCGGTGCTACTGTTGGTTAAAAGAGTGGTTAAAAGAAACGGTTAGGGACGCGGAAGATAAGCGCTATCACAAGTGAAATCAAGCTGATAGCGGATCTGCGCATAGGTCATCTGGCACGCTCTCATAGCTCATCTGTCACATTTTCATAGGTCATCTGTCACGGTTTGTGAGCTCCACATAAATTGCAGAGGTAGCTTTCATAGGTCATTTGTCACATCACCTGAATTATTCCTTGATTTTTGTTTGGGATTGGAATTTTAGGTAAGGCAGGCGCTTTACTTATCCGCAATCCTGTCTGTAAAAGACCCAGATTGGTGATAAATGACCTACGTTTTGCAGAAATGGCATAGGTCATCTGTCACATCCAATAGGTCATCTGTCACGTTCTGTGGATAGTTCGACCGTGTGTGAGGCTATTTTAGGAGACTTGGGCTATTTTTATGATGGTTTGGTCGAGGCGTGATATTTGACCTATGTTTGGGAAATACAAAGGTCAGGTGCTGGCCCTTTCCGTTGGCTATTCACGGATACAGCAGATAAGGTCATCTTTATTCAGCATGGCCCGCTTGGCGATCTCTGCCACTTCGATCTCAGCACAAGCCTTTCTGACGGTCTGCCGCCAGCTCGTGAGACTCGCATCGGCGGAGCTGCACATTTGTCGGAACTTTATAAGGCTGAGCGGGAAGGGGTGTTTATGGCTTTCGATGTAGTCAGCCATGCGGCGTGCAACGGGAGATAATTTGCGATAGGTATTCCAAGTGTGGCTGGTGAAGGTATTGCCGGCGAACAACACGATCAAGTTGGGATTAATCCAGACCCTATATTGGGTAGGCTTGCCATCAAGATCATTGACGGTCGTGTAGTTTTGAATCAGGGAGATTGCCCCGCTCTTGCCATAGGCCTTGGTATTCAGCGCCCAGATTTCGTTAGCCTTAAGCCGTGAAATGCACTCGCGTGCCTTATCGTAATAGCGTCCGTTCTTCGACCAGTTCACGTCGCGCACCAGGTCCTTGATGGAGAATTCGAAGGGCTCACCAAGGGGAACACTTTGTCCGTAGCTTAAAATTTGCAACCAGACGATTTCGTCGTCCTCCGCGCGCAGTTCTATGCCGGTATAGAGAATCGAAACGGACTCGTTGTAGTGGAATAATTTTTCGTGCATCAGCGTCTTGCGCGGCTCGCGTTTATTCCTGGCCGTGAAAAGCGAACTGCGAGCAAAATCGTTCGGGATGTGCCGCAAGTCATCACGCTCACCTATTGTCTTAAGAAAGATCAGGTCGAGCTGAAACTGGGAGTTGGGATCGATGCCTTTGCTGTTAAGGTAGGCCTTGCGCTGCAACTTCTCTGCCTGCCCCACAACAGTGTTATTGGCGACTTCGGTCTTGGCGGGCTTTCTGGCGGTTTTCATTCTTTTCAGCTCCCTTCACGACGAATCGGCTGTCACTAATTCTCCCATGATTTCAAAGGCAGCGGGACTTTTAATTCTAGCTAAAAACTGGGGAAAGAGAAGTAATATTACGATAAATCCTTGTTTTGTTGCTAACTGATTATGATTAGATTCTACTCGAAGTGTACGTAACTTGTATATTAAAGTAAGATCATCTATAAGCTTCCGGACAGAGCGACCGGGAATAGGAATAAAGTAAACAAAAATAATTAAGCAGCTTAATTTTAGCTACCCTGTCATGTTCTCGACCTCCTTCCATAAGCAAATTTTCTTTACCAATATCCTTCGTATTCTTGATGAGCGGGGCATGTCACAAGATGAGCTTGCTGAACGATCTGGCGTCTCCGTTTCTTTTATTTCCGATCTTGCTCGGGGTAGAGCCAATCCTTCACTAAAGACTATGGAGGCAATTGCTCTTGCACTGGATACCCCCTTGCCGATATTGCTTGAGTTCACAGATCTTGACCGCGCCGCCCTCGACGAGTTGGCGGGTGGCAAGGCCATAAAAAACCTTCCAAAAGGGTATGAGCGGGTTTCAGCCATCCTGACAGGCTACCAGGCTTTTATCGTAAAAGAATGGGATGAAGCCAACCGCAAAAAACTACGAGAGACAATGGAGGCAAAAAAAAGAGACATCAGCAATTATTAAGCTCCTGAAGCGTTAGTTCCCCCGCATTTCATTATTCCCCCTCGGCATTTCCCCCTTGTTTTCATCCTAGTTTTTCTATTTATCGTTCCAGTCTACACGATAAATAGTATTGCAATCATCGTTATTTCTGTATATCGTAGTATAACGATAGACGCAACATGGCTGCAAGCCGGAAAACAGATGGATGCAACTGAGGACATTTCGACCATTACAAGCCGTGCCATCGTCAAACTGGAGCGGGATCTTGGGTCGGAATTTCTGCACGCACTACATGATCCTCGTACGGTCGAAATCATGCTCAATCCTGATGGGCGGCTGTGGCAGGAACGGTTGGGCGAGCCCATGCGCTGCTTCGGCACCATGCGTGCGGCGCAAGCACAGAGCATTATTCGCAACGTGGCGGGGATGCATGGACGCGAACTGACCCGCCATAGCCCGACGCTCGAATGCGAATTCCCGCTCGACGGCTCGCGCTTTGCGGGCCAGATCCCGCCCGTGGTACCGAGTGCCGTGTTTGCCATCCGCAAAAGGGCGGTAGCGGTCTTCACCCTCGATGAGTACGTTGGAGCAGGCATCATGACGCTCGCGCAATGCGAGCGTATCAAGACAGCAGTTGCATCTCGTTCCAACATCCTGGTCTCTGGCGGCACCGGCTCGGGCAAGACCACCCTGGTCAACGCCATCCTCAACCATCTCATCGTAATCGAGCCGCTGACGCGCGTGGTCATCATTGAGGATACGGGCGAGATCCAGTGCAGCGCACAAAACCACGTCCAGTACCACACCTCAACGGAAATCAGCATGACACGGCTGGTGCGCACGACGCTACGCATGCGACCCGACCGCATCATCGTGGGCGAGGTGAGGGGGCCGGAGGCGCTGGACCTGCTCATGGCCTGGAACACCGGCCATGAGGGTGGCGTGGCCACACTGCACGCCAATAGCGCGAGAGCGGGACTGTCGAGGCTCGCCATGCTGATCAGCATGCATCCTGATTCGCCACGGCCCATCGAACCCCTGATCGGCGAAGCGGTGCAGCTCATCGTGCATATCGCCCGCACCGCTAGCGGCCGTAGGGTCGAGGAAATCCTGGAAGTAGCCGGTTTCGAAAATGGAAATTACCTGACCAAACCTTTCAAGGAGTGACCATGAAAATTTTCCCCATCTTTGACGAAAGACTTATTGCCTGGAGCGCATTCGCCGCTTTGCTGGTTGCCTTCTGCCTGCTTGCTCCGCATCCGGCTTATGCCTCGGAAGGGGTAGGCGGCACGCTGCCCTACGAGAGCTGGCTCATGAACCTGCGCAACTCCGTGACCGGCCCGGTCGCCTTTTCGCTGTCCATGATCGGCATCGTGGTGGCCGGGGGCGCGTTGGTGATGGGAGGGGACTTGAGCGGTTTCTTTCGTACCCTGATTTTCATTGTGCTGGTTCTGGCCTTCCTGGTCGGTGCGCAAAACATGATGAGCAACTTCTTCGGGCGCGGCGCGGAAATCGCTGCAGTCGGCCAATCAGGGCAACTCGCATTGCTCGAGGCAGGGGAGGGCAGTGATGGAACCGAACACGAATTTGCATAGGGTGCCTATCCGCAGGATCGGCAACCGTGCCAACCTTTTCATGGGCGGAGATCGCGAGCTGGTGATGCTCTCCGGATTGGTCGCTTTCGCGCTCGTCTTCAACGCCCAGGAATGGCGTGCCGCCATCTTCGGCACCGCCCTGTGGATTTCCGCCTTGTTCCTGCTGCGGCTGATGGCGAAATCCGATCCGCAGATGCGCTCCGTTTACCTGCGCCACCGCCGCTATAAAGCCTATTACGCCCCGCGCGCAACCCCGTTTCGCCACAACGGCCGGACACAAGAGCGGCAGTACCGATGACGGCGCCGATGATGGCCAATTCGCTGATCGGTTTCCTGGTCTTGCTCATCGCCGCGGTCGGCATCCTGTTCCTTGTCGTGCTCTATGGTCGCATTCGCGCCGCGGGGCATGGGCGCCGGCTGGACCGCCACCGCTCGACTGACGCGGGACTGTCCGATCTGCTGAACTACGCCGCGATGGTGGACGAGGGCGTGATCGTGTGCAAGAACGGCGCTTTCATGGCGGCTTGGGCTTATCAGGGCGAGGACAACGCCAGCGCCAGCGTCGAGCAGCGTAACTTGGTGTCGTACCGCATCAACCAGGCCTTGAGCGGCTTGGGCTCCGGCTGGATGATCCATGTCGATGCGGTGCGTCGTCCCGCGCCACACTACCCGGATCGCGGGCTGTCGCACTTTCCCGACCCGGTGACTGCCGTGATCGACGAGGAGCGCCGCCAGTTGTTCGAGAGCTTGGGCACCATGTACGAGGGCTATTTCGTGCTGACGCTTACCTGGTTCCCGCCGCTCCTGGTGCAGCGCAAGTTCGTCGAGCTCATGTTCGAGGATGACGCAGCGCCCCCCGATCACAAGGCACGCACCAAAAACCTGATCGAGCACTTCAAGCGTGACTGCCTTTCAATCGAGTCGCGCCTCTCCGATGCAGTGAAGCTCACCCGATTGGGCGCTACCCAGGTTGTGGCCGAGGACGGCCAGGAGACGACGCACGACAATTTCTTGCGCTGGCTGCAGTTTTGCCTGACCGGCATCGATCATCCGGTGCAGCTGCCACGCAATCCCATATACCTGGACCTGCTGCTGGGCGGTCAGGAACTGTGGGGCGGGGTGGTGCCCCGCATCGGGCGTAAATTCGTGCAGGTGGTGGCGATTGAAGGGTTCCCCAACGAATCCCATCCGGGAATACTCTCGGCGCTGGCCGAACTGTCGTGCGAATACCGCTGGTCGACCCGCTTCATCTTAATGGACCCGCATGAGGCGGTGGCGCACCTGGAGAAATACCGCCGCAAATGGCGCCAGAAAATCCGCGGCTTCTTCGACCAGGTATTCCACACGCATATCGGCGTGGTGGACCAGGACGCCATGGCCATGGTGGCCGATGCGGAGGCCGCGATTGCCGAGGTCAACAGCGGGCGCGTGGCGCAAGGCTATTACACCAGCGTGGTGGTGTTGATGGACGAGGATAGGGCCAATCTGGAGACACAGGCGCGCCGTCTGGAAAAATCCGTCAATGCACTGGGCTTCACCGCACGCATTGAGACCATCAATACCCTGGATGCCTACCTCGGCAGCCTGCCGGGACATGGCGTGGAGAATGTGCGCCGCCCGTTCATGAATACCATGAACTTGGCCCACTTGCTTCCCACATCCACCATCTGGACGGGCTTGAATGAGGCGCCTTGTCCTATGTATCCGCCCAATTCCCCGGCCTTGATGTATTGCGTCACGCAAGGCGCCACCCCATTTCGGCTCAACACCCATGTGCGCGATGTCGGGCATACCTTCGTGTTCGGCCCGACCGGCTCGGGCAAGTCCACCCTGCTGGGTGCGATGATTGCCCAGGCGCGCCGCTACCGCGGCATGACGCTCTACTGCTTCGACAAGGGGCTGTCGCTTTATCCCCTGGCGCGCGCCGCGGGGGCCAGGCACTTCACCGTGTCCGCCGACACGGTGTCGGCCGATACGCGCCTCAAATCAGGCCTGTCCTTCTGCCCGTTGCAGTTTCTCGATTCGCAAAGCGATCGCGCCTGGGCCATGGAATGGATCGATGCGCTGCTCGCGCTCAATGGCCTCACCACCACGCCCGCGCAAAGAAATGAAATTGGTCTTGCAATCGCCAGCATGCACAAAACCGGCTCAAAGACGCTCTCCGAGTTCTACACCCTGATCCAGGATGCGGCGGTGCGTGAAACCCTCAAGGTCTACACCGTCGAGGGAGCCATGGGCCATTTGCTGGACGCGCAGGATGATGGCTTGAATCTCTCCGATTTCACCGTGTTCGAGATCGAGGAGCTCATGAACCTGGGCGACCGCTATGCGCTCCCCGTGCTCCTCTATCTCTTCCGCCGCATCGAAATGTCGCTCAAGGGCCAGCCCGCCATGATCGTGCTGGATGAGGCCTGGATCATGCTCGGTCACAAGGTATTCCGCGAAAAAATCCGCGAGTGGCTCAAAGTGCTGCGCAAGGCCAACTGCATGGTGCTGATGGCAACACAAAGCCTGACCGACGCCGCCCATTCCGGCATCCTGGACGTGATCGTGGAATCGACCGCTACCAAAATTTTTCTGCCGAACGTGTACGCGCGCGACCAGGACGCCGCAGCGCTGTACCGGCGCATGGGGTTGAACGAGCGGCAGATCGAGATTCTGGCCACCGCCGTGCAGAAGCGGCACTACTACTACGTATCGGAGATGGGGCGGCGCCTGTTCGAGCTCGCCCTGGGGCCGTTCGCGCTCTCCTTTGTCGGCAGCACTGACAAGGAATCCATCGCGAAAATAAAGGAGCTTGAAGCCAGGCATGGAAAGGCCTGGGTGCGCGAATGGCTGGCAATGAGGGGGCTTGATCTTGACGGTTCCAGAATGGAGGAGGCGGCATGAACCTGACGGGAGCACTGAAATCTTTGATCTTCAGGAAACCGCGATCGGACAATGATGAGCGCGGACCGGCCGCTGAAACCGGGGCTGCAACCGGCGCTGCGATGGCCGATGGGCGCAGGGAAGGGGAGGGCGCCAACCCTTATCTGTCGGCGCGGCGCACCTGGAACGAGCATATGGGGGACATGGCCGCCTCGCGCCAGACCTGGCAGATGCTTGGCCTGCTCTCGCTGCTGATCGCGCTCGCTGGTGTGGGCGGCATGATTTATATCGGCAGCCAGTCCAAATTCATACCCTACGTGGTGGAAGTGGACAAGCTTGGCCAGACGCTGGCGGTCGCGCCGGTGGATCGTGCCCACGCAGTGGATAGCCGCGTGATCCACGCCGCCGTGGCCTCTTTCATCCAGTCGGCGCGCATGGTCTCGCCCGACGTGGCGTTGCAGCGCAAGGCCATCTTCGCGGTGTATGCCATGCTCTCTGCCGATGATCCCGCGACAGCAAAAATGAATGAATACATGAACGGGCGTCCTGATTCGACCCCGTTCAAGCGCGCGGAGAAGGAGATGGTGAGTACCGACATCGTTTCCGTCATCGCTCAAACGCCGCAGACATGGCAGGTGGACTGGCTCGAGACCGTGCGCGACCGCCAGGGGATCGTGAAACAGGCGCCTTACCGCATGCGCGCGCTGGTGACCGTGCATGTGATCGAGCCATCTGCCGATACCTCCGAGGCGCAACTGCGCAACAATCCCTTGGGGATCTTTGTATCCGACTTCGCCTGGTCCAAACAATTGTGAGGTCCAACATGAGAGTTTCCTTTGAAATCCCCGGGATTCCCGAAATCCCCCTGAAAAAGCTGCTCGTGGCGATGGCTGCCTGCTCGCCCATACTCCTGGTGACGGTGGCGATCGCGAATAATGTGGTACCACCGGCCGATAGGCCGCCGGCACAGGCAAATGACGCCCAACAAAAGCTGCTGTTGCCGCCCCCACCACCCGCCGCGGCTTCCGGTCTGGTTCGGCCCGCATCAGGCACTTCAACGCCCATGAGGCCCACGTCCGCACCGGTGATGCCGGTCGCGCCGGTTCCGGAAACAGCCTCGAGTGCGCCGCCCGCGGCGCTGCACTTCAATAATCCCGAATTGAAACTCACGCCCCAGGAACGCGCCGCCCTGGATCTCGCGAAGAAATGGAAAGCGGGAGTCTCTGCGCAAGGCATCAAGCCCGTGCCGGGGGCGGATGGCACCATCCGTTTCCTGTTTGGCGCGGCGCAGCCGAGCATCGTATGCGCGGTGCTGCAGGTATGCGACGTCGAATTGCAGCCGGGTGAACAGGTGAATTCACTGCACCTGGGCGATACTGCCCGCTGGACGGTGGAACCTGCCGTCACCGGCACAGGCCCCCAGGCGGTGCAGCATCTCATCATCAAGCCCATGGACACCGGGCTGGAAACATCATTGATCGTCACCACCGACCGGCGCACCTATCACCTGCGCCTGCGCTCGCACAGAGCCGAATTCATGCCGCGCGTGGCGTTCATCTACCCGGATGAAGCCATGGCGAAATGGGAGGCAATCAGGAAGCAGGAGCAGGCCGCCCATAACCGCCAGATCCTGCCCGGCACGGGTGAGTACCTGGGCAACCTCGACTTCGATTACAGCATCGAGGGGCAGGCCTCCGGCTGGAAACCTTTGCGGGTGTACAACGATGGCGTCAAGACCATTATCCAGATGCCCGCCACCCTGAACCAACATGAAGCGCCCATCCTGCTCGTGGTCAGGAAGGATGGCGGGCTTTTCACCGACGAGGAATCGGTGCAGGTGAATTACCGGCTGCAGAATGATCGCTACATTGTCGATAGCCTCTTTGAGAAGGCGATACTGGTGGCGGGGGTGGGTTCCAGCCAGGATCGCGTGACGATCAGGAAGGGGAGATGAATATGCGCAATATCCTCCCGATGCTTTTCATTCTGCTGTGCGCGCACCTATCCGCCTGCGTGGGCCTGCCGCACCCGAACCGGTTCCAGGATGCGGGAAGCACGGCATTCGAGGAGCGCATCGCCACCGATACCGTCAACCAGATCGCAAGGCTTTATCCTCCCGCCAAGACCCAGCTCAACGTCACCTCAGACGCGCCCGACTCCTTTGGATCGCTGCTGACCGCGAAGCTTCGCGGCCGCGGCTTTGGGGTAGCGGAAACGATTGAGGCGAAGTCAGAGGCTTTTCCCTTCACGTTCAACCATGAGTTCCGGCCTAAACCGGGCAGCCCGGCGGACAAGGAACAGGAAAACAAACCTTCTCGCGCCGCGCCAGGGCTCGAGCTGCGCTATCAACTCGATCAGGCTCAAGCAGGGGCCTTTTCCCGCATAACGGTGAGGATAGGCAGCGCGGTGCTCGCCCGCGCTTATGTCCCCGATGTTGATGAAAGGGGCGCAGCGCCTGTTGGCGCATGGACGTATAGAGCGGACAAATATGGGGGGGACAAATGAGGGCGAACAAATGAGCGATCCCATGTCCCCGGCCGCCTCTCCGAATCAGCTGCCGCCAAAGTGGGGGGTGCGCCGGGTCAATAACCTGCCGCTGTACCTCATCGGCACCGCGGCCGCGGTGTTTTTTCTGATCGTCATGCTGGTGGCGATGGATCGCGCGAATAAAAAGCACACGGAGGAGTCGGTCAAGGCAAACGCAAACTCGGCCCAGTTCGCCAAGGAGATCACGGGTGAGCATCAGGGTGGCATGATCGCGCCGGCCTCGGCGCTGCCGGTCGAGGATAGTTATCCGGCCCATTCGGACTTGCCGCCCATGCCTCCCGTAACAGCGGGGAATGCAATGCAATCTGCCGAAATGGCCGAGGCCCAGCGCATCCGCCAGATGAAAATGCAGCAGTTCGAGGAGGCATTGAGGGCCAAGACGACGGTGCAAACTCAAGCGCCGCCCCGCCCTCAACAGCCTTTGCCCGAGGCGCCAAAAGCCCCGCCTGCAGGCGCCGACCCCACTGTCGCCTACCAGCAAAGGCTGGCGCAGCTTCGGAAATCCGCGGCATATGGTGGATATGGGGGATATCCAGGTGATGAGGGCGAATACGAGGAAGGGCAGGGGGGCGAGCAGAAGCCCAAAAACGATATCAACCAGTTCAGCGGAAAAGGGGAGATCGATCGCTGGAAGCTGGATTCAAGGCCAATTGCGCCAAAATCGCCCTACGCGGTGCAGACCACTTTCGTCATTCCCGCGATACTGATTTCCGGCATCAACTCGTCGCTGCCAGGGAAGATTTTTGGGCAGGTGAGCCAGGATGTCTATGATACCGCTACCGGCAAGTATCTGCTGATCCCGCAGGGCACGAAGCTCGAAGGGGAGTATTCCAGCGACGTGGCCTATGGCCAGGCAAGCGTGCTGGTCGCCTGGCAGCGGCTCGTATTCCCGGATGGCAAGACCATGGATATCGGCGCCATGCCCGGGTCAACTGGAGCGGGCTATGCAGGGTTCACCGATGAGGTGAACAATCATTACCTGCGCCTCTTCGGCACCGCCATCCTCATGTCGGCCATCTCGGCAGGCGTGGCCCTGAGCCAGAGCCAAAACCAGATAGCCGGGACGTTTGGCGCGCCCACTACCAACAGCGTCCTGAGCGCCACCTTGGGCCAGCAACTGGGGCGGGTGATCACGCAAATGATATCCAAAAATCTCAACATTTCGCCGACGCTTGAAATCAGGCCCGGATACCGGTTCAATGTCACTGTCACCCGCGACATGGTATTCGCCCGGGCCTATCAGGCGTTCGACTACAAACAGAGGGAACGGGGAGGGCAGGATGGATAGAAAACCACACAGTATCAGTCGCGCCTGCGCGGCCAGAATGGCTCTAGTATCGGTTCTCGCCGCCGTTTTGCCTGTGTCAGCGAGCGGAATTGCCGTGTTCGATGCCGCCAACATGAAGCAGAATGTCATCTCGGCGATCGAAGGCGTGAACCAGACCATGAAGATGATCGAGCAATACCAGTTGCAGCTGCTGCAGTACGAGAACATGCTGAGAAACACCATGGCGCCTGCCGCTTATGTCTGGAACCGGGCGCAGATGACCACTATGCGTTTGGTCGGCATGATGAACACGCTCAATTACTACCGCTACCAGGCCGGAAGCCTGGATGGCTACCTGTACCGCTACCAGAATCCCTCGTACTACATGAGCTCCCCATGCTTTGGCCCCAACGGCTGCACGCCTTCGGAGCGCGCGATACTCGAAAACAACCGGCGCCTGAACGCAGATGGCGAGAAGGTGGCAAACGACGCCATGATCCGCAGTCTCGATCAGCAGCAGCTCGACTTGACGGCGGATGCGGCGCGGCTGGAAGAGCTGCAGAAAAACGCCCAGGATGCGCCGGGGCAAATGGCCGCGATCCAGGCAGCCAACCAGCTGGCCGCCAATCAGGCTAGCCAGCTCATACAAATCCGCGCGCTATTGATCGCGCAACAGAATGCGGAAGCGGCACGCCAGGCGAAGATGGCCGATATCGAGGCACAGCAGGCGGCAGCTTCGGCGCAATTAAGAAATGGCACATTCAAGAAAAGCACACCTCGGGAATGGTAAGGAGGAGATATGAAGCTTCAATATCCAGTCAGCGCACTGATTTTTGCGGCCGTCATTTTAAGCGGCTGCACCGAGAACATCCCCTGTAGCGAAATCTGGAGATACAAAGGCATGCCTGAATACGAGGCGATGGCAAAAAGATGCCCCGAACAGGCAGCCGCTGCGGAATCAGTTAGAAAAGGTACCTTCAAGAAAAGTGAACCGAAGGAGTGGTAGTGCCATGGATATGAGAAATTCAGGCTTATTGCCCGGTTTGCTGCTTCTGGCGCTGATATTCTTTTCGGCGCAAGCACAGGCCGCCATTGATAGCGCAGGGGTGATGGACAATATCCTGTCGCGTTACCACACGGCTGCCTCTACATGGCAGACGGTCATCACCCAGCACGCGAGCTGGCTTTTCTGGCTGCTGGTAGTGATCAGCATGGTCTGGACGTTTGGTCTGATGGCGCTGCGGCGAGCGGATATAGGCGAGTTCTTTGCCGAATTCATCCGCTTTACGGTCTTTACCGGCTTCTTCTGGTGGCTGCTCATCAATGGCCCGTCCTTCGCCACATCCATTATCGCTTCGCTCAAGCAGATAGGATCGGAGGCCAGCGGGCTTCGCGGCATGGGCTCCCCTTCCAGTATCGTGGATATTGGTTTCGAAATTTTTTACAAGGTATTGGAGCAATCTATCGTTTGGGAGCCGGTTGATAGCGTGGTTGGTATCTTAATGGCCACCATCATTTTGATCATTCTGGCGCTCATCAGTGTCAATATGGTCATTCTGCTGATATCCGGCTGGATACTGGCTTATGCCGGCATATTCTTCCTCGGTTTCGGCGGTTCGCGCTGGACTTCCGAAATAGCCATCAATTACTACCGCACGGTCCTCGGGGTCGCGATATCGCTGTTTGCGATGGTGCTGCTTGTCGGGATCGGCAAGACGTTTCTCGACGATTATTATTCGCAGATGAGCGGTGGCCTCAACCTGAAGGAAATGGGCGTTTTGATGGTGGTCTCGGTGGTGTTGCTTACTCTGGTCAACAAGATTCCGCCCATGCTAAGTGCAATTGTTGGCGGTGGGGCAGGGGGGATAGGCAACCTGGGGGCGGGGGCCGCGGTGGCCACGGCGGCAACCGCTGCCGGTGTTGCAACCGGCATGATGATGGCCTCAGCCGCCCATGCGGCGGGCGGGGCCTCAGCAATCAAGGCCGCTTACGACGCGGCGCATGGCAGCATGGAAAGCGGCATGGGCCTGTTCTCGGACAGGGTAGGGGAGCAGGGCAGGCCATCCTCTGGCGGGGGGCTGGGGCAGATGATGGATACGGGCGCACGTTTTGCCGGAGAAATGGCCTCCCATCTGGGGCGTGGTGCGAAGGAGGCGGTAAAAGCGGGAGTTGCCTCGCAAGGCGGGCGCGTAGCCCAAACCCCCGGCGGAAAAGTCGCGGATGCCATTCGAGCGAACGCCCCCGAGCCAAAATTCAAGGGCAATGCTTTCGCCAATTCGAACGAAACCAAACTCGACCCAGAAGCGGAAGCAGCGGCGTTCCGCGATAGCAAATGAGGGGCAGCGCGCCATGATGGATTTGCCCCCGGACATGCAGGAACGCATAGTCTGCTCTATTCAAGCCGCCGTTAAATACGAGGTGCCTGCGAATATCCTGCTTGCGGTGGCGGAGAAGGAAGGGGGCAAGCCGGGCCAATGGGTGAAAAACTCGAATGACACTTATGATGTCGGCCCGATGCAGTTCAATACCGCTTATCTTTCCGGCCTAACCAGGTATGGCATTACCCCGGAACATGTGGCGCAGCCTGGATGTTATTCCTTCACCCTGGCCGCCTGGCGCATCCGCATGCACATCCAGAATGACCGCGGCGACTTGTGGACCAAGGTATCCAACTATCACTCGTACACGCCTCACCTCAATGCAGCCTACCGTGTGGATCTGATACGAAGGGCAGCGAGGTGGGAAAAGTGGCTCAGTACTAGATTCTCCACTCGGGACGTGACCTTTCAAATGGGCAGGCGGTAAGCGTCGATGTGGATGATCGGCTTAGCCGATCGTCCGGCATGCTGCGCCTGGCCCATGGACAACCCTGCTGGAAAACCTGATGGATGAACAAGGCCTCGCCCACGAGGTTTCCCACAGGGATTGCCCACAGGCTTCCCGGACTTCATCCACAGAAGGTAAATTTTCCTGACGCGGCCCGGAGGCCTTGCCTTAATTATTTTATTTAGGGGAATTTTCCTTGAAAACCCACCAAAGGCCTTCTGTACGCTACGGTATCAACCCCACTGCCTTTGCTGGCTTAACTAGCCTTCCTAGATTCGGTCCAGGAGGCTCGCTTTCGTGAGGCGTCCCGCGGCTATTGAAACTGGCCAATAGCGCGTTCCTTTTTTATTTCAAGCAGAATTACAAACGGACGAATATTGGCCAAACAGAACAGGGGAATTACTGGATGAGGCTAGTTGCGCTACGTAGGACATTACTGCGGGGCTTGACGTCAAACGCATTTGCAGCATAACCAAAACACGTTGATGAAGTGATAGGTATTCCCCTTTCTTCGAAAAAGCTTCTCATGTGCTTTTGCTTATATAAGCTGCATCTGGGATCAATCGAAACTTGAGTAATAAAGCCCGGCGGTACCGGCAGGAACAGTGCCTCAGCGACACGAAGTTGTTTTTTTATTGCCTCTTCCTCCAATAAGACCTGAGCCAACTCTACCAAAACCCAATCTGGATTCAGACCCACCATCGAAAGGTCCAAGCGCTCGATCTCTGTTCTTGCTGTTTCCAAAGTTCCTGCATCATACGGAACCGCCTGGATCACAGCACGCACCTCCCTTTCATGGGAGAAAGATGTATCTTTCATTTCAAATGCAGCAAATCGATATTGGTCTGCCCGTGCATGATCTCTCGTGCTCCTTTCAAGTGCGTTCGCTGGTTCCCTGAGCGCCGGCGATAGGTGAGCCGTCGTAGCTCGTAGTTATTAGTTTCTTCAGGCCCAGCTTGGTGAAATTGGCGGCGAAGTACTTAAAGAAGTTGCTCTCGAAGGGGTCATCGCAATTACAGTAGACGACCTTACCGCGGAAGGTGTCGGGATTAAACTCCAGGTAGGCCTCGACCTCCTTCTGGATGTCGGCATACTGGGTGTAAAATTCGTCTCGTTTAGCAGCCTTTGCGGCACCGAGACCTTGATTCATTGTTTGCTTCCTCGGCGCATTAGCTTTTTTCAGTTTCTTTGACGTCATTTAGCTTATTTTTGACATGATCAACCGCCAGAGGCAAGCTACGCTTGCCCAAGACGACTTGGCAAACAATTATGCGGGTAAAGGAAGCAGCTTTGAAATTACCGTCACAACAAAAAGAGTGACTCCTGTTTGGGGTGTATTCGGACGGGATTAGCCGCAGTTAGCCTAATTTTACCTGTTCGAGGAGTTGGGTAAAAATAACCAATTTTACATTTTTGGCGGGGTGGCAATATTAGCCCTCATTGTTCAGAAGAGGTCTTTTTCAAGGGGTACGTGGTGTTGCATAAAAGGTCCCTTTTGCTACACTAAAACGAGCAATGCTAGAGGAGAAGACACGAAACGGAAGCCGGGGCAGCAGCAGCCGCGTGGGTTGAGCCGAAGATTGAAGCCCGAGCTCTAACAAAACGCCCCACTCGGTAGGACACGGGGTGGGGCGTTCGGATTGGCATAGGGTCAATGTTTCTTGTCGATGGGTGGCTCTGGGTCGTTGCCGTAGCTGTTGCTATTGCGGATGGTCCCGTCCGGTCGATGAATCACGACTTCGACGTGCTCGCGCTTTGCCTGCTCGCGTGCCTGCTCGATGGCTTGCTTCTGCGTGTCGGCGGTGTGGCCGACGCGCTGCGCGCCTTCTTTGAGGGTAGCCCAGCCGCCGTTATGCGGTATGACGTGAATGTCTTTCTTGGTCATGTCAAAGGTCCTCCACGGTGATTTTTTTGGGGTCCTGCCCGATTGAGCGCAGTTCGGCGTCGGACAGCGGCATCCCAAGCTTGTTCTTGATGTAGGCCTTTGTTGCGCTTCGTGCCTGCCGGTTCGATACGACGGAGTTGGCCACGATGCAGACATTTTCCCAGTCGGAGTTTTTCTTCGACCAGTCGATGCTCTGCAGGCTGGTCAGCCGGTCGCGCCAGTTTTCATCTTTCATCAGCTCCAGCCCGAGGCCGCCAAGGGCGCGAAGTACCGTCGAGTGGGAGGCGATTTTTTCGGCCCGCAGCTCACCTGCTTCCTTGTGATGGCTATGAACGCTGGTCCAGTCGGGCATGTTCTTCGCGACCACTGACCAATACTCGTTCAGCTTCTCGGCGTTGGCCATGATGTCGTCCTCCTCATGGCCTTTCAGCAGCTCGCGGTTAGCGTCGTAGAGCGCGGCCAGCGTGAACAGCTTGGTGGACTTCGCCTTGAGTGACATGCTGTCTTTGTCGGTCAGGTCGCGGAACACCGGCACCTGGTCAAGCGAGGCTAGCGTCGCAGCTGAAATCTTGTCGCGCTTGTCGTAGAGGATGTCGAGCGACTTCGAGGTCTTCTGCCCGTAGCGGTTCAGGTCAGAGAACATCTGCTGCACACGGTCTTTGTTCTCGTAGGGGAACAGCAGCACCGAAATCGTGTGTTCGCCGATGCTCGGATTGTCCTTCAGAGCTTCAGCGATGCCTGCGCAGCGATGCTGGCCGTCGTTGATGATGAGTTCATCGCCCAACTTCAGCTTCAGCACGCCGATGGCCCCATCCATGCCGTTGCCGTTCGGCACGGGGTCGAAGACCGGCGTGGATTTGTAGGACGCAGTGATGGACGAAAAGATGTAGTCTTCATCGTTTTCATTAATGTAGTCGCGCAGCTCGGGGATGCGCTTCTCGGTCAGGATGCGCTGCTCGCGGTCTTCCGGCGTGAACCCTGCCCAATCGGTGAACTTGAACAGGTTGGGAAGTGCACTCATGGGCATGAGGCAGGCGTAGTAGGTGCGGGAGCCAATCTTTCCCCGCATGGCTGGAACGTGAACGTGCATGGTGGTTTCTCCAAAAAGAGCTCTAAAGCCACAGAGCGACAATCGCTCAAAGGCCCGAACGAGCTCGGGTGGGTTTTGAGCTAAATGTTCGGAAACATCACAGCTCAGAGCGAATAGTCACACAGCTCTAAACAAAAAACAAGAGAGCTGTAAAAATTATTTGAGGCAGCTCTATCAAAAGAATCATTCAGCTCTATGGATCATCTGCTCGCGTAGTGGGATTGTGGCAATTTTCGTTTAAGCTTTCTGTAGCAAAATGATTCCCTTTTGCTACACTAAAAATGACGACATCAAGGTATTGTTTTTTTGGATTTGTCATATAGCAAAAGGCCGTGGCGAAAAGAAAGAGAGGAAAACTGCGAAAATAGGATATGCGCGAGTATCGACCGGGCCAATAGGAAGGCCACATATCTAGCCAAGTCTAATAGCTCACCTTAAACGTCGGACTATCTTCCGGCCGGGTCTTCCGGTGATCGTAGATTCGGGTTGTCGCAATATTCGCATGCCCCAGCCACTCCTGTACTTTCGCAATATCCGCACCGTTATCCAATGCATTAGTTGCAGCAGTGGCCCGCATTACGTGTGGCCCCATGTTTTCTCCGAAAATACCAAGTTTCTTTAAATACTTCAGCACCACCTGTTCGTAAACATTTCCGGGTGTAAGCGCCGTGTAAGTGTGTCCGTGCACGTTATTCTTGATCGGCCGAAACAGTGGCGCATCGGGATCTTGCCCGTGCCCAGCAGCTTCCAGGTACTCTTCTATTAATGTCAGCGTGCCGGGATGGGTGGGTACGAAGCGCATCTTGCCCCCTTTGCCTTTTACTCGGAGATGCGCTACGCCTCGGCGAGATTGGCAATAGTCTTTCACCTTTAGCTTCGTCAGCTCCTCCCGACGTATGCCGTGATAGAGCAAGGTTGAAAGAATAGCGCGGTCGCGCTTGCCTTTTAGCGTGTTCGCATCTGGAGCATTCAGCAATGTACGCGCCTGGGCATCGCCGAGTGCTGGTGTTTTTCCCTGTTGAGATTCCACCATTGGGCGTTTCACGCCTTTGACCGGATTATGTGTCACTGAATTCGACTCACATAAATGTTCGAACAATGAAGCCAGCGCGGCAAGCTTCCTCCGAATAGTGGAGCCGGCCAGCGATTTTTCCTCCAGTGTTTTGCGCCAGGCCAAAACATGGGGCCGAGTCACGGTCCGGAAATCCTCCGGTTGGTGAATGCCGACAAATCTCATGAAGTCGCGCAAATCATTTTCGTAGGCACGCCGCGTTTGGGGATTGTCGATGTTGGCAAACCACTCGATCGCGGGAGGAACATCGTTCAGTTGGCGAAATTGATCGGACGTCAAAATGGACACTTCCGATTCGACGGAAATTTCGGAAAGATCAGACTTTTGAGGTTTTGGAATGAGAGAATTCATGAGTCTATTTTACAGTTGATAAAATATGTTATCAATTGTAAAAAGGGTACGAATTAGCAGCAGATTCCCAGTATGGCGACGCTCACAAAAGCGCCTTCACACAATGTTTGATTTTATTTTTTAATTTCGATAACAATAGAAATATGGAAACTAAAATAGCAGTAGCCGCTCTTGCGGCACTGGCTCAGGAAACACGCCTGTCGGTTTTTCGCTTGCTGGTTGAGGCGGGTCGTGAAGGCATGTCCGTGGGCAGCATCGGTGAAGAGTTGGGAGTACCGCCTGCGACCCTTTCCTTTCACCTCAAGGAACTCAGCCATGCGGGGTTGGTGGTCTCGCGCCAGGAAGGCCGCTTCATCTACTACATGACCGACTTCGCGCAAATGGCGGCGCTGATGACGTTTCTTACCCAAAACTGCTGCAAAGGCATGCCGCACGAGTGCCTCACAGCGATGGAAACGGCACTCGATAGTTGCTGTATGCCTGCGTAAGCTAAACCTGAAAGGAGCAAATAATGAAACGCTTTCACGTGGATGTCGCCGTTGACGATCTTAACGCAAACATCCGCTTTTATTCTTCGGCAGTATTCGGCGCCGAGCCTTCGCACTTCTCTACAGCGCCTTGACTTTATACCGCGGTATAGGCCGTAGACTGGCGCCATAAGACTGCCCATGAGAACGGGAGCCGTGGTTATGCTCGCATTGACCACAGTTCTTCCTACTACTGCGAGCCCACAGGATGACCTCGGGGGTCAGGTCAGCGACTCAGCCTCAAAGCCGAAGCCCAGGACGAAGACCGTAACAATCCCCGTCAGTGGCATGGGTTGTGGGGAATGTGCGGACCGGGTGAAAAAGGCACTTGAAACCCTCGACGGCGTTGAGGCGGTGGAGGTTATTAACTGGCTCGACAGCGCCCGCGTTGTCTACTTCGAAGAGCAGGTAACACTTCGGTGCATGGTCGATGCCATCAAGGAGCTTGGCTATGAGGTCGGAGAACCAAAGGAGGAGATCTAAAGCGTCCGGGCAGATTCGTATTTCAGCCCGGCGTTATCGCGCGATCTCAACTGCAGTGGAGGCATACATACATGCATGAGAAGCGAGCCCATTCCGTGCCATTGCCCGATCGTATTCCTGCGAGGGACATCGACAGCAGGATCGATGGAGCGATCCAACGCGGCGGCGTTGTCGACATCTTCTTAGATGGCCAGTCACTCCGGGCTTATGAAGGCGAGACCGTCGCGGCCGCACTTCTGGCAGGTGGCCGATGTGCACTGCGGAGGACAGCGCGCTGGAGCGAACCCCGAGGCGTTTATTGCGGGATCGGAACTTGTTTCGATTGCGTCATGACGATCGACGGAGAGCCCAGTGTCCGGACGTGCCAGACGATCGTGCGGGACGGAATGCGCATCGAATCTCAACAAGGTGAAGGCGTTTGGAGAACCGAACCATGACCGAATCCCGACCGTTTGTGGTGATCGGGGGTGGTCCTGCTGGGATGGCGGCTGCAATCGAAGCGGCACGCTCTGGACTTCCCTGTACGCTGATCGACGAAGCCCGCAGCCTCGGAGGACAAATCTATCGTCGTCCCATCGATCCGTTAACGCCAGCGGACCCTTCTGCTTTGGGTGATGATTTCGCAAGAGGTGAGCGGCTCCGGACCGAATTCACAGCCGCGGCGAACAGAATCGAAGTTCTCCTGAACACGTTCGTACTGGACGTTTCGGATGGCCACGATGTTATGTGGGCTTCTGAACGTGCTTCGGGAATTATCCGTGCCGAACAACTCGTCATTGCAACCGGCGCTTACGATCGTCCCATCCCGTTTCCAGGCTGGACGCTGCCGGGAGTGATGACGGCCGGTGGTGTTCAGGTTCTCATCAAGACGATGCAAGTCAAACCGGGACGACGGGCGCTCGTGGCGGGCACAGGGCCACTCATCGTTGGAGTCGCCAAGCGCCTGCACGAGATCGGAGTGGAAGTTGTTGCTGTACTCGAAGCGGCCAGTGTCTCCTGGTCACGCGCTGTATTCCCGGAGGAATGGGCTGAGTGGAGTCTGGTCTACGACACATGGAGAGCATGGGATATCCTGCATCAGGCCGGGATTCCGGTTCTCCCTGGCCATACCGTTTTCGAGGCCCGCGGCTCGCAACAAGTGCAGAGCGCAATATATGGACCAGTCACTCCGCAAGACTGGAGACCGCTTCGCCATCAGGCGCAGAGCGTTGACGTTGATCTTATCGTCTGCGGATTCGGGTTCGTGCCGAATACCGAACTGACCGTGCTCGCTGGTTGTCGCCACCAATACTGCCATGAGCTGGGCGGATGGATGCCTGTTATCGATGAGCTGGTGCGGACGAGCGTTCCCGGTATTTTTGCGGCCGGGGACGGGGCCGGCGTCGCCGGTGCGCTGGTCGCGCTGGAGGAGGGACGAGTCGCAGGGACCACGGCTGCCGAGCAAGCCGGAGCCATCACACGAGATGAAGCCGAGAAAAGGCGGGCCGGACCTCTTCAGCGGCTGACTGCACTGGCGGAGCTACGCCGAACTCTAGACCAAATCTCGTGGATCCGGCCGGGACTCCTCGAGTTGGCGTCGCCGGACACGCTCCTGTGCCGCTGCGAGGAAGTCCGGCTCAGTGAGGTTCAGGCAGCATTCGAGCAAGGGGCTCGCGACTTACAGGCGACAAAGCTCTTCACGCGCTTAGGGATGGGTCCCTGCCAGGGACGGAACTGCGCTCCCTCCACAGGCATGTATCTGTGCAAGGTAATGGGGCGGACGGCCGAAGAAGTCGGCCGGATCAACCCACGGCCACCAGTCAAACCTGTGACGCTCGGCTCGCTGGCTCAGATGAGTAACGTCGGACAAGCACCAGCCGGCGATCCATTGGATGCCGTCAATACTGGAGGTGCGCTGTGAACCACACTTCCGATGTTGTGGTCGTGGGCGGAGGGGTGATCGGCTGCGCGGTCGCCTACTACGCTGTCAAACAAGGACTGCGTGTAACACTCATCGATCAACCCAAGCGCGGGCGTGCCACATCCGCCTCGGCCGGTGGCCTCTGGCCGCTGGGAGAATCAATCGGACTCGGGTGTGGAGTTATCTTCCACAAAGCGATGGTCGCAAAAGGGACTGTTGCCCAGGGTGCTGGCCCGGCACAACTCCCCCGTCCGTTTCTCGACTTCGCGCTCCAGTCAAACTCGATGTTCCCTGCACTCGCCGAGGAGTTGTACGAGACCAGCGGGATCGACTTCGAATATGAGCGCACATCACTCCTGTTCCTGATGTACGATGATGCGGACGTTGCCTTCGCCCGGCCACTGTGGGAGAGTTGCCCTTGCGGGCATTCGTTGATCGACTGGTTGACGCCTGAAGAGCTTGCGAAGTTGGAGCCGGCCGTCACGCGGGAGGTGCGCGGGGCGTTGCGTTTCAATGGCGACGACCAGGTAAACCCGTATCGCCTGGCGGATGCGTTTCGGGCAGCGGCATCCAGGCTTGGCGCAACCGTCGTTCCGCATACGGAGGTAACAGCGCTTCGTATGCAATCGGGGCGCGTGACAGCAGTCCAAACCCGGTACGGACAGTATGGCTGTGACGTTGTGGTCAATGCGGCCGGAGCCTGGGCGCCCGAGATTGGGCGAATGGCTGGCTTGGACATTCCCGTGCGACCTGTCAGAGGGCAGATCGTCGGTACGGAAGCGCTACCGGAGAACATTCTTTCGGCGTGTCTATCCACGACCGACTGCTACCTGGCCCAGAAGAAACATGGGGAGATTATCATCGGGAGCACGACCGAAGAGGTCGGCTACGACGCAAGTGTTACGCCTTCAGCAATCAAGAATCTTTCCGCCGGAGCGATACGCGCCGTCCCATTCCTAGCTCGTGCCCGGGTCAAACGAGTCTGGTCGGGACTGCGCCCCGGTACGCCCGATGAGCTACCTATTCTTGGACCGGCCGACGATGTCGCGGGCTACCTAAATGCGTGTGGGCACTTTCGCACGGGGATCCTGACATCCCCAATCACAGGCCTTCTCCTTGCAGAGATGATCAGCGGCAAGCCAGTCTCGTTCCCCGTTGACACCTTCTTGCTTTCGCGGTTCAGCCCCGCTGAGCGCCACCTTGCAGAGGCTCAGGTCGACACGCGAGGCAACTCAGATGCACCGGGAGCGTGCTATGTCAATTGAAACTCTTACCGGTAATGCGGTTGCAGAGACGGCGTTTGACGTGCCCGGGCCGTTAGCACTGGATTTTTATCAGTCCACCTGTCCACCTTGCCTCGCACTGGAGCCGCGTCTGGAATCTGGAACGTGTGGCCGAGAAGTACGCTGGTCAGCAAAAGGTCGAGTTCCGGCCGCTGGGTATCCTTTCCCGATGCCTTGTCGGTGAACACCTTGTCCACATGAACCTGCTCAAGTTGCCGTTCCGGGTTCTGGTCGCGCTGGCCGGCATGGCCCTGCTGGCTGCATTGGGCGCCATCGTCTACGCCCTCAAGTTGAGCGGTGGCTTCAGCGCTAGCGTCCCCTGGCTCGCCGGCGCACTGGCCCTGATCCTCATTTTCGGGATGGGTTTCCATATCGTCTACATGGCCGCGATGGCCCTGGGGCGTGGCATTCTCAACCAGCATGTGTTGGTCGAGTTCGGGGCCTTTGCCGGGCTTGCGGGCGGGTCGATTGGCCTGGCCGTGCACCTACCGGACTGTTCCGACCGAAGCGTTTTTTGCGGTCACTGTGATGGTGCTGACCTACCACATCTTTTCCGAGTGGCTGTCGCTGATTGTCAAGACGCGCAGCTCGCAGGCCGTCAAGAAACTGCTGGATCTGGAGCCGGATGTCGCGCATGTGGTCAGGGACGGCCAGGAACAAGAGGTTCCGCTTGAACAGGTGCGCGTGGGCGACCTCGTGCGCATCCGCCCGGGTGCGCGGGTGCCGGTCGACGGTCAGGTGGAGTCCGGCGAATCGGACGTGGACGAGTCGCTTGTCAGCGGCGAGCCGCTGCCCGCCATTTCGATTCGGGCAAAGCGGGCAACTAGCGGCTGGGGCGCATTCGCGCTTGGCGTAGCGTTTGCCGTCGCCGTCTGCCCGTTTTGCACGCCCGCTCTGGTGGTGCTGCTCGGCATCGCCGCAGCGATCGGATCGCCACTGTTCGGCGGCACCCTGTTGCTGGCCTTTGCCTTGGGACGCGCGATGCCCATTATCCTGGGCGCCTTCGCGGTGGGGTGGCTGGAAGGTCTTTCCGCGCTTCAACGTTTTCAGAAGGCGTTCGAGATCGCCGGCGCAGTTGTGCTCGTTCTGGCAGGCCTTTACATGCTGAATGCGTACTTCTTCGTGATTCCGCAACTGGAGGCCTAGCGGCCGTACCTCCCCAACATCATTCGAACGGAGAATTGACTTGATCCATGATGCCGCCGGCGCACAGGCCCCGGGTGAGCGCGAGCGTTTGCTTCGCATGCTCGCAGCCGCCACGTTTATCATTTTTTTTCAGGCGTATATGGTCGCGCCAATCATACCGGCGCTGTCCAGCATCTTCCATGCGCCGGAGCAGACGGTCGGCCTGATTGTTCCGGCCTATCTCATCCCATACGGGATCGCGACGCTGATCTACGGGCTGCTGGCGGATCGCCTGGGCATTCATCGCATCATGTTTGTCTCGCTGGCCGCGTTTGCGGCGCTCACGGCCTTGACGGCGACCGCCGTCTCCATTGAACAGATCGCGTTATGGCGGGCCTTGACGGGGCTCGGCGCCGGTGGCGTCGTGCCACTCGGCCTCACACTCGTGGGCAGACTGTTTCCCTATGAACAGCGTGGGCGCCCGCTTGGCTGGTTGTTCGGTGCCATGGCCGGGGGGATGGCCTTCGGCTCGCCGTTGGGCGCAATGCTGGTGCCCTTCATCGGCTGGCAAGGCTTGTTCCTCGCGGTCGGAGCGGCGGGAGCAGGCGTTCTGCTTCTCTTTCTGCCCTATCGACGCCTCATCGCCGCTGCTATCGCGCCGGTGACCGGCACGCTGGGCGATCTGTTTCGCGGCTATGTGAGTCTGATCGGCACGCCACGAGGGCAGCGCACTTACAGCTATGTGTTGGTCAATTCGATGTTCCACTCCGGTGTCTTTACCTGGCTTGGCGTGTATTTCGAGCAGCGCTACGGTATGGGGCCGGTCGGTGTCGGACTCGCGTTGCTCGGTTACGGCGTGCCCGGTTTCCTGTTCGGGCCGCTGATCGGCCGCATGGCGGATCGATGGGGCCGTGCGCGATTGCTTCCGATTGGCCTCGCACTCAGCACACTGGCGGCCGCGGCGCTGCTCGTCGGCTTCCCTGTGATCTTCGCGCCGGTCGTGGTGATGATGCTGTCGTTGGGTTATGACATGACGCAGCCGCTTTTCGCCGGCATTGTCACTTCGCTGGGGGGCAAGCGGCCCGGACAAGCCATGGGGCTGAACGTGTTTACGCTCTTCATTGGCTTTGGCGTGGGCAGCGTGATCTTCGGCGAGGTGCTCCGTTTCGGCTTCGGACCCGCGCTCGGAACGTTTGCTGCGGTCGAGCTTGCGGCTGCGCTGTGCTCGCTCCAATTATTCCGTTCAGAGCGCCCTTCGCCCGCACCGGAGCAGTCTGCGCCGGGTCGGTAAGGCCGGGGGCGCGGCCGGCCATAAAGGGGCACACTCGGATCCTCGGATCGCCGTAAACCGGTGCCTTAACTGGGAGATTCATGTCCGGAGTTCGCTCAGAGCGGCGACGTAAGGCCTGCCCCACCTCAGGCTGGTCATGCATGCAATACCTTCGCCGCCGAGCCCGAACGGTGACGCTTAACGTACGTAAATTTCCGAATCTTGAGATGCCCCCTAGTCCGTTCAGAGTTCAGCGCGGCCAGCGGCATTTCGAACGGCGTGCCCCTGGTCGAAGGCAACGGGCTTGTACCTGTCTGCGGCTGTGGAGGTACTGGGGTCGGAGTAGTGGCTGTGGCAGGGGCTGCTGCACGTTGAGAGCGGAGGGGGAGCCCAACGCTGGGGGTTGCATAGTACCCCCATTCATAGACATCCGCCGGGCATACTCAAATTTCGTGTGCGACAAATCCCGCATGTTTGCGGCAGGCGGCGATGAAGTCTTTTGGGTCGGGATCTCGAACGTCCGGGTAGGCGTGAGCCAGTACGTCGGGGGGTACGCCCAACCAGTAGGAGGTCTGAAGCCGCATCCAGAGCAACAGCGTACGCAATTCTCTGCCCTGAAACCGCCTGGCACTTACATAGATTGGAGGATGCCGAATATAGGCTGTCTGGCCGGTTCGTTCGATTTTCCTCGAGAACGCGTAGTCTTCCATTAAGGGAAACGGAGGGAAACCCCCAAGGGAGCGATAAATTTCTCGACGCACGAAGATGCCAGAATCGCCGTAATAGCGCTGCGTTAGTAAACGGCGAAGATCGTTTGAAGGCACGAGAAATCGGGTGAACCAGGACTCGGGCAGGAAACGCGGCAGAAAATTCCCGCCGATCATTCGCGGGTCGGCCAATGCGTCGAGAATTGCTTGTCGTCCCGCAATCGGTAGCCGGGCATCGGCATGCAGGAACAAGAACACATCGCCATTGGCCACACGGGCGCCAGCGTTCAACTGGATGCCGCGAGCCTTGAGGCTGGAAACGACCTTTGCGCCTGCACATATTGCAGCGCATGCAGTACAGTCCGGGCTCTCGGCATCCACGACGATTACTTCCTCTCCGATCTTCCGCGCCCAGCGCACGGCGTCCTCGATAAGAGGAGCCTCCTTCCAGGTTGGGATCACCACGGAAATGGTCGAAGGAGTCTTCATAAATCCAGCTGCCATGCGGGGGATCACCTTGTCCGCTCCCGCTCGAGCCGTCCCGCGCGCCGTTAATGCCGGCGGTTCCCCGCCGTGATCGCTTTAGGACGCCACATATCGACGCTGTCCGTCTCCTGTGGCGTGCATTATTGCACGCCAGATTGATCGATCAAGAAAACAGGACTGCAGGGTATTGCTCCTATGATTCCTTAATGGCGATCAATTGCCATTAAGGAATCGATACTTAGTTTACCCACTTCAAATTTTTCTCTGCTTTAGGCGGTACCCATCTGCCTGCAAACAGCTGCGCATTTACGACAAACCTCTACACACTGCCGCATGGTAGCGGTTTGGGTTTGGACTTTTTCGCATTCGGTCGCACAGGCTTCACAAATTGCCGCGCATGCGGCACAGATTTGTTGTGTCTGGGCCAGTCCGCTCGTCACGCATTTCACGCAGAGAATACAAATGTCTGCGCATATTTGGCAAAGTTTAATACATTGAGCCAGACCGGGACTTTGCTGATCAATGCATTCATTGGCGCACTGTTCGCATACTTTGAAACACTCAAGTACTATATTGAGGGAATCACTTCTCTGTTGTGTTTGAATTGCCATGTCCGTACTCCTTTTAATAAATTAAAAAAACAGACCGCCCAACAGAATTAGCGGTATTGTCACTGTGATGACAACACGCCACCCTGAACTTCAAAAAAGTAAGACCAAAATGTCAGCCACCGTGTTACATCATTTTTCGAAGCAGTCCCTAATGGTCCCTAATGCCTTGCTACGCCTCAACAGCGGTGAAACCAGTTTTGCCCACTGCTTCCTTGAGTTGCTCCTTCTCGACCCGACCTGGCTCATACTGAACGTAGAAATGCTTTTGCGATACCTTGGGCTTGACCTCGCGGACACCCGGCACTGCCTTTAAAGCTGTGCTGATCTTTGAAGCGCAACCTTCGCAAACCATACTCGGAACAAGCAGTTCCACCTCGGCAAGGGGGCCACTCTCCATGATCTCTTCGCGTTCGAGGTTGACGCCCCGGATGCGAAGCGTGTTGAGCAAAATGGCAAAGACACTCAATATCATGACTGTGATCGCAAGCGCCGGGGTAATGAGTCCCATCGCTGCCAGCGCCATGCCAACAATGTTAAAAATTACCGCAACCACAACGTTGCCTGTCAAGGTGCGGTAGCTCGCCTTGCCCAGGATGAGTGCGCCCAGCACATCACTGAGCCTGTCGCTCACAAGAATCACGCCGGCAGACTCGATGGCCACGTCAGTGCCCGCGCCAATGGCTATGCCAACATCAGCCTGAGCCAGCGCGGGAGCATCATTGATGCCGTCACCAACCATAGCGACCTTGCGACCAGCCGCTTGCAACGATTCAATCGCCGCAACCTTATCCTGTGGGAGCAGTTCGGCCCGCACCTCGTCGATGCCAAGCTTACGGCCGATCGCCTTTGCAACGGGTTGTGCGTCACCTGTCAGCATGATCGTCCTGAGTTCGCGCGCTCGGAGCTTTTCGATGAGTCGCTCTGCCCCTCGGCGAGGCGTATCCTGCAGGGCGAAAAGTCCGACTAGCGTTCCCGCACGTGCCAGTACAACTACGGTCTTGCCCTCAGCGCTAAGCTCTTCAATGTGCGAACGGACTTCACCGCTTAAGATCACCCCACGCTCCTCCACGAAAGAAGGCTTGCCCGCTAGAATCTCTTTGTCCTCTACAAAGATTGAAACGCCTTTTCCGGGCGCTGCCCTGAAACCCTTGGCAGAGACACCGTGTGTCCCCTCACGCTGCGCAAAGAAGTGAATTGCCTGGCCGATGGGATGCTCCGAAGGCTCTTCTACAGCTTCCGCGAGCGCAAGAAGTTCGCCCCGATCAACGCCTAAGGGCACAACGTCCGTGACTGTGGGTCGGCCATAGGTGAGCGTCCCTGTTTTGTCAAAAACGAGGGTATCGGTAATAGAGAGGCCGTGAAATACTTCACTTGCCTTAACCAGAAGGCCCACTGAAATGCCCCTGCCCCCCGCAATAGCGGCAAGCATGGGAGTAGTAATACCGAGCGCGCAGGGATAGCCCATGATGATGGTCGTCAGTAGTACCAGAGTCGAGCTCTGCACGTCGCCCGTCGCAAGGAGCCATCCGGCAAAGGCGAGCCCGGCAACGATAAAAACGACTGGCCCGTAGTAATTCATCAGGCGGTCGGCAAGGAGCTCAATCGGCGGCTTGCGTTCCGCAATCTGCATCATCATTCGCACGATCTGGCTCAGGAAACTATCGGCTCCAGTCTTGGTGACCCGAATTTTCAGAGCTCCATCGAGATTGAGCGTGCCGCCAATAACCTTAACACCTGGCACTTTTGTAGCAGGCACAGACTCGCCTGTGAAGCTCGACTCGTCGACACTTGCCTCACCATCGACAACCTCCCCATCCAACGGAATGCGTTCACCGGGGGACACGAGAACAATTTCCCCGATTGTGACTTCGCTCGTGAGCGCGTCCACTGTTTCACCGCCTCGCAATACACGGGCACGGGCAGGCTGGAGCGAGAGGAGCTTGCGCACGGCTTCGGAGGCCTTCTTGCGAGTGTCGAGCTTGAAGTAGCCGAAGAAGAGATGAAGAGCCATAAGCCAGGCCGCAACCGGCAAGAAGTTCGGCCATTGCGGGTCAAACAGCGAGAGTGTGCCGATAATGAACGATCCCCAGGCCCCGGCGGAAAGAAGCACGTTCGCGTTGATGACGCGTTGCTGGATTGCCATGATGGTTTTGCGCAGAATCGGGTAGCCGACCCAGACGAGCATGAATGCGGCCGCCGCAAAGCTGAACCAGCCCCTGATCTCTACGGGCAAGCTGAAAATATTGAGCGGATCAACCAGGAGATCGATGATCGCGACTGTCATGCCGATAGCGCCGCGCTGCTTGATGAGAGTAAATAGGGCCTCATCAGTTGCGTATTGCTGAATCTCCGAGGCAGAGACGCTGTAGCCGAGCTTCTCGACCGCCTTGGCAAGCTCCTCACGGCTGATCTTCGATGTGTCGGCCTCGACCAGAACAATGCCGTGAACGAGGTTCACGAGGACGCTATTGACGCCGGGGTAGCGCTTGAGCGCCTTCTCGATGCTCATCGTGCAGAATGAGCACATCATCCCTGATACCTTCATGTTGATAGTCTGGACATTTGTAGTAGCCATGTGATTTCTCCTAAATCAGGGCGACAAATACCATTATGTAAAAACCGCTTACAAAGATAAGGGCCCAGCCGCTCAGGATCTGGATGGCGTGCCCCCAGAAGCCCAATCGCGTAAAGCGCATGATCGCTCCAGCAAACAAACCGACAAGCAAGAATGGCAAGCCCCTACCGAGTCCGAATGCAAACGCCAAGGCCACTCCGAACTGCGGGCTTGCTTGCGCGGCCACCACTGTGAATAACAGCAGCAACGGGGCCGCCGAGGTCCCAAGGCTGAAAATAAAGCCATAGAGGAATGAGCCGGTGATGCCCGGCTTGCGTAATGCCACGAGCTGATCCATCCGAAGGCGGGGTCCCCAGAAAACTGCAATGGCAGCAACCAGCGACACAAAGGCCATGCCCAACGCCCAGTACTGGCCGAACGATTCAGTCAATATCGCGCCAAGCTGGCCTGCGAGCACACCAAGGACAGTCAGATTGACAACAATACCGGCAAAGAATGCTAGTGCAATGGGAAACCCGCTGCCCTTTGCTTGGCTCTCCGAGCTGCCGACTGCGCCAAACATCCCTAAGCCCACGGGGAGCGTACAAGGACATACTGAACTCGCCATGAGGCCCGCCAGAACTGCTATTGCTAACGCCCATAACGAACCTTGGGGAAGCGTTTCGGCAAATCTCTGAAGAAATCCTTCAAGAGTCATGGGATGCTCTCTGTGTTGGCGAACCCATCATAAACCGAGCTTTTGAATTGCGGCGACGAGACGCCGGGCAAAGCCGCGGCGGGGTATCCAATGCCCGCTTTTGCTTGCTTACGGCTCACTTCTAGGTTTGAGACCACTCCATTGGACTCCATTTCTATATTTCGCGTGCCCCTCCAAGGGCCGTTGGAAGACCTTGCCTATCTGATAATAGCAGGAGCGCCGGCTTTATACCCCAGGTTGTTGATAGCAACTACCAACTGGTTGGGGGAAGTTTTGGTCTCAATATACTTCACGCGAGCGTTTCGATGCTCCAGGTTAACAGCTACATCAGTTACACCGTCGATAGCTTTCAGAGTCTTTTTGATTCTCGCAACACAGGCTCCACAGCTCATCCCTTCGATTGGAATGAGCACTGTTTTTTCAGCAGGTAGGGGAGCTTCAAAGCTCTCGTCAGTATTTACCGGCTGAGCACCGACAGTTGAAGAAATCACGAGTGTCGCTAGAATCGCGACCATAGTTGATCCTATTCGCCCGCGGCGCCCCCACGAACTCAACACTTTCTTAATGATGAATAAATTCATTAATCATATTCCTCGGAATCAAGACTCTTCAGAATAGGGCACTGGCTTACAGGACCTTCACCCGAACAGCTGCAGGCGAGATGAATTAACGCCTGTTTTATTGCGTTCAGCGCGCGTAGTTTTTCTTCAACATCGGCAAGCTTGGCCTGAACACGCGCTCGCACTTCTGTCGAACTGATCTCAGAATGGAATTGAAGGGCCAACAGCTCTTTGATTTCTTTGAGCGAGAAGCCAAGTTCCTGAGCACGCTTTATGAATCGGATACGCCGGACAGTATCATTGGGATACATTCGGTAGCCAGAGGACGAGCGGTGCGGTTCCGGCACTAGCCCTTTGCGCTCGTAATAGCGGATAGTTTGCAGATTCACTCCGCTACCGTCGGCGACTTCACCAATTTTTAGCTCCATGCTTATCTCCAGTTTTTCGTTTCCAACTTAAACCCTATACCTAAGTATAGTGTCAAGGAAAAAGTTTCCAGCCGAGATCACGCCGTATCAATCCCCCTGCCGCTTCATACACCTCCACCTCGACGAATTTGGCAAGCGGATTCGTTCGGATGTGTATCTCTGTTGCAGTAATGAGCCGACGAAAGTTCGCGCCATTGCGTTGCCATTCCGGCGTGTTGTGCCGGATACGCTCCTGCAATTCATGATCTTCGGTCAGCGCCAGCGCGGATATCTGGTCAAAACTCATCCTGTCCTCGGCATATAGCTGGAAGAGCACCGGTGAAACGTTCGTAAGCTTGAGGTAGCACTTGACCGTCAGAGGCGAGACTCCGAAACGAGGGGCAATCTCGTCTGGCGACAAACCCGCCTCCGCAAGGTTTCGATAAGCCATGACAAGATCGGCTTGCCGAACTTTGCAATGTTCCCTTCATCCACTCCAACCCTCCTTGGAAAAAGGCCCGTTTGGCAGCAGTCCATATATCCCACTTGACTTTGTTCGATTGTTTTACAATAATGGAAACATGGAAACTAAAGAAGCAGTTGGTGCACTTGCCGCACTTGCTCAGGAAACGCGACTTTCAATATTCCGCTTCCTGGTTCAGGCTGGACCGGAAGGGGTTCCCGCGGGGCGTATCGGCGAAGAGCTGGAAGTAGCTCCGGCTACCCTTTCGTTTCACTTGAAAGAGCTCTATCACGCCGGGCTGATTTCATCACGTCAGGAAAGCCGCTTTATCTATTACGCCGCCAATTTTGAGCGCATGGCGGCAATCATGACTTTTCTCACCCAGAATTGCTGTCAAGGTATGCCTCAGGAGTGTCTGACCATGGATGAAACTGGTCTTGCTAGCTGCTGCACATCAAATTCCAAAGTAAAACCCAAATCGTAAGGAGTCAATCATGAAACGGTTTCACGTTCACGTTGCTGTTGATGATCTGGAGGCCAATATACGCTTTTACTCCGCAGTATTCGGGGTGCCTCCGACCGTAGCAAAACCGGATTACGCGAAATGGATGATCGAGGAGCCACGGCTCAATTTCGCAATTTCTAATCGTGGTGCAAAAACTGGGCTGGATCACTTGGGGTTTCAAGTCGATTCGGATGAGGAGCTTGGAGAGTTACGGCAGAAGGTGGCCGATGCGGAGATTGCCAGGCGCGACCAGCCTAACGCGACATGCTGCTATGCGCATTCCGATAAATACTGGATTACCGATCCACAGGGGGTTGCCTGGGAGACCTACCATACGCTCGGTGAGGCCGAAATCTACGGCGTGGATATGGCTCAAACCGTTGAGGCGAATGCGTGCTGCGCACCCAAACCGAATGTAGTCAACATTTCCAACCAGCGCACCAGCTGCTGCTAACAATCATGACTGAGCCCACTTTCAATGTCTTGTTTCTGTGTACCGGAAATTCTGCACGAAGCATTCTTGCTGAAACTTATTTGAATGCGTCCGGAAAAGGACGGTTCCATGCATACAGCGCGGGAAGTCATCCAACGGGGAAAGTAAATCCTTACGCGCTCGAGCTTTTGGAGAGGAATCGCTTTCCCACCGATGGGCTCAGGAGCAAGGCTTGGGATGAATTTGCCGCCCCTGACGCGCCGAAGATGGACATCATCATTACAGTATGTGACCAGGCCGCCGGAGAAGAGTGTCCGGTGTGGCCTGGACAGCCCATTACGGCACACTGGGGCGTAGAAGACCCGGCTGCGGTAACGGGTAATGATGACGCGAAACGCGCAGCCTTTCTCAAAGCCTTTGCCGTGCTTCAGCGGCGCATCGACCTGCTTACGAACCTTAAGATGAGTGCGCTGAATCGTATTGCTACTGAGCAGCAACTGCGCACTATTGGCAAAGAGCAGCAGTGATGTAGTAAATCTGGAGCTCTACAATGGCCCAAGCTCGTCTGATATCACGGCAGGATTATGATAAAAAAGAAAAATATTTCTTTCTGATTCCGCAACTACGTTGGATGCTTCCGGCGTTGCTATCCATAATTCTCGGTTCACCTAATAATTTGCACGCGCTCGATATGGCGCCGTTGGGTTTGGTAAAACCAGTGGCGGTCGTTGTGTATGTGGATGGCGAAGTCGCCGACGAACGCTTCATGCCGCCCTTTATTGCGAGATTGAGAAAAAGCCTGGTAGCGCCTGTTAGTGCAACCACAAGAATTTATATCCCGCCCACAAAGGGCACGGAGGCCCGCGAGCTTCTGAATATTCTTATAAAGCGCTTCGAATGGCAGCGTGAGCCAATGACAATTCGTGTTGTGATCGTCAAGCGCGGTATCCGTTTGAGCCCCTCCAATTACAGTTTTGCTGCCAGTGTTGGTGGCGTGGATACGCCATTTCACCTATCCATGGTGTCACTTGCACACCTTCAGGAGTTTGACAAAAACGGTGATGATATAAATCCGGAGCAAACTGCGAAGCGTGTTTTTAAGCTAGTAGCTAAGAACGTTGCAAGGTTATCGGGTTATGACAGCAGTACAAAGTGTCTCTTCGAGTTTCCTCGCGATGTGCTGCAGCTCGACCTTATGCCCGAAAGCTTTTGCGAGCCAGACCTGGCGACCTTGGTTGCAGCAGGGATTGTACGCAAACATCCACAACGCAACGTTTCGAAGTGAATTGACTTAGGCTTGTGGCTTCAGCGAGCAATTGGACTTCAGTATGCACCGTGGCCAGTCGGGCAAAATTCAACTGCCCTGAGTTTCGGGACACATCATTAAGCACGTTCTAGATTTTCAGACTGCTTCGGCTGCTTAAAGCCGGGAGTCGTAAAGAGCGGTTAGTCCCGCTTGGAAGGAGAATTGGCGTGCTTACCGCCCTATTGATTTTTCTTGTCACCATTATTCTGGTGATCTGGCAGCCGCGCGGGCTGGGTATCGGCTGGAGCGCAATGCTCGGTGCCGTCCTGGCGCTGCTCTCAGGCGTGGTTGATCCCGGGGATATTCTGACAGTCTGGCAGATTGTGTGGAATGCGACGGCTACTTTCATCGCCGTCATCATCATCAGCCTGTTGCTGGATGAAGCCGGTTTTTTCGAATGGGCGGCCCTGCACGTTGCACGGTGGGGCGGCGGAAATGGCCGACTTCTATTTGCCTTGATCGTCCTGCTCGGCGCGGCGGTTTCTGCCTTGTTCGCCAATGATGGCGCAGCTCTGATTCTGACCCCCATTGTGATGGCAATGCTTGTTGCATTGGGATTCAATCCGGCGGCCACTCTCGCTTTCGTGATGGCGGCAGGCTTCATTGCCGATGTTGCCAGCCTCCCCTTCGTCGTTTCTAACCTGGTCAATATCGTATCAGCCGATTTTTTTAGGATCGGTTTCAAGGCATACGCCGCAATCATGATTCCGGTGAACATCGCCGCAATCGGCGCGGCTCTCGCCGTGTTATTGCTCTATTTTCGCCAGAGCATTCCGGCACACTATGACGTGAATCAGCTTAAACGGCCAAATGAGGCTATTCGTGACAGGACCACGTTTCGCACCGGCTGGGCTGTGCTCGTGCTGCTGTTGATCGGTTTTTTTGGCCTCGAACCTTTGGGAGTGCCAATTAGCGCCGTCGCCGCCACGGGTGCGCTGCTCCTGCTGGCCGTCGCCGCGCAGGGCCATGTTATCAGCACTCGCAAGGTACTTCAGGAGGCTCCCTGGAAGATCGTGATTTTCTCGCTCGGGATGTATCTCGTGGTTTACGGGTTGCGCAATGAAGGGCTTACCAGCCATATTGCCCAACTGCTGGATTATTTTGCGCAGGAAGGCGTATGGGGAGCCGCGTTCGGAACAGGCATTCTTACCGCCCTGCTCTCCTCGATCATGAACAACATGCCTACCGTTCTGGTGGGGGCACTCTCCATTGATGCCACAAATGCCACAGGCGCAGTCAAGGAGGCGATGATCTATGCCAATGTGATTGGCTGCGACTTGGGGCCCAAGATCACACCCATCGGTTCATTGGCAACGCTGCTATGGCTCCATGTTCTGGCACGCAAGGGCATGAGAATCACCTGGGGCTATTACTTCACAGTGGGCATCGTACTAACCATGCCGGTATTGCTCGTGACGTTGGCAGCCCTGGCATTACGCCTCCATACTCCTTAGCACTGTGGCGCAACTGCTACACCCGGCACAGCTTTTGGCAGCATTAGCCATTCCCCTCAGACCTTCTGCAACAATACGAATGGAAGACTCCCTCAAAGCCCAGATACAAGCCGCTCGTCTGGGCGCCGATGGATAGTTTCGCAAAAAGTCCGGTTATGAAGGCTACCGGCGCTCGAACGGAGAACTTCAGCAGTTTGTAAATTCCGTCGCGCATGACTTGCGGTCGCCGCTGAGCTCCATCAGGGGCGTGGCGGAGCTGCTTTCATTGAAATATTCTGTGCAGTTGGGCGATAAAGGAGAAGAATTGATCGGTTATATCACCAAAGGTGTGAACCGCATGGCCCAGCTTCTGGAAGACCTCCTTTCTTTTGCCCAAGCGAGCCGGTTCGATGTGGGCTCTGCCAAGCCCTTGCCGCTCAATGACGTGCTAACGGCCTCGCTTTCAAACTTGCGTGGTGAGATAGCGGAATCTGCTGCCGTAATCACATCAGATCCATTGCCCGTCGTGATAGCGCACGAAGCGCACATGATGCAGCTCCTTCAGAATCTCATCGGTAATGCCTTGAAGTACTGCAACCAGCGCCCTCGCATCCACGTTTCAGGAGAAAATTGTCGAGGGCTACGGGGGCAGAATTTGGGTTGAAGCCGCGACGGGTATGGGCTCAAAATTTTTCTTTACATTGCCGGTCACCGAAGCACGCATGAGCGCCGCTGCCCGTGACAAGCTGGACGAAGAACATTCACCCCTGCCCTTTCAGGGAGGGTGACGCCATGAGCTTTGCAACCTGCTAGATCCAAAACTGTTGCAGGCGTACGCCGTAAATTCCTAGAAGATCGGGTAAGGGGATAATTGCAGAAAGAGAGAAGCTAACTAGGCCGGGTAAAGTTCCGCAGGGTGAGACAGCATGAGTGAAGATATGGTCGAGGTATGGCTGGTGGTCAACAGGAAGGCTTTGGTATTTTTCGCACGTGAGAAAATTGCAGCATTACGCTGCGTTGGGCCCCGCACGAACGACGTGTAAACCTCACCCTATTTCCTGTTAGCATCGTTCACTTCCTCCCACAAGCCCTCCTCAGGGCCTGTAGGAGGTAGCTTACTGCTCCTCCCGCGTTGTGGCTGCCTTGAGACATTTGGGCAACCAGCGCGAGCCTGAGAGTTCTTCATCCGCCTTGCGGACCATTTCCTGCTTCTTCAATCCGCGCATGAGGTTAGCCTTGTCAGCGGATGCCGCTTCCGTCACAACCGCGAGAATCTGCTCCTTGGAGACGTGCGAGAGATAATTCTCCGGGGTGGGTTTCTACCAATCGGCCATGTCCAGATTCAAGGCGGTCGTGAGCGCAGCCACATCATCTGGTGGCGCGTTCTCCCGATCCGATACGGTATTGATCGAGACCGCGATGCAGAAGGCCAGCAAGTCATGCAGGTCTGACAAGTCCTGCTCCAGCAACCACCCGAACAATCCTTTGCTGCCCTGCCGCATCGATACGCCCTTTCCAGTACTGGCGTTTTTCCTCGATTGTCTCGGCAGCACGGCTCTGCTCCATGTTCTCCGCATTGGGCTTGAGATAGGTACGCTGGATGTCGACCTGCACGGTCCCGGGAAAAGCCTCGGTTTCAGGAAGTCTCGCCTATGGGTTTGAGCAGGTGCTCGCTATTGTTGTTCGGATCGGCCCGGTTCACCGCCCTGTCTACCTTCCACCATACGAATTCTTCGGTTGGCAATGACCTTGACCGCGCAATATGTGCAGCTTCCTCAACTGGTGTTTCCAGGTCCATCCAACGCCAGGCATCCTCGGGTTCCAACACCACCGGTCTTCGGTCGTGAATGTCCACCATCCCGCCTTCACAATCCTGGGTGACAAGAACGAATCCGGTTTCGACTTCTTGCTGGGCGTATAGCTTGTAGTTGGTTATGCCCGCCATGAAGAGGGGTTTATCCGTCTTTCGCGTGATATACCACGGCTGCTTCTTACCGTTCTCAACGGTCCACTCCAGCCAGCCTCCCGCAGGAATAATTACTCGTCCTTCGCGGAACATGTGCCGAAAGTACCTGCCTGTTAAGGCTTTTTCGATCCTTGCGTTAATCCACGGCTTCCTTTTCTCCGCCGCTTCTTTTGGCGTACGGTAGCCCCAGGTCATGCCAATAAATTCGAGCTTCCCATTGTGAAGCATGAGCATCCACGGACACAAACCGGGAAAGACGTTATATCGTCCGCCGTGGTCCCCTTGCCAATCCCGATCATTGCTTATATCAGCGCCCAATGCAGCCGCGTAATACCGACGGGTACGAGATTGTTCAAATCGTCCGCACATTGCTCTGTTTTCGCCATTGCCAAGGTGGTGTGGGGGAGGAATCAGCCCATAGGCCGCGCTTGCCTACTTTTGCACCGTGCTCCAGCACATAGAGATCGTGATCCTTCGCATAACGCCGGTATACCCATGCCATACCGCGATTGACCTGTTCTGCATTGGCATCAATACCAGCACACGTCACTCGTGCAACGGTGCGCTTATAACGGTCTATGGCGTGGGGCCTTACTTCTGCCTCCTTGCCGAAACACAGATCGGAGAGAGACTGCTTCGAGGTGGTACCAAACGGCTGGCTCTTCTCAGGTGCATCGATCTCGGCCAGGCGAATCTTGTGCTGCTGTTTGGAGGCTGTCAGAACTGTGAGGGTATCGCCGTCGGCGATGCCCACGACCTTTCCACTAAATGTTTCAGCTTGGGCAACTGATAGGCAGAGGGCACCTATCGCGCTGATTGCAAATTTCAATGCTGGGTTAAAGTGTGGCATTTTGGGCAGGAAGATATGGCTGACCTATCAACGTTTGAACAATACTACAAACTGGCAGACATGCTAATCGAGTCGGCCACCAAAGAACAGGTGGCCGAGTGTGCAAGATTGCTCGCGCTGAATCTCGCTCACTATCAGGCGAAATATGGCGAGATGCCGTTGGAAGACACGCTTGCGCTTGTCAATATGGCTGAGCCTAACGAGGCTCAGGTGAGGCTGTTAACGGATGGGATGCAGAACTTTGTAGGCGTGCTTGGGAATGTCTGTAGCGGTTTAGGTGAAGCAAAGCATTGAACGGGCTTGTTATCAAGGGTAAAAAGTTTGCGAATTCGGCTAATGATCCGCGACTAGAAATGACTATGGTACACCCGCGTTGGGTTCGCAAGGAAAACGAGGTGCAAACCTGTTCCTGTTCCTATTGGCGTCGTCCACTTTTGGGCCTACAGGCCCTTCGCAGGGCCTGTAGGGAAAGGGCTTACCGCTCTTCCTGTGGCTTGGTCACTCTGAAATTCTCCGGCAGCCACCTCAAGCCAGAGAGTTCTTCATCCGCTTTTTGCACCAGCTGATCCTTCTTCAACCCGCGCATGAGATTGGCTTTGTCAGCCGATGCCGCTTCCATCACCACCGAGAGAATCTGCTCCTTGGAGACGTGCGAGAGATAATTCTCCGACGTGGGTTTCCACCAGTTGGCCATATCCAGATTCAAGGCGAGCATGAGTGCCGCCACATCCTGCGACGGGGTGTTCTCCCGCCCTGAGACGGTATTGACGGAAACAGCCGTGCAGAAAGCCAGCAGGTCAAGCAGGTCTTGCTGCGATTGTTCCAATAGCCAAGCGAACAGCGTCTTGCCGCCCTGCCCTGCCGCATCGATTCGTGTCTGCCAGTACTGGCATTTTTCCTCGATTACCGTGGCTGCACGGCTCTGCTCGATGTTCTCCGCATGCGGCTTGAGATGGGATTTCTCGATATTGACCTGCACGATCCTATTTGATGAATATCCTCTTCCGAAAATCTGCAAGGCCATGCGGTGTACGAGTGCTGCCAGCGCCACTTCCGGTCGGCTTAATATTGCTGCCTGAATTGCCGCCGTTCTGTGCGCTGTGAGCATGCGCGTGAGCTTTTCCGAATGGCTCGGCTTGGTTTTGATCTCTGGCGCATCAATCTCGTCACCGCTGCCACGGCGAGACGGCCTCTTCATATCCTCCTTGCGAATTAGGCCCCGCTCGATGCGAAGATTGCCTTCGTGGTCAACCGTGACGATGGCTCCGGCATGTTCAAGGTCGTCCGGATAGGGTTCTTCCAATGATTCAGCAACCTTGCCCAGTTCCGCCTGTATGCGGTCGGCCTTTTCTTCCAACGCGGCATGGAGTTCTCCCGATTCATCCGCGTCCTCGTCATAGGCTTCAAACTCGGATTGCAGAGCTTCCATTTCGGCATCAAGCGCCTCCATTCTTGCCCGCTCCTCCTCACGCGGTTCACGCCTGACCGTGCGCATCTGCCCGAATTCTGCCCTGTCGGAATAGTCAAAGGTGGTGCGCACCTGTACCCATGTATAACCTTCCGCTTTAAGCGGTTCGACCGCCTGATTGAGTTTTTCCAGGGTAAGGGATTCCAGTAATTCCGCGTCCTGCATGTAGCCTTCATCCTCATTCCCGAAAAGGTCACGCCGTATCAAGCCTCCCGCCGCTTCATACTCTTCTGCTCCCACGAACCTAGCAAGCGGATTCGCCCGCAGGTTGATTTCGGTTTCGGTGATCAGCCGCCGGAAGGTCGGCCCGTTGCGCTGCCACTCCGGAGTATTGTTCCAGAGTCGCTCCTGCAAGTCGTGATCCTCGGTGAGCGCCAATGCGGCTATCTGCTCGAAGGTCATTTTGTCCTCTGCGTACATCCTGAAAATGTTGGGCGATACATTCGTCAATTTCAGGTAACGCTTCACAGTCAGGGGCGACACTCCATAGCGCGGGGCAATTTCGTCAGGCGACAGACCCGCCTCGGCAAGGCTCCGGTATGCCATGACCAGATCGGCTGGATGCATGCCTTCGCGTCCGCTGTTCTCGGACAGACTCAGTTCCAGCGCCTCTTCCTGCCCCACCACGCGGCATTCCACCTGATGGTCCTTGGGCAAGCGCCCCTCGGATATCAGCAAGTTCAGTGCGGCGAGTCTCCGTCCCCCGGCAACAACCTCATGCTTGCCGGTTTTCTTGCCCTTCTTTACCTGCTCGGTCACGACGAGGTTGTGAATCAGCCCTTGAGACGCAATCAGCGCGGCCAATTCCTCGATGCCGGTTCCCTGCCGCTTGCGCACGTTCAGCGGCGAGAGGATGAGCTTGTTGACCGGAATGCGTGTGATGCGGGTTTCTATGGTGATGGTTTCCATGATGATGGTTCTCCTAGATTGAAAGAAATCGAAAAAGAAAAAGCCGGTGCGTGGCGGCACCGGCACGTCCTTAATATTCTTCGGGCAGCAGAAAGGTGGTCACGCTTCGGTCTGCTTCAGTGATGATCCAGAGCGTGTTCTCCCCGAAGCCCTTGCAGGGTTTTTCCGGGTCGATCGGATAGGCTGAAAGAATGCGAGCGTCCAAGCTGACCGCCTCGTCGTTCGTTTTTCTATCTTCGGCATCCACGCAACCCCAATCACCCCGCATATGTCGAGCAAGGCAACCAATCATCTGTGATCGTGCTACGTTCTCAAGCGCGCCCCGCGTTGTGACAAGTTGTCCGAGTGGAAACAGAAGCCGTAACGTGTTTTCCATAGCAATCTCCCGAAAATAAAAGTTAAGAAAGAGAAGAAAAAACACATCCTCTCGCTCGGACTTCCTCGCCTCGCCCCTGGGGGCGACGGGAGTGGGGAGACAGCCCTGCCCTCACGGGCAAGGGTTGGGTATGGGTGGGGTTAGAAGCCAGGCGCTTGCAGGGCCGGTGATTCCTGCCCCGCGAAATCGTTTATCCCCCCACAAGTCCCCCTCACAAAGGATGGGGGGCTTTGCTGGGGGGATTACGCGCAAAGGTGCCGGCCCATGCCGTGCGGGATGGGGGTCAAGTGAACCGCGGCCGCAAGCACTTGCGGATCAAGGGCATGACAGGCGAAGCGCACCGCCTACCAAGGGTAGGTGGCTGGCGTGGGCCGTGATGAGCGGGGAACGGGATTAGGAAATTTTCGCGAACGCAAATCTGTTACGGCACAAAGTCAAGTGTTCACCCAATCAGCAGTGGACTTAAGTCCAATTGCATACTCAGCCGGAAAGCCAAAAAATAGCGGTCACAGATATGGTGAGCGAAATCGGTTTGCGCACCGCTTATCAGTAAAAATTAACTGGATTGAATCGAAACCGTGCTAAAAACATCGATCGTCTTCGTTACGTTATTAATCACTGGCTGTGCGCCGTTGATCCAATCGCGCGTAACCGTCTTTCACGCGCTTCCGTCCAAACCTAAAGCCTTCGCTTTTATTCAACAGAAAGAACAGGAGGGAACGCTCGAACATCGAAGGTACGAAGAGCTTGTACGGTCGCGCCTTCTTCAAAGAGGATTCAACGAGGTACCGTATTCTGAAGCAGACTATGCTATTAGTATTACCTATGGTATTGGTTCGAAACAAGTCACAACGTCTTATCCGATCTTTGGCCAGACTGGCGTTTCGTCGGCCACGACCTTCGGCTCGATTTACAGCTATGGGAACACCGGTCAATATTCTGGCACCACAACATATACCCCGCGTTATGGCGTTGTTGGCGCGGGGACATCTACGTCTACAATATTTAGGCGCCAACTCAACGTGACTTTCTATGATAGGAAGTATTTTGTTGAGCAAGGCAAACTGCTTTCAGTTTATGAAGGAAAGGTGGTTAGTGACGGTTCAGAAGAAGAACTTTTCGTGGTAATGCCCTACCTCATCGAGGCTCTATTCAAAGAGTTTCCTGGAAATAACGGTTCGACACGAAACGTCATAATCAAAAAAGGTGCTGCGGAAAACGGAAGCTAAATTCTTCCGGTACTCATTCCGCTCCTCATTGTCTTCAGGCTACCTCCCCCACTCGCTTTTCTCCTTCAGCTAGATCCATGATGTAGCGATGTGCTCTTCTGGCCTGGTTGGCAGCGGTGAAGATGGCGCGCTTGTCGTTCCTCAGCACCTTCAGCCAAGCCTCGATGTAGCCCGCATGGTTCGGAATCGTGGCTGCGGAAAAACCTAGTTCAGCGTTCAAAAAAGCGCTGCCCAATTCGGCAATCAATTCCTCGAACGCATAGGCTTGCGTCCCGAAGCGCCCGGAGAAGTCACGCGCCAGCCGGTGCGCCGCTCCCGTCCAGTGGGTCAGCTCGTGCAGGGCCACGCTGTAGAACTCTATCTCCGATGCGAAGCGGATGCGCTGCGGCAGGTGAATCTCGTCGGTCGAAGGCCGGTAAAACGCCCGCTCGCCTGCCTCGCGGATCAAAGCGCCGGATTGCGTCAACACCTTTTCTGCCGCCTCGATCTGTTGGAACTCGTTAAGCTGCACGGCGGCCTGCGGTGCCTCAATGCCCTCGATCTGGTCGAGATTGAAAAGCCAGAACGGGCTAACGAGCCGAACGGCCTCGGCGGTTTCGCTGTCGTCAGCGTTTTTCGCGCTTTTCGGTTCGCGTTCAATCGTCTTGAAAAAAACGCATTGCACGCTTTTTTCTCCCTTACGCACCTGCCCGCCCAGCTCGGCGGCCTGTTTGTAGGTCAGCCAGCGGTCGGTCGAGTAGCCGCGAATCATGGTCTCTGCCCACAACAGTAATACGTTCACGCCCTGATACGGCACCCCGGTCTTATGGTTGCAGGGTATGCCATGGCCAGTTTGCGCCCAGGTGATGCGGCTCGTTGCGCCCGCTTCCATCATGGCAATGATCGAGTCCGTGACTTGGGCATATAAATCCTTCTTGGGAGTAGCGGTGGTATTCATGACGGGTTCCTCGCGATTGTTAAAAAATCACATCCTCTCGCTCGGACTCGCCTCGCTCCGCCTTGGGGCGGCGGGGGTGGGGATAACCCTTGCCCTCACGGGCAAGGGTTGGGTATGGGTGGGGTTAAAAGGCAGGCAATCGCAGGGCAGGTGTGCCTTCGCGAAATCGTTTAATCCCCCCACAAGTCCCCCTCATAGCGGACTGGGGGGCTTGGCTTGGGGGATCACGGAAAGGGCCCGGCCTGTGCCGGTCTAGATTGGGTTCAAGTGAACTGCGGCCGCAAAGCTGCTTGGCGGATCAGAGGCCACGACAGGTAAAGCGCCAGCGGCTGGCGGAGCCTGTGACAGCGGGGAACAGGGAAGAGTAAGTTTTAGCGCGAAATCTGTTAATCCAGTTTTAGCGGATCAGAAATTTTTCAGATAACCGTTCAGCGTCGCACCAGAACCGGTGAATCCGAGCGTGTTCAGCCATGCCGCGATCTCCGAAGGCTTCTGTCCAGCCTCGCGCCGGGTCCTGATTTCTGCCTGGTGCGCTTCCCACAGCTCGTCATTTCTGATCCGCCAGGCCTCGCGGGTGTCGCGTTTTTTCCTGGCCTTGCCCGGGGAAGCGGGCAAACGGAGGGAGCGGGACGGCGAAGATATTACTGGCAACGGATCCGTGCCTGCCAGGAAAGCGGCAATCGCCGCTTCCTGCACCGGATCAACCCAGATCGCGATCTGCTTTTTTCCGGCCCGGCGCATTTTGGCCTTGAAAGCCGCCTGTCTTTCTGCATTCGTCGCCATGATGAAGTCTCTCGCTAATTACTAGTAATACCTGGAGGCACAATTACTAGTAACAGTATGGCGGATTACTAGTAATGCGTCAAGCCCATGGGAAAGGGGGAAAGCAGGAAACCGCAAACCATGGCACAGCTGCATCAGTTGCCACAAACCGTCGTTTTTGCTATCTTGGTATGAATTATTCCTACCCTTAGGAGGTGTCGAATGGCCACTGTCGAGAAGATCAGTATTGCTCTACCTCCGGAAATGGTTGCCATTGTGCGCAATGCCGTTGCCACTGGCGAATACGCCTCGAGCAGCGAGGTCATCCGTGACGCGCTGCGGGACTGGACATTTAAGCGCACCCTGCGCCAGCAGGGAATCGCAGAACTGCGCCAGCTTTGGCAGGAAGCACTCCACGACAAGACACCGGGGGTCGCCGCCGATGAGGTGCTCGACCGCCTTGAACGCAAATATCAGGCAATCGCCGATGCTGCCGGCATGGCGAAATAATGCGGCTGGAGCTCTCCCGCTTCATTGAGAGCGATCTGGACGATATCGCCGCCTATATCGCCCAGGACAATCCTCAGCGCGCTGTTAGCTTCATTCAGGAGATTCGCGCCAAATTTCACGAAATACGCCATAACCCGCTGCTCTATCAGCTCCGGCCCGACATAGGCGAGGATGCGCGCATGATGACGGTTGGCAGCTATGCCATCCTCTTCCGGGTCATTGAGGATACCGTGCGCATCGAGCGCGTGGTATACGGCGGCCGGGATCTGCCGGGAATTTTTGGTTCATGATCGCGATTGAACCAAGGGTTTGACCAGATGCGGCAGCAACAAAAGCGCAACAATTCTGACCGATACGAAAATACCGAGTGATAACGGCGGCTTAGGGAAATTATCCACAGCATTGTCCAGCGATTATGTGGATACCGCTGCCGGACTCGGAATCAGAAAATGATTACCGGCCGGAGCACTCCCCTCACTTGCGACAGACTCACCGGTCCGAAGTAACGGCCATCGAAGGATGTACCGCTCACATCCGACATGAGCAGCAGCTCCGAATTTCCCAGCGTATAGTCACTGAATGGGTAGCGCGGCATTGCCCTCCCGGCCTTATCCGTGGCAAGCGGCGCACTTAAAGGCAACAACTCGCCATTGACGCTCACTCCCTCATCCGCCGAAATAACAGTGTCTCCTCCCGTGGCCAGCACGCGCTTCATCATGAAACCGTAATCGCCGGGACAGAAACCAGCGGGAATATAGCCGCGCGCTCTGGCCTCATCAATGACGTCCAGCTTGGGCGGGCAAAAAACGACATACGCCCCCTTCCCCACCGGCTCATCGATAATCCGGTACAAGCCAACCGGAATGCTCCGGGTGGTGTTAACCCGTAAGCCAGCGGCAAAACAGACGAACCCGAGCGCCAGCACGCCGATTGCGGCAATTGCCGTGTATGTGTAAAAACGGGTTACTGGTGACAAAGCTGGCGACATAGAAAAACAGAAACGCGATATTGCGTATTTCTGTAAATACAGAACTAGGCAGCCCCGCTACAGGCGGTCGCTCTGGGTGGGCGCGGGCACTTCCGCTCGCATCTGGAAAATGGCGTCCTTGAAATACAGCGGCTGCTTGCCGTAGATGGCCGGGAAGCCCGCGACATAAATAATCATGTCGCCGGGCTCCTCGATGACGTCTTGCCCATCCTTGAATCCCTTTACAGGACCTGGCATGCGCAGGCACTCATCCACCGTGAGCAGGGAACGCTGCACTTCCTGCTGGGTGCGGGAAGTTTGCTTGCCGCCTTTGGTTACCTGTTCCTTGACGATGGTGGTCTGGCCCGTGAGTTTGGACAAATGCTCGGCGGTCTCGATCCGGTTAGGCGGAAAGGCGTTCTGGATGTGGCAATTGGAAGTGATGGATTCGTCCTGGCCATATCCTGTTTTAGGGGATTTGAGCTGGTTGATGTCCTGGCAGACGAGATAGCACTTGATGCCGTAGCCCGCCAAGAAGGCGAGCGACTCCTGCAGAATTTCGAGTTTTCCGAGGCTCGGGAATTCGTCGAGCATCATCAAAAGGCGATGCTTGTATACGGGCTTTGGCCGCCCTCCTTCGAACTCGATGCGCTCCGCCAGCAGGCGCACGATCATGTTGAGCAGGATGCGGATCAGGGGGCGAAGCCGCGCCTTGTCGGTGGGCCGGGTGACAATAAAAAGGCTCACCGGATCATCATGGTGCATGAGGTCGCGCACCTTGAAATGCGAGTCCGAGATATTTCCGCGCACGACTGGGTCGCGGTATAGCGACAAGTAGGATTTGGCAGTGGACAGCACCGAGCCTGCCTCTTCTGTGGGACGATCCATCATGTCGCGCGCGGTGGCGCCCACGATGCGCTGGTTCTCCCTCCTTAGAGGCGGGGCGGTAAACATCTCCATCCACAATTCTGCGATGTCGCGGTCAGGATCGGACAGGAGCGCATCGATACCGGATAGCGACGGCGTATCCTCTCCCTTCTCTTTGGCCTGGTAGAGCGCGTGCAGGATAACCCCGACCATGAGCGCCTGGGCGGACTTCTGCCAATGCGTCTCCAGCCCCCGCCCATCCGGGTCGACGATCAGCGTGGCGAGATTCTGCACATCGCCGACTTCGTGTTCGCTGCCCAGGCGTATCTCTTCCAGCGGATTCCAGTGCGCGGCCCCGGAAATGGCTGCCGGCTCGAAGCGCAATACGCGGTTGCCAGCATGTTGCTTGCGCCAGCCCGCGGTCATTTCCCACAGCTCCCCTTTGAGATCCGTGATGACGGCGCTCTCGCTCCAGGACAGCAAAGTGGGAACAATCAATCCCACGCCCTTGCCCGAGCGCGTGGGAGCGTAGCACAGCACATGTTCCGGCCCGGCATGGCGCAGATAGTGCTGCCTGCCCTTTTTGTCGAGCCATGCGCCTACATACACGCTGGCCGCCTGGGCTTCGCGCCGGGGCAACAGTCCGGCAGCGCGAATATCGTTTTCATTGGCCCAGCGCGCCGAGCCGTGCAAATAAGGATGGGCGCGTCCGCTCTCAGAGAGGTGTTTGTTGAGCGCGAGAAGCGAGAGCAATCCTGAGGCCGCGACCATGACGCCCACGCTGCCCGCGCCGGTAAATTGCGAAGGATAATGCCCTCCCCACTCCGCCGCCCACACCAGGATCATCCAGGGCAGGTAGAAGTTGCCGGAGTGCAAGCCAAGGGTGGCGTGGTATTGAAATGCATGGGCAAAGTATTGGGTCGCCGCGGACAGGCTGCACAGCAGCACGAGCAAGGCAAGTCCTCCCATGAGCCAGGCATTCCTGCTTTGGCTGCCGCGCACCTGGGGCCCGATTGCATTGTTGATCCCAGTGGTCATCCAAGGCTCCGCGATCGGGCCTGGCCTTCGCCAGGAAGCGATAAGGCGTCCCCGGGCTTCAAATGCATGACGCGCCTGAATGTTGCCGCATCCATCGGGATGACGGCGACTTCCTCTGATCCTGTTTTGATTAAAAGCAGCAATTGACCGTCCACCCTGCGCCATCCGGCATAGCGCGCCTTATCACATTGCCCCAGTTGGCCTGGCACATGCTTTGGAATGCCGGGAATGAAGAGCCGTTTTGCCTCGCGCTCGGCGATATAGCGCTTGGCGGCTATCTCTGCGACACTTTCGCCGGCACTCTCACCGCCCGAAAGCGCTGTTGACTCAACAGGATCGGTCTTCGGTTGATCCAGAGTCTCCCGGTGCTCCTGCTTATGATTATCGAAGGTGACGGACAGGCCCAGGGCCTGCGCCGTGCGCACCGCCCGCTGGCGGAAGCCGGAATCGCCTGTCAGGGTGATGTGCGCCCCAAACCGCTGCCTGGCCATGAGCAGGGCAATTTCAAGCCCCTTCTGGGTGATGCCATCGGACACCTCGAACCGATCGCCACTGTCGCGAATCGCGCAATCTCTGTCCCGGTACAGGATGGTGCCCTGCTTGGTCACGCTGTCGATCGAAAAGCCCGGAAATGGCGCGCTGCCAGTCAATCCCGGCTGCGGGGTCGAAGCCAACAGGCAATTGGCTTTCCTCTGGGCTCTGCGCCTGCGCGCGCGCAACGCGGCAAGCGCTGCCTGGTCTCCCAGCGCGGCCTGGCGCGCAAGCCAGTCCAGCCAGGAAAGATGCGAGATATACCGCAAACCTGCCTTGCACCGCGCCTGATGCTGTCCACCAATTGCCTGGATGTCCGAGCGCAGCGCTGCCCCTGCCTGGTGGTACAGCACGCGCTTGACCAGCCTGCCGCCCCCAAGCTGCTTGATGAGTGTGCGTTTCAAGCGCGCTCTTCTTCTCACTTCCTCGATCTGGGCTTGCTTCTGCTGGCGCAGCTCGCGTACCGTCTCCGCTGTTGCCAGCCTGCACCGCTGCCGGTCTGCCTGGTAGCGCTGGTAAAGCTCCGCGGTGTCGTGGCCGCCTGGCATAGGGGACGTAGGGGACACGGGGGCTATGGGGCGCATGCAGTAGGCGCACGCGGCCTGCAGCTTCCTGTCATTGGGCACAAATGGGCCAAAGCGCTTTTCAAGCTGCGCCTTTGACAGGTCGCGCGCCACGGAGCTCGCCTTGACCGCCCCGCCCCCTTGGTCGCAAATCACCAGGCCATTTCCTTTTTCCTGCAACGCGAGTCCATTCCGGGCCAATGCCTCATGCAGTCCGCTCCAGTCCTGCGCTTGGCGCAATTCTGCCAGGCATTCGCGCCGGATCCAGCCAAGCAGGCTCTCCACCCCGGCGGCGTGCTCCATGTCCAGCGCCGCATTGCGCTGCCCACGGGCAAGCGTTTCGTGATTCGTGATCGCCAGGCCATAAGCCTGTTCCAGACGCTGGCACACCGCTCCCAATGCCTTGTAGTCGCAATAAGGGTTGTGGATGGTGAGCTTTTGCGGATGGATCTTGTTGATCGCCACATGGATGTGCAGGTTGTCGGTGTCGGTGTGCACGGCGCTTACCCTCTGGTGCTCGCCAAAGCCCAGGGCGCCGCATATCTCATCCTCGATGCTCTCCAGGACAGCCGCAGTCGGGCTATCGGCTGCATCGAAGGAAATGAGCAGGTGATAGGTCTTGTCGCTGCAGGCCCTGCGGTTTTGAAGCTGGGTGGCGAGGACTTCATGCACCGCATCCTGCGCATTGTCCTGGTGGCAATTCATCACGCGCACCGCCCCTATGCGTACCTCCTTGTCCCTTGTGTGGGTGATGTAGCGCACCAGGTCGCGAAAGCTGCTGCGCCGGGCAACCTTCATCGGTATGTGCTTGGCGATCATCTACTCACAACCGTTTGCATGATTGAGCGCAGGACATCCTGGTTGCGCTCGATCTTTGTCAGGACCCTGCGCAGCTCCTCTTCCCGTATGCCGCGCAGCCGCTCGTCATTTGTGAGCCACAGCTTCAACAAGCCGCCCAGGCGTCCAAGATCGGCGTTGATCCGAGCAAGATCGTCGATGCGCTGGTAATCGAGCACGCTCGTCACTCTCACCCCCAGCCCGACGTTGCGCAAATAGGCCGCCGCCGGCAACCCCACTGATTGGGCCTGAGCCTTGATGGCCTGCGCTTCCTCGGGCAGGCAATAGACCTTGATCGGCGGGCTGTTCTTGCGTGTCGCTTTGCTGTCAGTTTCCATGGACTTCCTTTATCGGCGGCAGCCGCCAGCCTCAAGAGAGCAAGAGCCGTTGAGCACACCGTGCGAATTAAGGGATGCGTGAAGGGGGAATGGCCGCTTGCGGGTAGGCCCACTTCACATATCTTGCCCCTGTCTCTTCGCATGAACGTTTTCAAGCGTTGATTATTTCCGCCGGATTCTTTCGACGATGGATTGAAGGTAACAAAAATACTTTGGTTGTGCAAGGCAAAAACACTGTATATCATTGCTGATGGTTCGATAAACCGAAACAGTAGAATGCAAAAAGATCTTTCCTACAGGATATCGCAGCGGGTCAGGGACAACAGGTCCAGCAGGAACGCGCGCAATTTGGCCGCGTTCCTGGCGCAGCGCGACGAGATCAGCCGCGCGCTGCAAGATGGCTGGACGGTCTATCAAATTTGGGAGACGCTGCATGCGGAACAGAAAATCGCCGCGAGCTACAACACCTTCTGCAATCAGGTCAAGCGCCTGATCGCCAGGCCCGAGCAGCATGCCTACCCAGTAAGCGGAGCTATCCGCGCACCCTCCCCTCCTCTTCGCCGCCCGGAAAAAAGGAGCGGCGAAGAAGGCTTTACTTTTTCTTCCACCCCTAACGACGAGGACATACTCTGATGGCTAAAATGCACATGGTTTTGCAAGGCAAGGGAGGTGTGGGCAAATCGTTCATTGCCGCGGTGCTGGCGCAGTACATGGCGGCCAGGGGGCAAGAACCCCTTTGCATTGATACCGATCCGGTGAATGCCACCTTCCACGGCTACAAAGCGCTCAAGGTCCATCGGCTTGAGATCATGGAAAATGATGAGATCAATTCACGCCATTTTGACGCGTTGGTGGAACTGGTGGCCTCATCAAAGCAGGACGCCATTATCGACAATGGCGCAAGCTCCTTCGTGCCGCTATCGCACTACCTCATTACCAACCAAGTGCCCTCGCTGCTGCAGGAAATGGGCCATGAGCTGGTGATACATTCCGTGATCACCGGCGGGCAGGCATTACGCGATACCGTGAGCGGCTTCGCGCAAATGGCGGCGCAATTTCCGGCGGACGTGACCTTCGTGGTATGGCTCAACCCGTACTGGGGCGCAATCGAATATGAGGGAAAGCGCTTCGATGACATGAAAGCCTACAAGGACTATCGGAGCCAGGTGATGGCAATCATTGAGATCCCAGCGCTCAAGAAGGAAACCTACGGGCATGACCTGAGCGAGATGCTGCAGGCGCGCCGCACGTTCGATGAGTCCTTGCAGCTTCCCTCACTTCCCATCATGGCGCGCCAGCGCTTGAAGATCGTGCGAGACAGACTCTATCAACAACTCGAAGATGCGGCGGCGCTGGTATGAGCGGCGCGTCGGACAAGCTCGATGAGATCATCCAGGAAGTAGCCATCAGGCACGGCTACGTCGTCGGCCGCGATGATCCTATCCTGATGACCTACACCATCAACGAGCAGGTGATCGAAGCTGGCGCCAGGATCCAGCGCACAGTGCTTGAAAAACACTTGCGCGGCATGGAAGAAATTTCAAAGGATCTTCAAGATCAGGCCGCCGGCAAGCTGGATGGAGTCTTGCGCGACGCCATGGAAAGCATCCGGCTGGCGCTGCGGCAGGAAGCCGAAAGCCTCTTCAGCCAGCAAAGAAGGCAGAGCGAGGCGGCAAACCGCCTCATGATGGAGAACTGCCGACAATGGCGCCGTTTTGCAACCGTCGCCACCGCCGTATCCATCCTGACGCTCGTGGCGGCGGTCATTGTTCTGTTGATTGCTGGCTGAGAGGTCAGCGCGACAGCTTCTGGCTTAACCCCAGGGGCGCATCAACTATAAGCGCCCTGCCCTCTTCATAGGTGATGCAAACCGGCCTGCCATACTCGGGAATCGAGCCGAATGCGTGGAATGGATGCCGCGTGACGCCTTGCGCTTCCTGCTGATACACGTAGGTGCCGTCTGCATGGAACACGACGCCAGTGTGCTGCAGCGCTTTATCGGCATCCTTTGCGAGATAGGCATGGTAGATGCCGGGCTTGAGGCGCCCCGCCTTGCCAACCTTCTGGGTGGTCCATTCCCCGCCTTCCTGCTCCTGGACAAGTCGCTGACCATTCATGACAAGGATGCGTTGTTTCTTAGTCGCCGCTCCCACTCCCCTCCCCTTTACTAATCGTCCCGCCTTCAATCAACCTTCGGTCAAGGCTACTAATTTCATCTGATCAAGTGCACACTCGAATTCATTGCCATCATCTTCGTATTTGAGCCAGGCCACGCCGAACTGAGAAGGGCGACGATTGAGAATAAGCCGAGCCGCCCTGCCCTCGTGTTGCACGATGACGCTAGCTTTTCGCAATTTCGCTGCGTCTTCTTTTCGGCTAGATTCCGCCCGATTTGGCGGTTCTTGCCCTTCGTCTTCAACTGCAAGGCTGCTCTCAGGATGGCCCGCCTTGTCACTCTCCGCAGGTTCTGTCTCCTTGGTTTCCTCCAGGAACTCACGCAGCTTTCTGACCGTTCCGCGGGTTATTTCAACGGCTCCATCTCTCAACCAAGACTCGACCTCATCCTTGTTTCGCTTCCACAGCACTCTTAGTTCATAGAGCGTAGTCGCGTCAGTACAGCGGCCGGAGTTGAATACTTCGGTGATCGCATCGGGCAGTTTTAGTAATGTGGCATGATGGGTAATGAAGGCTTGTGATTTCCCAAGTTCTTCAGCGATCTGTATTTGTTTTTTTCCTTTCTTTGCCTCCTGATCTATCAACACGGCCCATTCGCGCGAGGTGAAGGTTTCGTGATGCGCATTGACAATGATCTGATCAATCTTCGAAAAATCGCTGTCTATAAAAGCTGGGATGGTTTTTTTCCCTGCTAGTTTCGACGCACGATAGCGTCTTGCCCCATCATTAATAATGAACCGCCCTTCCTGCTCTGGGTTCCTGTGCACCGAAATTGGATTTTTGACGCCACGTGTCCGAATCGTGTGGGCCATCTCCTGGAGCAATTCCTCTTTGAATACGGTTCTTGGCTGATGCGGATCTTCGTCGACCAGCGATAGGTCCAATTCCATCGGCCTTTGTTCGCCGTGGGAATGTACATCATCATCACGGAGAAATCGCGACAGGTCGGTCTCGCTACCCAGTCCTAGCCCGGATGAGGTCGTTTTCTTCTTTGATATCACTGCGGCTGCTCGGTTTGTAGTCATTCTGAAAGCTCCATTTGCTCTAAGAGATAATTCGCGACAGTGCGAGTTTCCTCTGCGGCCTTCCGCGCCGCTGTCGTTTTAATCTGCCATACGGGTACGCCGGAAGCCAATGCTTCGGCGATACTGTCACGAAAACCAATGCTATAAGGGATGAGAAGCTGTGGGTAAGTGGTTTCCAGCTCCCTTAGATTGCGCACTTGGCGCGGCTTTCGTGCATCCACCTTGCTCGGCAGCATGCCTAGGAATTTGAGCTTTGCGTTCGGCGCTAATCCAGAGGTCGATTTACGCACATGCGTAATCGTTGTCAGCAGTTTCTTCAGCCCCTGAATGCTGTACGCTTCTAGTTCGATAGGAGAAAAAACATAATCGGCCACATAGAGAGCAGCCATCATCCCGATCCCCATCGACGGGGCCGTATCGATCAAGCATACGTCGAATTGCCGTTCACCTAATTTCTGCATGTTTGCCCGAAACCGCGCATTTGCGTCTCGCAACGCTAGGCGTTCGAGATTAACCAACCCGGGATCCGATTCAATCAGCAATAAACCGGCTTCGGGAGGTGGTTCGCTTAACCACTGTGGAGCAGGGCCGTCCACGAACAGTTCGCTTGCCAAGGCCCCGGTACGAAACTGTGAGAGCGTATAGGAAGCATTAGCCTGGGTGTCCAAATCAATTAACGCGACTTTCAGCCCACGTTCCATAAAATTAAAAGCAACGTGCACTAAAGCCGCTGTCTTGCCGACACCCCCTTTTTGATTTGCCGCTACCAGTGTTTTCATTTGTTATACCTTTGAACCGAAGTGTAACAAAATCGGCTACCCCTTAAAATTAAGCAGCTTAATTTTATTTTGGGCGGTAGAGGGAAACGAAGCAAACCAAAGCCGTGAACGCGAGAAAATGTGTTATGAAGATCCAATCAAGAAAGAAACCTCTTTCGCTAAAGAGCAGCAGCATGCGTAAAGCCTGAAGGGTTACCTCAAATGCTGCAATCCAACGTAAGACTGGCCAAAGGATGGCAATAATGACCCAAACAAAACACACAACCTGCGAAATCACTTTCCCATCAAGATATCTCGGCGTCTGCTCCGCCGCTTTGGGAAACTTGATAATTTGACCCAAGACGTTCACCTTTTAATTTTAATTGTGCTGGCCGCTACGAAAGGGGCCAGCACGTTATCAATGCCTTCTATAGTTCCGCATCATCCTGAAAATCATCGTTCTGATAGTCCTGGGGTGAAAAATCGGGCTCGTCAGCTGGTTTCCTTCCCAACATTCTCATGTCGGATGCGATGATCTCTGTGGAATAGCGCTCTACACCGTTTTTTTATCTTCCCACTTACGTGTATGCAATTTCCCTTCCACGTACACTTGTTTGCCTTCCTTGAGATAGGACTCCACCACATCAGCCAGACCACGGAAGAAAAGGACTCGGTGCCATTCCGTGCGCTCCTTTTTATTCCCCTCTCGGTTCTTCCATCGTTCGGTCGTAGCAATACTGGTCGTCACAACCTTGGTTCCGTTGGTCATATAACGCGTCTCCGGATCAGCGCCGAGATTACCGATTAAAGTAACTTTGTTAACTGAGGCCATTTAAGTCTCCTTTTATTAGATAGTTAGAAGTGTTTTACGTTTGAAATATCTGCCGCATTGTCATTATATCGTACTAATTGCAATAGGATATATTGTATTCCATCGCTGTCGCTTTCCTCACACAAACAAAAAGAGGCTTTAAATTGAGATCCTCTCGCTCGGACTTCCTCGCCTCGCCCCTGGGGGCGACGGGAGTGGGGAGACAGCCCTGCCCTCACGGGCAAGGGTGGGGTATGGATGGGGTTGGATGACAGGCAAAAGTAGGGCCGATGTGCTGGCCGCGCATAATTGTTATCCCCCCAGCAAGCCCGCCTCACAACGGACGGGGGACATTGACTGGGGGATCCTTGCGAGCAGGCCTAGGCCGGCGCCGTCAGGAGATTTGGGTTCAAGTGAACTGCGGCCGCAAGCAACGCTTGCAGATCAGAGGCCATGACAGGCGAAGCAGACCGTACAGCGGCTGGCGTGACCTGTGACAGCAGGGGGCCGGAAACAAATGAACGTAGGTCATTTGTCACGATAAGTTTTTGGGAAGCCGACTTCAATTCCGCGTTTTTACGGGTTAGTCGATACCTTGGGTTCCATACCCCTATCTCGGATATTTAATGGCTCTGATGGCACTTTAGCGTGCTCCGTGGGTATTTTTCGGCTGGTTTAGGGCATGCTTTTTTGCAGACTGCGCCGTTAGGCGCGGGGTGGGGGGTGCCGCCGTAGGCGGGGGGAGGGCGGGCCCTTCCCCAAGGGGGGCGAGTGCGCGACCGAAGCGTAGCGAAGGGAGGACGGGGGGAACGCAGTTCCCCGCGCACTGGGGGATTATTTGGCCCCCTTTGGGGGCGTCGATGGGGATTTGGGGTGAGCGCGTAGCGCGAGGGGTTGAAAACCCTTGGGGGTTGCCGGGTGGGAGCGCGTGAGCGCGGGTGAGGCCGTAGGCCGATAGAGCCGGCGGGGGCTTGCCCCCAAGAGGCGGTGCTACTGTTGGTTAAAAGAGTGGTTAAAAGAAACGGTTAGGGACGCGGAAGATAAGCGCTATCACAAGTGAAATCAAGCTGATAGCGGATCTGCGCATAGGTCATCTGGCACGCTCTCATAGCTCATCTGTCACATTTTCATAGGTCATCTGTCACGGTTTGTGAGCTCCACATAAATTGCAGAGGTAGCTTTCATAGGTCATTTGTCACATCACCTGAATTATTCCTTGATTTTTGTTTGGGATTGGAATTTTAGGTAAGGCAGGCGCTTTACTTATCCGCAATCCTGTCTGTAAAAGACCCAGATTGGTGATAAATGACCTACGTTTTGCAGAAATGGCATAGGTCATCTGTCACATCCAATAGGTCATCTGTCACGTTCTGTGGATAGTTCGACCGTGTGTGAGGCTATTTTAGGAGACTTGGGCTATTTTTATGATGGTTTGGTCGAGGCGTGATATTTGACCTATGTTTGGGAAATACAAAGGTCAGGTGCTGGCCCTTTCCGTTGGCTATTCACGGATACAGCAGATAAGGTCATCTTTATTCAGCATGGCCCGCTTGGCGATCTCTGCCACTTCGATCTCAGCACAAGCCTTTCTGACGGTCTGCCGCCAGCTCGTGAGACTCGCATCGGCGGAGCTGCACATTTGTCGGAACTTTATAAGGCTGAGCGGGAAGGGGTGTTTATGGCTTTCGATGTAGTCAGCCATGCGGCGTGCAACGGGAGATAATTTGCGATAGGTATTCCAAGTGTGGCTGGTGAAGGTATTGCCGGCGAACAACACGATCAAGTTGGGATTAATCCAGACCCTATATTGGGTAGGCTTGCCATCAAGATCATTGACGGTCGTGTAGTTTTGAATCAGGGAGATTGCCCCGCTCTTGCCATAGGCCTTGGTATTCAGCGCCCAGATTTCGTTAGCCTTAAGCCGTGAAATGCACTCGCGTGCCTTATCGTAATAGCGTCCGTTCTTCGACCAGTTCACGTCGCGCACCAGGTCCTTGATGGAGAATTCGAAGGGCTCACCAAGGGGAACACTTTGTCCGTAGCTTAAAATTTGCAACCAGACGATTTCGTCGTCCTCCGCGCGCAGTTCTATGCCGGTATAGAGAATCGAAACGGACTCGTTGTAGTGGAATAATTTTTCGTGCATCAGCGTCTTGCGCGGCTCGCGTTTATTCCTGGCCGTGAAAAGCGAACTGCGAGCAAAATCGTTCGGGATGTGCCGCAAGTCATCACGCTCACCTATTGTCTTAAGAAAGATCAGGTCGAGCTGAAACTGGGAGTTGGGATCGATGCCTTTGCTGTTAAGGTAGGCCTTGCGCTGCAACTTCTCTGCCTGCCCCACAACAGTGTTATTGGCGACTTCGGTCTTGGCGGGCTTTCTGGCGGTTTTCATTCTTTTCAGCTCCCTTCACGACGAATCGGCTGTCACTAATTCTCCCATGATTTCAAAGGCAGCGGGACTTTTAATTCTAGCTAAAAACTGGGGAAAGAGAAGTAATATTACGATAAATCCTTGTTTTGTTGCTAACTGATTATGATTAGATTCTACTCGAAGTGTACGTAACTTGTATATTAAAGTAAGATCATCTATAAGCTTCCGGACAGAGCGACCGGGAATAGGAATAAAGTAAACAAAAATAATTAAGCAGCTTAATTTTAGCTACCCTGTCATGTTCTCGACCTCCTTCCATAAGCAAATTTTCTTTACCAATATCCTTCGTATTCTTGATGAGCGGGGCATGTCACAAGATGAGCTTGCTGAACGATCTGGCGTCTCCGTTTCTTTTATTTCCGATCTTGCTCGGGGTAGAGCCAATCCTTCACTAAAGACTATGGAGGCAATTGCTCTTGCACTGGATACCCCCTTGCCGATATTGCTTGAGTTCACAGATCTTGACCGCGCCGCCCTCGACGAGTTGGCGGGTGGCAAGGCCATAAAAAACCTTCCAAAAGGGTATGAGCGGGTTTCAGCCATCCTGACAGGCTACCAGGCTTTTATCGTAAAAGAATGGGATGAAGCCAACCGCAAAAAACTACGAGAGACAATGGAGGCAAAAAAAAGAGACATCAGCAATTATTAAGCTCCTGAAGCGTTAGTTCCCCCGCATTTCATTATTCCCCCTCGGCATTTCCCCCTTGTTTTCATCCTAGTTTTTCTATTTATCGTTCCAGTCTACACGATAAATAGTATTGCAATCATCGTTATTTCTGTATATCGTAGTATAACGATAGACGCAACATGGCTGCAAGCCGGAAAACAGATGGATGCAACTGAGGACATTTCGACCATTACAAGCCGTGCCATCGTCAAACTGGAGCGGGATCTTGGGTCGGAATTTCTGCACGCACTACATGATCCTCGTACGGTCGAAATCATGCTCAATCCTGATGGGCGGCTGTGGCAGGAACGGTTGGGCGAGCCCATGCGCTGCTTCGGCACCATGCGTGCGGCGCAAGCACAGAGCATTATTCGCAACGTGGCGGGGATGCATGGACGCGAACTGACCCGCCATAGCCCGACGCTCGAATGCGAATTCCCGCTCGACGGCTCGCGCTTTGCGGGCCAGATCCCGCCCGTGGTACCGAGTGCCGTGTTTGCCATCCGCAAAAGGGCGGTAGCGGTCTTCACCCTCGATGAGTACGTTGGAGCAGGCATCATGACGCTCGCGCAATGCGAGCGTATCAAGACAGCAGTTGCATCTCGTTCCAACATCCTGGTCTCTGGCGGCACCGGCTCGGGCAAGACCACCCTGGTCAACGCCATCCTCAACCATCTCATCGTAATCGAGCCGCTGACGCGCGTGGTCATCATTGAGGATACGGGCGAGATCCAGTGCAGCGCACAAAACCACGTCCAGTACCACACCTCAACGGAAATCAGCATGACACGGCTGGTGCGCACGACGCTACGCATGCGACCCGACCGCATCATCGTGGGCGAGGTGAGGGGGCCGGAGGCGCTGGACCTGCTCATGGCCTGGAACACCGGCCATGAGGGTGGCGTGGCCACACTGCACGCCAATAGCGCGAGAGCGGGACTGTCGAGGCTCGCCATGCTGATCAGCATGCATCCTGATTCGCCACGGCCCATCGAACCCCTGATCGGCGAAGCGGTGCAGCTCATCGTGCATATCGCCCGCACCGCTAGCGGCCGTAGGGTCGAGGAAATCCTGGAAGTAGCCGGTTTCGAAAATGGAAATTACCTGACCAAACCTTTCAAGGAGTGACCATGAAAATTTTCCCCATCTTTGACGAAAGACTTATTGCCTGGAGCGCATTCGCCGCTTTGCTGGTTGCCTTCTGCCTGCTTGCTCCGCATCCGGCTTATGCCTCGGAAGGGGTAGGCGGCACGCTGCCCTACGAGAGCTGGCTCATGAACCTGCGCAACTCCGTGACCGGCCCGGTCGCCTTTTCGCTGTCCATGATCGGCATCGTGGTGGCCGGGGGCGCGTTGGTGATGGGAGGGGACTTGAGCGGTTTCTTTCGTACCCTGATTTTCATTGTGCTGGTTCTGGCCTTCCTGGTCGGTGCGCAAAACATGATGAGCAACTTCTTCGGGCGCGGCGCGGAAATCGCTGCAGTCGGCCAATCAGGGCAACTCGCATTGCTCGAGGCAGGGGAGGGCAGTGATGGAACCGAACACGAATTTGCATAGGGTGCCTATCCGCAGGATCGGCAACCGTGCCAACCTTTTCATGGGCGGAGATCGCGAGCTGGTGATGCTCTCCGGATTGGTCGCTTTCGCGCTCGTCTTCAACGCCCAGGAATGGCGTGCCGCCATCTTCGGCACCGCCCTGTGGATTTCCGCCTTGTTCCTGCTGCGGCTGATGGCGAAATCCGATCCGCAGATGCGCTCCGTTTACCTGCGCCACCGCCGCTATAAAGCCTATTACGCCCCGCGCGCAACCCCGTTTCGCCACAACGGCCGGACACAAGAGCGGCAGTACCGATGACGGCGCCGATGATGGCCAATTCGCTGATCGGTTTCCTGGTCTTGCTCATCGCCGCGGTCGGCATCCTGTTCCTTGTCGTGCTCTATGGTCGCATTCGCGCCGCGGGGCATGGGCGCCGGCTGGACCGCCACCGCTCGACTGACGCGGGACTGTCCGATCTGCTGAACTACGCCGCGATGGTGGACGAGGGCGTGATCGTGTGCAAGAACGGCGCTTTCATGGCGGCTTGGGCTTATCAGGGCGAGGACAACGCCAGCGCCAGCGTCGAGCAGCGTAACTTGGTGTCGTACCGCATCAACCAGGCCTTGAGCGGCTTGGGCTCCGGCTGGATGATCCATGTCGATGCGGTGCGTCGTCCCGCGCCACACTACCCGGATCGCGGGCTGTCGCACTTTCCCGACCCGGTGACTGCCGTGATCGACGAGGAGCGCCGCCAGTTGTTCGAGAGCTTGGGCACCATGTACGAGGGCTATTTCGTGCTGACGCTTACCTGGTTCCCGCCGCTCCTGGTGCAGCGCAAGTTCGTCGAGCTCATGTTCGAGGATGACGCAGCGCCCCCCGATCACAAGGCACGCACCAAAAACCTGATCGAGCACTTCAAGCGTGACTGCCTTTCAATCGAGTCGCGCCTCTCCGATGCAGTGAAGCTCACCCGATTGGGCGCTACCCAGGTTGTGGCCGAGGACGGCCAGGAGACGACGCACGACAATTTCTTGCGCTGGCTGCAGTTTTGCCTGACCGGCATCGATCATCCGGTGCAGCTGCCACGCAATCCCATATACCTGGACCTGCTGCTGGGCGGTCAGGAACTGTGGGGCGGGGTGGTGCCCCGCATCGGGCGTAAATTCGTGCAGGTGGTGGCGATTGAAGGGTTCCCCAACGAATCCCATCCGGGAATACTCTCGGCGCTGGCCGAACTGTCGTGCGAATACCGCTGGTCGACCCGCTTCATCTTAATGGACCCGCATGAGGCGGTGGCGCACCTGGAGAAATACCGCCGCAAATGGCGCCAGAAAATCCGCGGCTTCTTCGACCAGGTATTCCACACGCATATCGGCGTGGTGGACCAGGACGCCATGGCCATGGTGGCCGATGCGGAGGCCGCGATTGCCGAGGTCAACAGCGGGCGCGTGGCGCAAGGCTATTACACCAGCGTGGTGGTGTTGATGGACGAGGATAGGGCCAATCTGGAGACACAGGCGCGCCGTCTGGAAAAATCCGTCAATGCACTGGGCTTCACCGCACGCATTGAGACCATCAATACCCTGGATGCCTACCTCGGCAGCCTGCCGGGACATGGCGTGGAGAATGTGCGCCGCCCGTTCATGAATACCATGAACTTGGCCCACTTGCTTCCCACATCCACCATCTGGACGGGCTTGAATGAGGCGCCTTGTCCTATGTATCCGCCCAATTCCCCGGCCTTGATGTATTGCGTCACGCAAGGCGCCACCCCATTTCGGCTCAACACCCATGTGCGCGATGTCGGGCATACCTTCGTGTTCGGCCCGACCGGCTCGGGCAAGTCCACCCTGCTGGGTGCGATGATTGCCCAGGCGCGCCGCTACCGCGGCATGACGCTCTACTGCTTCGACAAGGGGCTGTCGCTTTATCCCCTGGCGCGCGCCGCGGGGGCCAGGCACTTCACCGTGTCCGCCGACACGGTGTCGGCCGATACGCGCCTCAAATCAGGCCTGTCCTTCTGCCCGTTGCAGTTTCTCGATTCGCAAAGCGATCGCGCCTGGGCCATGGAATGGATCGATGCGCTGCTCGCGCTCAATGGCCTCACCACCACGCCCGCGCAAAGAAATGAAATTGGTCTTGCAATCGCCAGCATGCACAAAACCGGCTCAAAGACGCTCTCCGAGTTCTACACCCTGATCCAGGATGCGGCGGTGCGTGAAACCCTCAAGGTCTACACCGTCGAGGGAGCCATGGGCCATTTGCTGGACGCGCAGGATGATGGCTTGAATCTCTCCGATTTCACCGTGTTCGAGATCGAGGAGCTCATGAACCTGGGCGACCGCTATGCGCTCCCCGTGCTCCTCTATCTCTTCCGCCGCATCGAAATGTCGCTCAAGGGCCAGCCCGCCATGATCGTGCTGGATGAGGCCTGGATCATGCTCGGTCACAAGGTATTCCGCGAAAAAATCCGCGAGTGGCTCAAAGTGCTGCGCAAGGCCAACTGCATGGTGCTGATGGCAACACAAAGCCTGACCGACGCCGCCCATTCCGGCATCCTGGACGTGATCGTGGAATCGACCGCTACCAAAATTTTTCTGCCGAACGTGTACGCGCGCGACCAGGACGCCGCAGCGCTGTACCGGCGCATGGGGTTGAACGAGCGGCAGATCGAGATTCTGGCCACCGCCGTGCAGAAGCGGCACTACTACTACGTATCGGAGATGGGGCGGCGCCTGTTCGAGCTCGCCCTGGGGCCGTTCGCGCTCTCCTTTGTCGGCAGCACTGACAAGGAATCCATCGCGAAAATAAAGGAGCTTGAAGCCAGGCATGGAAAGGCCTGGGTGCGCGAATGGCTGGCAATGAGGGGGCTTGATCTTGACGGTTCCAGAATGGAGGAGGCGGCATGAACCTGACGGGAGCACTGAAATCTTTGATCTTCAGGAAACCGCGATCGGACAATGATGAGCGCGGACCGGCCGCTGAAACCGGGGCTGCAACCGGCGCTGCGATGGCCGATGGGCGCAGGGAAGGGGAGGGCGCCAACCCTTATCTGTCGGCGCGGCGCACCTGGAACGAGCATATGGGGGACATGGCCGCCTCGCGCCAGACCTGGCAGATGCTTGGCCTGCTCTCGCTGCTGATCGCGCTCGCTGGTGTGGGCGGCATGATTTATATCGGCAGCCAGTCCAAATTCATACCCTACGTGGTGGAAGTGGACAAGCTTGGCCAGACGCTGGCGGTCGCGCCGGTGGATCGTGCCCACGCAGTGGATAGCCGCGTGATCCACGCCGCCGTGGCCTCTTTCATCCAGTCGGCGCGCATGGTCTCGCCCGACGTGGCGTTGCAGCGCAAGGCCATCTTCGCGGTGTATGCCATGCTCTCTGCCGATGATCCCGCGACAGCAAAAATGAATGAATACATGAACGGGCGTCCTGATTCGACCCCGTTCAAGCGCGCGGAGAAGGAGATGGTGAGTACCGACATCGTTTCCGTCATCGCTCAAACGCCGCAGACATGGCAGGTGGACTGGCTCGAGACCGTGCGCGACCGCCAGGGGATCGTGAAACAGGCGCCTTACCGCATGCGCGCGCTGGTGACCGTGCATGTGATCGAGCCATCTGCCGATACCTCCGAGGCGCAACTGCGCAACAATCCCTTGGGGATCTTTGTATCCGACTTCGCCTGGTCCAAACAATTGTGAGGTCCAACATGAGAGTTTCCTTTGAAATCCCCGGGATTCCCGAAATCCCCCTGAAAAAGCTGCTCGTGGCGATGGCTGCCTGCTCGCCCATACTCCTGGTGACGGTGGCGATCGCGAATAATGTGGTACCACCGGCCGATAGGCCGCCGGCACAGGCAAATGACGCCCAACAAAAGCTGCTGTTGCCGCCCCCACCACCCGCCGCGGCTTCCGGTCTGGTTCGGCCCGCATCAGGCACTTCAACGCCCATGAGGCCCACGTCCGCACCGGTGATGCCGGTCGCGCCGGTTCCGGAAACAGCCTCGAGTGCGCCGCCCGCGGCGCTGCACTTCAATAATCCCGAATTGAAACTCACGCCCCAGGAACGCGCCGCCCTGGATCTCGCGAAGAAATGGAAAGCGGGAGTCTCTGCGCAAGGCATCAAGCCCGTGCCGGGGGCGGATGGCACCATCCGTTTCCTGTTTGGCGCGGCGCAGCCGAGCATCGTATGCGCGGTGCTGCAGGTATGCGACGTCGAATTGCAGCCGGGTGAACAGGTGAATTCACTGCACCTGGGCGATACTGCCCGCTGGACGGTGGAACCTGCCGTCACCGGCACAGGCCCCCAGGCGGTGCAGCATCTCATCATCAAGCCCATGGACACCGGGCTGGAAACATCATTGATCGTCACCACCGACCGGCGCACCTATCACCTGCGCCTGCGCTCGCACAGAGCCGAATTCATGCCGCGCGTGGCGTTCATCTACCCGGATGAAGCCATGGCGAAATGGGAGGCAATCAGGAAGCAGGAGCAGGCCGCCCATAACCGCCAGATCCTGCCCGGCACGGGTGAGTACCTGGGCAACCTCGACTTCGATTACAGCATCGAGGGGCAGGCCTCCGGCTGGAAACCTTTGCGGGTGTACAACGATGGCGTCAAGACCATTATCCAGATGCCCGCCACCCTGAACCAACATGAAGCGCCCATCCTGCTCGTGGTCAGGAAGGATGGCGGGCTTTTCACCGACGAGGAATCGGTGCAGGTGAATTACCGGCTGCAGAATGATCGCTACATTGTCGATAGCCTCTTTGAGAAGGCGATACTGGTGGCGGGGGTGGGTTCCAGCCAGGATCGCGTGACGATCAGGAAGGGGAGATGAATATGCGCAATATCCTCCCGATGCTTTTCATTCTGCTGTGCGCGCACCTATCCGCCTGCGTGGGCCTGCCGCACCCGAACCGGTTCCAGGATGCGGGAAGCACGGCATTCGAGGAGCGCATCGCCACCGATACCGTCAACCAGATCGCAAGGCTTTATCCTCCCGCCAAGACCCAGCTCAACGTCACCTCAGACGCGCCCGACTCCTTTGGATCGCTGCTGACCGCGAAGCTTCGCGGCCGCGGCTTTGGGGTAGCGGAAACGATTGAGGCGAAGTCAGAGGCTTTTCCCTTCACGTTCAACCATGAGTTCCGGCCTAAACCGGGCAGCCCGGCGGACAAGGAACAGGAAAACAAACCTTCTCGCGCCGCGCCAGGGCTCGAGCTGCGCTATCAACTCGATCAGGCTCAAGCAGGGGCCTTTTCCCGCATAACGGTGAGGATAGGCAGCGCGGTGCTCGCCCGCGCTTATGTCCCCGATGTTGATGAAAGGGGCGCAGCGCCTGTTGGCGCATGGACGTATAGAGCGGACAAATATGGGGGGGACAAATGAGGGCGAACAAATGAGCGATCCCATGTCCCCGGCCGCCTCTCCGAATCAGCTGCCGCCAAAGTGGGGGGTGCGCCGGGTCAATAACCTGCCGCTGTACCTCATCGGCACCGCGGCCGCGGTGTTTTTTCTGATCGTCATGCTGGTGGCGATGGATCGCGCGAATAAAAAGCACACGGAGGAGTCGGTCAAGGCAAACGCAAACTCGGCCCAGTTCGCCAAGGAGATCACGGGTGAGCATCAGGGTGGCATGATCGCGCCGGCCTCGGCGCTGCCGGTCGAGGATAGTTATCCGGCCCATTCGGACTTGCCGCCCATGCCTCCCGTAACAGCGGGGAATGCAATGCAATCTGCCGAAATGGCCGAGGCCCAGCGCATCCGCCAGATGAAAATGCAGCAGTTCGAGGAGGCATTGAGGGCCAAGACGACGGTGCAAACTCAAGCGCCGCCCCGCCCTCAACAGCCTTTGCCCGAGGCGCCAAAAGCCCCGCCTGCAGGCGCCGACCCCACTGTCGCCTACCAGCAAAGGCTGGCGCAGCTTCGGAAATCCGCGGCATATGGTGGATATGGGGGATATCCAGGTGATGAGGGCGAATACGAGGAAGGGCAGGGGGGCGAGCAGAAGCCCAAAAACGATATCAACCAGTTCAGCGGAAAAGGGGAGATCGATCGCTGGAAGCTGGATTCAAGGCCAATTGCGCCAAAATCGCCCTACGCGGTGCAGACCACTTTCGTCATTCCCGCGATACTGATTTCCGGCATCAACTCGTCGCTGCCAGGGAAGATTTTTGGGCAGGTGAGCCAGGATGTCTATGATACCGCTACCGGCAAGTATCTGCTGATCCCGCAGGGCACGAAGCTCGAAGGGGAGTATTCCAGCGACGTGGCCTATGGCCAGGCAAGCGTGCTGGTCGCCTGGCAGCGGCTCGTATTCCCGGATGGCAAGACCATGGATATCGGCGCCATGCCCGGGTCAACTGGAGCGGGCTATGCAGGGTTCACCGATGAGGTGAACAATCATTACCTGCGCCTCTTCGGCACCGCCATCCTCATGTCGGCCATCTCGGCAGGCGTGGCCCTGAGCCAGAGCCAAAACCAGATAGCCGGGACGTTTGGCGCGCCCACTACCAACAGCGTCCTGAGCGCCACCTTGGGCCAGCAACTGGGGCGGGTGATCACGCAAATGATATCCAAAAATCTCAACATTTCGCCGACGCTTGAAATCAGGCCCGGATACCGGTTCAATGTCACTGTCACCCGCGACATGGTATTCGCCCGGGCCTATCAGGCGTTCGACTACAAACAGAGGGAACGGGGAGGGCAGGATGGATAGAAAACCACACAGTATCAGTCGCGCCTGCGCGGCCAGAATGGCTCTAGTATCGGTTCTCGCCGCCGTTTTGCCTGTGTCAGCGAGCGGAATTGCCGTGTTCGATGCCGCCAACATGAAGCAGAATGTCATCTCGGCGATCGAAGGCGTGAACCAGACCATGAAGATGATCGAGCAATACCAGTTGCAGCTGCTGCAGTACGAGAACATGCTGAGAAACACCATGGCGCCTGCCGCTTATGTCTGGAACCGGGCGCAGATGACCACTATGCGTTTGGTCGGCATGATGAACACGCTCAATTACTACCGCTACCAGGCCGGAAGCCTGGATGGCTACCTGTACCGCTACCAGAATCCCTCGTACTACATGAGCTCCCCATGCTTTGGCCCCAACGGCTGCACGCCTTCGGAGCGCGCGATACTCGAAAACAACCGGCGCCTGAACGCAGATGGCGAGAAGGTGGCAAACGACGCCATGATCCGCAGTCTCGATCAGCAGCAGCTCGACTTGACGGCGGATGCGGCGCGGCTGGAAGAGCTGCAGAAAAACGCCCAGGATGCGCCGGGGCAAATGGCCGCGATCCAGGCAGCCAACCAGCTGGCCGCCAATCAGGCTAGCCAGCTCATACAAATCCGCGCGCTATTGATCGCGCAACAGAATGCGGAAGCGGCACGCCAGGCGAAGATGGCCGATATCGAGGCACAGCAGGCGGCAGCTTCGGCGCAATTAAGAAATGGCACATTCAAGAAAAGCACACCTCGGGAATGGTAAGGAGGAGATATGAAGCTTCAATATCCAGTCAGCGCACTGATTTTTGCGGCCGTCATTTTAAGCGGCTGCACCGAGAACATCCCCTGTAGCGAAATCTGGAGATACAAAGGCATGCCTGAATACGAGGCGATGGCAAAAAGATGCCCCGAACAGGCAGCCGCTGCGGAATCAGTTAGAAAAGGTACCTTCAAGAAAAGTGAACCGAAGGAGTGGTAGTGCCATGGATATGAGAAATTCAGGCTTATTGCCCGGTTTGCTGCTTCTGGCGCTGATATTCTTTTCGGCGCAAGCACAGGCCGCCATTGATAGCGCAGGGGTGATGGACAATATCCTGTCGCGTTACCACACGGCTGCCTCTACATGGCAGACGGTCATCACCCAGCACGCGAGCTGGCTTTTCTGGCTGCTGGTAGTGATCAGCATGGTCTGGACGTTTGGTCTGATGGCGCTGCGGCGAGCGGATATAGGCGAGTTCTTTGCCGAATTCATCCGCTTTACGGTCTTTACCGGCTTCTTCTGGTGGCTGCTCATCAATGGCCCGTCCTTCGCCACATCCATTATCGCTTCGCTCAAGCAGATAGGATCGGAGGCCAGCGGGCTTCGCGGCATGGGCTCCCCTTCCAGTATCGTGGATATTGGTTTCGAAATTTTTTACAAGGTATTGGAGCAATCTATCGTTTGGGAGCCGGTTGATAGCGTGGTTGGTATCTTAATGGCCACCATCATTTTGATCATTCTGGCGCTCATCAGTGTCAATATGGTCATTCTGCTGATATCCGGCTGGATACTGGCTTATGCCGGCATATTCTTCCTCGGTTTCGGCGGTTCGCGCTGGACTTCCGAAATAGCCATCAATTACTACCGCACGGTCCTCGGGGTCGCGATATCGCTGTTTGCGATGGTGCTGCTTGTCGGGATCGGCAAGACGTTTCTCGACGATTATTATTCGCAGATGAGCGGTGGCCTCAACCTGAAGGAAATGGGCGTTTTGATGGTGGTCTCGGTGGTGTTGCTTACTCTGGTCAACAAGATTCCGCCCATGCTAAGTGCAATTGTTGGCGGTGGGGCAGGGGGGATAGGCAACCTGGGGGCGGGGGCCGCGGTGGCCACGGCGGCAACCGCTGCCGGTGTTGCAACCGGCATGATGATGGCCTCAGCCGCCCATGCGGCGGGCGGGGCCTCAGCAATCAAGGCCGCTTACGACGCGGCGCATGGCAGCATGGAAAGCGGCATGGGCCTGTTCTCGGACAGGGTAGGGGAGCAGGGCAGGCCATCCTCTGGCGGGGGGCTGGGGCAGATGATGGATACGGGCGCACGTTTTGCCGGAGAAATGGCCTCCCATCTGGGGCGTGGTGCGAAGGAGGCGGTAAAAGCGGGAGTTGCCTCGCAAGGCGGGCGCGTAGCCCAAACCCCCGGCGGAAAAGTCGCGGATGCCATTCGAGCGAACGCCCCCGAGCCAAAATTCAAGGGCAATGCTTTCGCCAATTCGAACGAAACCAAACTCGACCCAGAAGCGGAAGCAGCGGCGTTCCGCGATAGCAAATGAGGGGCAGCGCGCCATGATGGATTTGCCCCCGGACATGCAGGAACGCATAGTCTGCTCTATTCAAGCCGCCGTTAAATACGAGGTGCCTGCGAATATCCTGCTTGCGGTGGCGGAGAAGGAAGGGGGCAAGCCGGGCCAATGGGTGAAAAACTCGAATGACACTTATGATGTCGGCCCGATGCAGTTCAATACCGCTTATCTTTCCGGCCTAACCAGGTATGGCATTACCCCGGAACATGTGGCGCAGCCTGGATGTTATTCCTTCACCCTGGCCGCCTGGCGCATCCGCATGCACATCCAGAATGACCGCGGCGACTTGTGGACCAAGGTATCCAACTATCACTCGTACACGCCTCACCTCAATGCAGCCTACCGTGTGGATCTGATACGAAGGGCAGCGAGGTGGGAAAAGTGGCTCAGTACTAGATTCTCCACTCGGGACGTGACCTTTCAAATGGGCAGGCGGTAAGCGTCGATGTGGATGATCGGCTTAGCCGATCGTCCGGCATGCTGCGCCTGGCCCATGGACAACCCTGCTGGAAAACCTGATGGATGAACAAGGCCTCGCCCACGAGGTTTCCCACAGGGATTGCCCACAGGCTTCCCGGACTTCATCCACAGAAGGTAAATTTTCCTGACGCGGCCCGGAGGCCTTGCCTTAATTATTTTATTTAGGGGAATTTTCCTTGAAAACCCACCAAAGGCCTTCTGTACGCTACGGTATCAACCCCACTGCCTTTGCTGGCTTAACTAGCCTTCCTAGATTCGGTCCAGGAGGCTCGCTTTCGTGAGGCGTCCCGCGGCTATTGAAACTGGCCAATAGCGCGTTCCTTTTTTATTTCAAGCAGAATTACAAACGGACGAATATTGGCCAAACAGAACAGGGGAATTACTGGATGAGGCTAGTTGCGCTACGTAGGACATTACTGCGGGGCTTGACGTCAAACGCATTTGCAGCATAACCAAAACACGTTGATGAAGTGATAGGTATTCCCCTTTCTTCGAAAAAGCTTCTCATGTGCTTTTGCTTATATAAGCTGCATCTGGGATCAATCGAAACTTGAGTAATAAAGCCCGGCGGTACCGGCAGGAACAGTGCCTCAGCGACACGAAGTTGTTTTTTTATTGCCTCTTCCTCCAATAAGACCTGAGCCAACTCTACCAAAACCCAATCTGGATTCAGACCCACCATCGAAAGGTCCAAGCGCTCGATCTCTGTTCTTGCTGTTTCCAAAGTTCCTGCATCATACGGAACCGCCTGGATCACAGCACGCACCTCCCTTTCATGGGAGAAAGATGTATCTTTCATTTCAAATGCAGCAAATCGATATTGGTCTGCCCGTGCATGATCTCTCGTGCTCCTTTCAAGTGCGTTCGCTGGTTCCCTGAGCGCCGGCGATAGGTGAGCCGTCGTAGCTCGTAGTTATTAGTTTCTTCAGGCCCAGCTTGGTGAAATTGGCGGCGAAGTACTTAAAGAAGTTGCTCTCGAAGGGGTCATCGCAATTACAGTAGACGACCTTACCGCGGAAGGTGTCGGGATTAAACTCCAGGTAGGCCTCGACCTCCTTCTGGATGTCGGCATACTGGGTGTAAAATTCGTCTCGTTTAGCAGCCTTTGCGGCACCGAGACCTTGATTCATTGTTTGCTTCCTCGGCGCATTAGCTTTTTTCAGTTTCTTTGACGTCATTTAGCTTATTTTTGACATGATCAACCGCCAGAGGCAAGCTACGCTTGCCCAAGACGACTTGGCAAACAATTATGCGGGTAAAGGAAGCAGCTTTGAAATTACCGTCACAACAAAAAGAGTGACTCCTGTTTGGGGTGTATTCGGACGGGATTAGCCGCAGTTAGCCTAATTTTACCTGTTCGAGGAGTTGGGTAAAAATAACCAATTTTACATTTTTGGCGGGGTGGCAATATTAGCCCTCATTGTTCAGAAGAGGTCTTTTTCAAGGGGTACGTGGTGTTGCATAAAAGGTCCCTTTTGCTACACTAAAACGAGCAATGCTAGAGGAGAAGACACGAAACGGAAGCCGGGGCAGCAGCAGCCGCGTGGGTTGAGCCGAAGATTGAAGCCCGAGCTCTAACAAAACGCCCCACTCGGTAGGACACGGGGTGGGGCGTTCGGATTGGCATAGGGTCAATGTTTCTTGTCGATGGGTGGCTCTGGGTCGTTGCCGTAGCTGTTGCTATTGCGGATGGTCCCGTCCGGTCGATGAATCACGACTTCGACGTGCTCGCGCTTTGCCTGCTCGCGTGCCTGCTCGATGGCTTGCTTCTGCGTGTCGGCGGTGTGGCCGACGCGCTGCGCGCCTTCTTTGAGGGTAGCCCAGCCGCCGTTATGCGGTATGACGTGAATGTCTTTCTTGGTCATGTCAAAGGTCCTCCACGGTGATTTTTTTGGGGTCCTGCCCGATTGAGCGCAGTTCGGCGTCGGACAGCGGCATCCCAAGCTTGTTCTTGATGTAGGCCTTTGTTGCGCTTCGTGCCTGCCGGTTCGATACGACGGAGTTGGCCACGATGCAGACATTTTCCCAGTCGGAGTTTTTCTTCGACCAGTCGATGCTCTGCAGGCTGGTCAGCCGGTCGCGCCAGTTTTCATCTTTCATCAGCTCCAGCCCGAGGCCGCCAAGGGCGCGAAGTACCGTCGAGTGGGAGGCGATTTTTTCGGCCCGCAGCTCACCTGCTTCCTTGTGATGGCTATGAACGCTGGTCCAGTCGGGCATGTTCTTCGCGACCACTGACCAATACTCGTTCAGCTTCTCGGCGTTGGCCATGATGTCGTCCTCCTCATGGCCTTTCAGCAGCTCGCGGTTAGCGTCGTAGAGCGCGGCCAGCGTGAACAGCTTGGTGGACTTCGCCTTGAGTGACATGCTGTCTTTGTCGGTCAGGTCGCGGAACACCGGCACCTGGTCAAGCGAGGCTAGCGTCGCAGCTGAAATCTTGTCGCGCTTGTCGTAGAGGATGTCGAGCGACTTCGAGGTCTTCTGCCCGTAGCGGTTCAGGTCAGAGAACATCTGCTGCACACGGTCTTTGTTCTCGTAGGGGAACAGCAGCACCGAAATCGTGTGTTCGCCGATGCTCGGATTGTCCTTCAGAGCTTCAGCGATGCCTGCGCAGCGATGCTGGCCGTCGTTGATGATGAGTTCATCGCCCAACTTCAGCTTCAGCACGCCGATGGCCCCATCCATGCCGTTGCCGTTCGGCACGGGGTCGAAGACCGGCGTGGATTTGTAGGACGCAGTGATGGACGAAAAGATGTAGTCTTCATCGTTTTCATTAATGTAGTCGCGCAGCTCGGGGATGCGCTTCTCGGTCAGGATGCGCTGCTCGCGGTCTTCCGGCGTGAACCCTGCCCAATCGGTGAACTTGAACAGGTTGGGAAGTGCACTCATGGGCATGAGGCAGGCGTAGTAGGTGCGGGAGCCAATCTTTCCCCGCATGGCTGGAACGTGAACGTGCATGGTGGTTTCTCCAAAAAGAGCTCTAAAGCCACAGAGCGACAATCGCTCAAAGGCCCGAACGAGCTCGGGTGGGTTTTGAGCTAAATGTTCGGAAACATCACAGCTCAGAGCGAATAGTCACACAGCTCTAAACAAAAAACAAGAGAGCTGTAAAAATTATTTGAGGCAGCTCTATCAAAAGAATCATTCAGCTCTATGGATCATCTGCTCGCGTAGTGGGATTGTGGCAATTTTCGTTTAAGCTTTCTGTAGCAAAATGATTCCCTTTTGCTACACTAAAAATGACGACATCAAGGTATTGTTTTTTTGGATTTGTCATATAGCAAAAGGCCGTGGCGAAAAGAAAGAGAGGAAAACTGCGAAAATAGGATATGCGCGAGTATCGACCGGGCCAATAGGAAGGCCACATATCTAGCCAAGTCTAATAGCTCACCTTAAACGTCGGACTATCTTCCGGCCGGGTCTTCCGGTGATCGTAGATTCGGGTTGTCGCAATATTCGCATGCCCCAGCCACTCCTGTACTTTCGCAATATCCGCACCGTTATCCAATGCATTAGTTGCAGCAGTGGCCCGCATTACGTGTGGCCCCATGTTTTCTCCGAAAATACCAAGTTTCTTTAAATACTTCAGCACCACCTGTTCGTAAACATTTCCGGGTGTAAGCGCCGTGTAAGTGTGTCCGTGCACGTTATTCTTGATCGGCCGAAACAGTGGCGCATCGGGATCTTGCCCGTGCCCAGCAGCTTCCAGGTACTCTTCTATTAATGTCAGCGTGCCGGGATGGGTGGGTACGAAGCGCATCTTGCCCCCTTTGCCTTTTACTCGGAGATGCGCTACGCCTCGGCGAGATTGGCAATAGTCTTTCACCTTTAGCTTCGTCAGCTCCTCCCGACGTATGCCGTGATAGAGCAAGGTTGAAAGAATAGCGCGGTCGCGCTTGCCTTTTAGCGTGTTCGCATCTGGAGCATTCAGCAATGTACGCGCCTGGGCATCGCCGAGTGCTGGTGTTTTTCCCTGTTGAGATTCCACCATTGGGCGTTTCACGCCTTTGACCGGATTATGTGTCACTGAATTCGACTCACATAAATGTTCGAACAATGAAGCCAGCGCGGCAAGCTTCCTCCGAATAGTGGAGCCGGCCAGCGATTTTTCCTCCAGTGTTTTGCGCCAGGCCAAAACATGGGGCCGAGTCACGGTCCGGAAATCCTCCGGTTGGTGAATGCCGACAAATCTCATGAAGTCGCGCAAATCATTTTCGTAGGCACGCCGCGTTTGGGGATTGTCGATGTTGGCAAACCACTCGATCGCGGGAGGAACATCGTTCAGTTGGCGAAATTGATCGGACGTCAAAATGGACACTTCCGATTCGACGGAAATTTCGGAAAGATCAGACTTTTGAGGTTTTGGAATGAGAGAATTCATGAGTCTATTTTACAGTTGATAAAATATGTTATCAATTGTAAAAAGGGTACGAATTAGCAGCAGATTCCCAGTATGGCGACGCTCACAAAAGCGCCTTCACACAATGTTTGATTTTATTTTTTAATTTCGATAACAATAGAAATATGGAAACTAAAATAGCAGTAGCCGCTCTTGCGGCACTGGCTCAGGAAACACGCCTGTCGGTTTTTCGCTTGCTGGTTGAGGCGGGTCGTGAAGGCATGTCCGTGGGCAGCATCGGTGAAGAGTTGGGAGTACCGCCTGCGACCCTTTCCTTTCACCTCAAGGAACTCAGCCATGCGGGGTTGGTGGTCTCGCGCCAGGAAGGCCGCTTCATCTACTACATGACCGACTTCGCGCAAATGGCGGCGCTGATGACGTTTCTTACCCAAAACTGCTGCAAAGGCATGCCGCACGAGTGCCTCACAGCGATGGAAACGGCACTCGATAGTTGCTGTATGCCTGCGTAAGCTAAACCTGAAAGGAGCAAATAATGAAACGCTTTCACGTGGATGTCGCCGTTGACGATCTTAACGCAAACATCCGCTTTTATTCTTCGGCAGTATTCGGCGCCGAGCCTTCGCACTTCTCTACAGCGCCTTGACTTTATACCGCGGTATAGGCCGTAGACTGGCGCCATAAGACTGCCCATGAGAACGGGAGCCGTGGTTATGCTCGCATTGACCACAGTTCTTCCTACTACTGCGAGCCCACAGGATGACCTCGGGGGTCAGGTCAGCGACTCAGCCTCAAAGCCGAAGCCCAGGACGAAGACCGTAACAATCCCCGTCAGTGGCATGGGTTGTGGGGAATGTGCGGACCGGGTGAAAAAGGCACTTGAAACCCTCGACGGCGTTGAGGCGGTGGAGGTTATTAACTGGCTCGACAGCGCCCGCGTTGTCTACTTCGAAGAGCAGGTAACACTTCGGTGCATGGTCGATGCCATCAAGGAGCTTGGCTATGAGGTCGGAGAACCAAAGGAGGAGATCTAAAGCGTCCGGGCAGATTCGTATTTCAGCCCGGCGTTATCGCGCGATCTCAACTGCAGTGGAGGCATACATACATGCATGAGAAGCGAGCCCATTCCGTGCCATTGCCCGATCGTATTCCTGCGAGGGACATCGACAGCAGGATCGATGGAGCGATCCAACGCGGCGGCGTTGTCGACATCTTCTTAGATGGCCAGTCACTCCGGGCTTATGAAGGCGAGACCGTCGCGGCCGCACTTCTGGCAGGTGGCCGATGTGCACTGCGGAGGACAGCGCGCTGGAGCGAACCCCGAGGCGTTTATTGCGGGATCGGAACTTGTTTCGATTGCGTCATGACGATCGACGGAGAGCCCAGTGTCCGGACGTGCCAGACGATCGTGCGGGACGGAATGCGCATCGAATCTCAACAAGGTGAAGGCGTTTGGAGAACCGAACCATGACCGAATCCCGACCGTTTGTGGTGATCGGGGGTGGTCCTGCTGGGATGGCGGCTGCAATCGAAGCGGCACGCTCTGGACTTCCCTGTACGCTGATCGACGAAGCCCGCAGCCTCGGAGGACAAATCTATCGTCGTCCCATCGATCCGTTAACGCCAGCGGACCCTTCTGCTTTGGGTGATGATTTCGCAAGAGGTGAGCGGCTCCGGACCGAATTCACAGCCGCGGCGAACAGAATCGAAGTTCTCCTGAACACGTTCGTACTGGACGTTTCGGATGGCCACGATGTTATGTGGGCTTCTGAACGTGCTTCGGGAATTATCCGTGCCGAACAACTCGTCATTGCAACCGGCGCTTACGATCGTCCCATCCCGTTTCCAGGCTGGACGCTGCCGGGAGTGATGACGGCCGGTGGTGTTCAGGTTCTCATCAAGACGATGCAAGTCAAACCGGGACGACGGGCGCTCGTGGCGGGCACAGGGCCACTCATCGTTGGAGTCGCCAAGCGCCTGCACGAGATCGGAGTGGAAGTTGTTGCTGTACTCGAAGCGGCCAGTGTCTCCTGGTCACGCGCTGTATTCCCGGAGGAATGGGCTGAGTGGAGTCTGGTCTACGACACATGGAGAGCATGGGATATCCTGCATCAGGCCGGGATTCCGGTTCTCCCTGGCCATACCGTTTTCGAGGCCCGCGGCTCGCAACAAGTGCAGAGCGCAATATATGGACCAGTCACTCCGCAAGACTGGAGACCGCTTCGCCATCAGGCGCAGAGCGTTGACGTTGATCTTATCGTCTGCGGATTCGGGTTCGTGCCGAATACCGAACTGACCGTGCTCGCTGGTTGTCGCCACCAATACTGCCATGAGCTGGGCGGATGGATGCCTGTTATCGATGAGCTGGTGCGGACGAGCGTTCCCGGTATTTTTGCGGCCGGGGACGGGGCCGGCGTCGCCGGTGCGCTGGTCGCGCTGGAGGAGGGACGAGTCGCAGGGACCACGGCTGCCGAGCAAGCCGGAGCCATCACACGAGATGAAGCCGAGAAAAGGCGGGCCGGACCTCTTCAGCGGCTGACTGCACTGGCGGAGCTACGCCGAACTCTAGACCAAATCTCGTGGATCCGGCCGGGACTCCTCGAGTTGGCGTCGCCGGACACGCTCCTGTGCCGCTGCGAGGAAGTCCGGCTCAGTGAGGTTCAGGCAGCATTCGAGCAAGGGGCTCGCGACTTACAGGCGACAAAGCTCTTCACGCGCTTAGGGATGGGTCCCTGCCAGGGACGGAACTGCGCTCCCTCCACAGGCATGTATCTGTGCAAGGTAATGGGGCGGACGGCCGAAGAAGTCGGCCGGATCAACCCACGGCCACCAGTCAAACCTGTGACGCTCGGCTCGCTGGCTCAGATGAGTAACGTCGGACAAGCACCAGCCGGCGATCCATTGGATGCCGTCAATACTGGAGGTGCGCTGTGAACCACACTTCCGATGTTGTGGTCGTGGGCGGAGGGGTGATCGGCTGCGCGGTCGCCTACTACGCTGTCAAACAAGGACTGCGTGTAACACTCATCGATCAACCCAAGCGCGGGCGTGCCACATCCGCCTCGGCCGGTGGCCTCTGGCCGCTGGGAGAATCAATCGGACTCGGGTGTGGAGTTATCTTCCACAAAGCGATGGTCGCAAAAGGGACTGTTGCCCAGGGTGCTGGCCCGGCACAACTCCCCCGTCCGTTTCTCGACTTCGCGCTCCAGTCAAACTCGATGTTCCCTGCACTCGCCGAGGAGTTGTACGAGACCAGCGGGATCGACTTCGAATATGAGCGCACATCACTCCTGTTCCTGATGTACGATGATGCGGACGTTGCCTTCGCCCGGCCACTGTGGGAGAGTTGCCCTTGCGGGCATTCGTTGATCGACTGGTTGACGCCTGAAGAGCTTGCGAAGTTGGAGCCGGCCGTCACGCGGGAGGTGCGCGGGGCGTTGCGTTTCAATGGCGACGACCAGGTAAACCCGTATCGCCTGGCGGATGCGTTTCGGGCAGCGGCATCCAGGCTTGGCGCAACCGTCGTTCCGCATACGGAGGTAACAGCGCTTCGTATGCAATCGGGGCGCGTGACAGCAGTCCAAACCCGGTACGGACAGTATGGCTGTGACGTTGTGGTCAATGCGGCCGGAGCCTGGGCGCCCGAGATTGGGCGAATGGCTGGCTTGGACATTCCCGTGCGACCTGTCAGAGGGCAGATCGTCGGTACGGAAGCGCTACCGGAGAACATTCTTTCGGCGTGTCTATCCACGACCGACTGCTACCTGGCCCAGAAGAAACATGGGGAGATTATCATCGGGAGCACGACCGAAGAGGTCGGCTACGACGCAAGTGTTACGCCTTCAGCAATCAAGAATCTTTCCGCCGGAGCGATACGCGCCGTCCCATTCCTAGCTCGTGCCCGGGTCAAACGAGTCTGGTCGGGACTGCGCCCCGGTACGCCCGATGAGCTACCTATTCTTGGACCGGCCGACGATGTCGCGGGCTACCTAAATGCGTGTGGGCACTTTCGCACGGGGATCCTGACATCCCCAATCACAGGCCTTCTCCTTGCAGAGATGATCAGCGGCAAGCCAGTCTCGTTCCCCGTTGACACCTTCTTGCTTTCGCGGTTCAGCCCCGCTGAGCGCCACCTTGCAGAGGCTCAGGTCGACACGCGAGGCAACTCAGATGCACCGGGAGCGTGCTATGTCAATTGAAACTCTTACCGGTAATGCGGTTGCAGAGACGGCGTTTGACGTGCCCGGGCCGTTAGCACTGGATTTTTATCAGTCCACCTGTCCACCTTGCCTCGCACTGGAGCCGCGTCTGGAATCTGGAACGTGTGGCCGAGAAGTACGCTGGTCAGCAAAAGGTCGAGTTCCGGCCGCTGGGTATCCTTTCCCGATGCCTTGTCGGTGAACACCTTGTCCACATGAACCTGCTCAAGTTGCCGTTCCGGGTTCTGGTCGCGCTGGCCGGCATGGCCCTGCTGGCTGCATTGGGCGCCATCGTCTACGCCCTCAAGTTGAGCGGTGGCTTCAGCGCTAGCGTCCCCTGGCTCGCCGGCGCACTGGCCCTGATCCTCATTTTCGGGATGGGTTTCCATATCGTCTACATGGCCGCGATGGCCCTGGGGCGTGGCATTCTCAACCAGCATGTGTTGGTCGAGTTCGGGGCCTTTGCCGGGCTTGCGGGCGGGTCGATTGGCCTGGCCGTGCACCTACCGGACTGTTCCGACCGAAGCGTTTTTTGCGGTCACTGTGATGGTGCTGACCTACCACATCTTTTCCGAGTGGCTGTCGCTGATTGTCAAGACGCGCAGCTCGCAGGCCGTCAAGAAACTGCTGGATCTGGAGCCGGATGTCGCGCATGTGGTCAGGGACGGCCAGGAACAAGAGGTTCCGCTTGAACAGGTGCGCGTGGGCGACCTCGTGCGCATCCGCCCGGGTGCGCGGGTGCCGGTCGACGGTCAGGTGGAGTCCGGCGAATCGGACGTGGACGAGTCGCTTGTCAGCGGCGAGCCGCTGCCCGCCATTTCGATTCGGGCAAAGCGGGCAACTAGCGGCTGGGGCGCATTCGCGCTTGGCGTAGCGTTTGCCGTCGCCGTCTGCCCGTTTTGCACGCCCGCTCTGGTGGTGCTGCTCGGCATCGCCGCAGCGATCGGATCGCCACTGTTCGGCGGCACCCTGTTGCTGGCCTTTGCCTTGGGACGCGCGATGCCCATTATCCTGGGCGCCTTCGCGGTGGGGTGGCTGGAAGGTCTTTCCGCGCTTCAACGTTTTCAGAAGGCGTTCGAGATCGCCGGCGCAGTTGTGCTCGTTCTGGCAGGCCTTTACATGCTGAATGCGTACTTCTTCGTGATTCCGCAACTGGAGGCCTAGCGGCCGTACCTCCCCAACATCATTCGAACGGAGAATTGACTTGATCCATGATGCCGCCGGCGCACAGGCCCCGGGTGAGCGCGAGCGTTTGCTTCGCATGCTCGCAGCCGCCACGTTTATCATTTTTTTTCAGGCGTATATGGTCGCGCCAATCATACCGGCGCTGTCCAGCATCTTCCATGCGCCGGAGCAGACGGTCGGCCTGATTGTTCCGGCCTATCTCATCCCATACGGGATCGCGACGCTGATCTACGGGCTGCTGGCGGATCGCCTGGGCATTCATCGCATCATGTTTGTCTCGCTGGCCGCGTTTGCGGCGCTCACGGCCTTGACGGCGACCGCCGTCTCCATTGAACAGATCGCGTTATGGCGGGCCTTGACGGGGCTCGGCGCCGGTGGCGTCGTGCCACTCGGCCTCACACTCGTGGGCAGACTGTTTCCCTATGAACAGCGTGGGCGCCCGCTTGGCTGGTTGTTCGGTGCCATGGCCGGGGGGATGGCCTTCGGCTCGCCGTTGGGCGCAATGCTGGTGCCCTTCATCGGCTGGCAAGGCTTGTTCCTCGCGGTCGGAGCGGCGGGAGCAGGCGTTCTGCTTCTCTTTCTGCCCTATCGACGCCTCATCGCCGCTGCTATCGCGCCGGTGACCGGCACGCTGGGCGATCTGTTTCGCGGCTATGTGAGTCTGATCGGCACGCCACGAGGGCAGCGCACTTACAGCTATGTGTTGGTCAATTCGATGTTCCACTCCGGTGTCTTTACCTGGCTTGGCGTGTATTTCGAGCAGCGCTACGGTATGGGGCCGGTCGGTGTCGGACTCGCGTTGCTCGGTTACGGCGTGCCCGGTTTCCTGTTCGGGCCGCTGATCGGCCGCATGGCGGATCGATGGGGCCGTGCGCGATTGCTTCCGATTGGCCTCGCACTCAGCACACTGGCGGCCGCGGCGCTGCTCGTCGGCTTCCCTGTGATCTTCGCGCCGGTCGTGGTGATGATGCTGTCGTTGGGTTATGACATGACGCAGCCGCTTTTCGCCGGCATTGTCACTTCGCTGGGGGGCAAGCGGCCCGGACAAGCCATGGGGCTGAACGTGTTTACGCTCTTCATTGGCTTTGGCGTGGGCAGCGTGATCTTCGGCGAGGTGCTCCGTTTCGGCTTCGGACCCGCGCTCGGAACGTTTGCTGCGGTCGAGCTTGCGGCTGCGCTGTGCTCGCTCCAATTATTCCGTTCAGAGCGCCCTTCGCCCGCACCGGAGCAGTCTGCGCCGGGTCGGTAAGGCCGGGGGCGCGGCCGGCCATAAAGGGGCACACTCGGATCCTCGGATCGCCGTAAACCGGTGCCTTAACTGGGAGATTCATGTCCGGAGTTCGCTCAGAGCGGCGACGTAAGGCCTGCCCCACCTCAGGCTGGTCATGCATGCAATACCTTCGCCGCCGAGCCCGAACGGTGACGCTTAACGTACGTAAATTTCCGAATCTTGAGATGCCCCCTAGTCCGTTCAGAGTTCAGCGCGGCCAGCGGCATTTCGAACGGCGTGCCCCTGGTCGAAGGCAACGGGCTTGTACCTGTCTGCGGCTGTGGAGGTACTGGGGTCGGAGTAGTGGCTGTGGCAGGGGCTGCTGCACGTTGAGAGCGGAGGGGGAGCCCAACGCTGGGGGTTGCATAGTACCCCCATTCATAGACATCCGCCGGGCATACTCAAATTTCGTGTGCGACAAATCCCGCATGTTTGCGGCAGGCGGCGATGAAGTCTTTTGGGTCGGGATCTCGAACGTCCGGGTAGGCGTGAGCCAGTACGTCGGGGGGTACGCCCAACCAGTAGGAGGTCTGAAGCCGCATCCAGAGCAACAGCGTACGCAATTCTCTGCCCTGAAACCGCCTGGCACTTACATAGATTGGAGGATGCCGAATATAGGCTGTCTGGCCGGTTCGTTCGATTTTCCTCGAGAACGCGTAGTCTTCCATTAAGGGAAACGGAGGGAAACCCCCAAGGGAGCGATAAATTTCTCGACGCACGAAGATGCCAGAATCGCCGTAATAGCGCTGCGTTAGTAAACGGCGAAGATCGTTTGAAGGCACGAGAAATCGGGTGAACCAGGACTCGGGCAGGAAACGCGGCAGAAAATTCCCGCCGATCATTCGCGGGTCGGCCAATGCGTCGAGAATTGCTTGTCGTCCCGCAATCGGTAGCCGGGCATCGGCATGCAGGAACAAGAACACATCGCCATTGGCCACACGGGCGCCAGCGTTCAACTGGATGCCGCGAGCCTTGAGGCTGGAAACGACCTTTGCGCCTGCACATATTGCAGCGCATGCAGTACAGTCCGGGCTCTCGGCATCCACGACGATTACTTCCTCTCCGATCTTCCGCGCCCAGCGCACGGCGTCCTCGATAAGAGGAGCCTCCTTCCAGGTTGGGATCACCACGGAAATGGTCGAAGGAGTCTTCATAAATCCAGCTGCCATGCGGGGGATCACCTTGTCCGCTCCCGCTCGAGCCGTCCCGCGCGCCGTTAATGCCGGCGGTTCCCCGCCGTGATCGCTTTAGGACGCCACATATCGACGCTGTCCGTCTCCTGTGGCGTGCATTATTGCACGCCAGATTGATCGATCAAGAAAACAGGACTGCAGGGTATTGCTCCTATGATTCCTTAATGGCGATCAATTGCCATTAAGGAATCGATACTTAGTTTACCCACTTCAAATTTTTCTCTGCTTTAGGCGGTACCCATCTGCCTGCAAACAGCTGCGCATTTACGACAAACCTCTACACACTGCCGCATGGTAGCGGTTTGGGTTTGGACTTTTTCGCATTCGGTCGCACAGGCTTCACAAATTGCCGCGCATGCGGCACAGATTTGTTGTGTCTGGGCCAGTCCGCTCGTCACGCATTTCACGCAGAGAATACAAATGTCTGCGCATATTTGGCAAAGTTTAATACATTGAGCCAGACCGGGACTTTGCTGATCAATGCATTCATTGGCGCACTGTTCGCATACTTTGAAACACTCAAGTACTATATTGAGGGAATCACTTCTCTGTTGTGTTTGAATTGCCATGTCCGTACTCCTTTTAATAAATTAAAAAAACAGACCGCCCAACAGAATTAGCGGTATTGTCACTGTGATGACAACACGCCACCCTGAACTTCAAAAAAGTAAGACCAAAATGTCAGCCACCGTGTTACATCATTTTTCGAAGCAGTCCCTAATGGTCCCTAATGCCTTGCTACGCCTCAACAGCGGTGAAACCAGTTTTGCCCACTGCTTCCTTGAGTTGCTCCTTCTCGACCCGACCTGGCTCATACTGAACGTAGAAATGCTTTTGCGATACCTTGGGCTTGACCTCGCGGACACCCGGCACTGCCTTTAAAGCTGTGCTGATCTTTGAAGCGCAACCTTCGCAAACCATACTCGGAACAAGCAGTTCCACCTCGGCAAGGGGGCCACTCTCCATGATCTCTTCGCGTTCGAGGTTGACGCCCCGGATGCGAAGCGTGTTGAGCAAAATGGCAAAGACACTCAATATCATGACTGTGATCGCAAGCGCCGGGGTAATGAGTCCCATCGCTGCCAGCGCCATGCCAACAATGTTAAAAATTACCGCAACCACAACGTTGCCTGTCAAGGTGCGGTAGCTCGCCTTGCCCAGGATGAGTGCGCCCAGCACATCACTGAGCCTGTCGCTCACAAGAATCACGCCGGCAGACTCGATGGCCACGTCAGTGCCCGCGCCAATGGCTATGCCAACATCAGCCTGAGCCAGCGCGGGAGCATCATTGATGCCGTCACCAACCATAGCGACCTTGCGACCAGCCGCTTGCAACGATTCAATCGCCGCAACCTTATCCTGTGGGAGCAGTTCGGCCCGCACCTCGTCGATGCCAAGCTTACGGCCGATCGCCTTTGCAACGGGTTGTGCGTCACCTGTCAGCATGATCGTCCTGAGTTCGCGCGCTCGGAGCTTTTCGATGAGTCGCTCTGCCCCTCGGCGAGGCGTATCCTGCAGGGCGAAAAGTCCGACTAGCGTTCCCGCACGTGCCAGTACAACTACGGTCTTGCCCTCAGCGCTAAGCTCTTCAATGTGCGAACGGACTTCACCGCTTAAGATCACCCCACGCTCCTCCACGAAAGAAGGCTTGCCCGCTAGAATCTCTTTGTCCTCTACAAAGATTGAAACGCCTTTTCCGGGCGCTGCCCTGAAACCCTTGGCAGAGACACCGTGTGTCCCCTCACGCTGCGCAAAGAAGTGAATTGCCTGGCCGATGGGATGCTCCGAAGGCTCTTCTACAGCTTCCGCGAGCGCAAGAAGTTCGCCCCGATCAACGCCTAAGGGCACAACGTCCGTGACTGTGGGTCGGCCATAGGTGAGCGTCCCTGTTTTGTCAAAAACGAGGGTATCGGTAATAGAGAGGCCGTGAAATACTTCACTTGCCTTAACCAGAAGGCCCACTGAAATGCCCCTGCCCCCCGCAATAGCGGCAAGCATGGGAGTAGTAATACCGAGCGCGCAGGGATAGCCCATGATGATGGTCGTCAGTAGTACCAGAGTCGAGCTCTGCACGTCGCCCGTCGCAAGGAGCCATCCGGCAAAGGCGAGCCCGGCAACGATAAAAACGACTGGCCCGTAGTAATTCATCAGGCGGTCGGCAAGGAGCTCAATCGGCGGCTTGCGTTCCGCAATCTGCATCATCATTCGCACGATCTGGCTCAGGAAACTATCGGCTCCAGTCTTGGTGACCCGAATTTTCAGAGCTCCATCGAGATTGAGCGTGCCGCCAATAACCTTAACACCTGGCACTTTTGTAGCAGGCACAGACTCGCCTGTGAAGCTCGACTCGTCGACACTTGCCTCACCATCGACAACCTCCCCATCCAACGGAATGCGTTCACCGGGGGACACGAGAACAATTTCCCCGATTGTGACTTCGCTCGTGAGCGCGTCCACTGTTTCACCGCCTCGCAATACACGGGCACGGGCAGGCTGGAGCGAGAGGAGCTTGCGCACGGCTTCGGAGGCCTTCTTGCGAGTGTCGAGCTTGAAGTAGCCGAAGAAGAGATGAAGAGCCATAAGCCAGGCCGCAACCGGCAAGAAGTTCGGCCATTGCGGGTCAAACAGCGAGAGTGTGCCGATAATGAACGATCCCCAGGCCCCGGCGGAAAGAAGCACGTTCGCGTTGATGACGCGTTGCTGGATTGCCATGATGGTTTTGCGCAGAATCGGGTAGCCGACCCAGACGAGCATGAATGCGGCCGCCGCAAAGCTGAACCAGCCCCTGATCTCTACGGGCAAGCTGAAAATATTGAGCGGATCAACCAGGAGATCGATGATCGCGACTGTCATGCCGATAGCGCCGCGCTGCTTGATGAGAGTAAATAGGGCCTCATCAGTTGCGTATTGCTGAATCTCCGAGGCAGAGACGCTGTAGCCGAGCTTCTCGACCGCCTTGGCAAGCTCCTCACGGCTGATCTTCGATGTGTCGGCCTCGACCAGAACAATGCCGTGAACGAGGTTCACGAGGACGCTATTGACGCCGGGGTAGCGCTTGAGCGCCTTCTCGATGCTCATCGTGCAGAATGAGCACATCATCCCTGATACCTTCATGTTGATAGTCTGGACATTTGTAGTAGCCATGTGATTTCTCCTAAATCAGGGCGACAAATACCATTATGTAAAAACCGCTTACAAAGATAAGGGCCCAGCCGCTCAGGATCTGGATGGCGTGCCCCCAGAAGCCCAATCGCGTAAAGCGCATGATCGCTCCAGCAAACAAACCGACAAGCAAGAATGGCAAGCCCCTACCGAGTCCGAATGCAAACGCCAAGGCCACTCCGAACTGCGGGCTTGCTTGCGCGGCCACCACTGTGAATAACAGCAGCAACGGGGCCGCCGAGGTCCCAAGGCTGAAAATAAAGCCATAGAGGAATGAGCCGGTGATGCCCGGCTTGCGTAATGCCACGAGCTGATCCATCCGAAGGCGGGGTCCCCAGAAAACTGCAATGGCAGCAACCAGCGACACAAAGGCCATGCCCAACGCCCAGTACTGGCCGAACGATTCAGTCAATATCGCGCCAAGCTGGCCTGCGAGCACACCAAGGACAGTCAGATTGACAACAATACCGGCAAAGAATGCTAGTGCAATGGGAAACCCGCTGCCCTTTGCTTGGCTCTCCGAGCTGCCGACTGCGCCAAACATCCCTAAGCCCACGGGGAGCGTACAAGGACATACTGAACTCGCCATGAGGCCCGCCAGAACTGCTATTGCTAACGCCCATAACGAACCTTGGGGAAGCGTTTCGGCAAATCTCTGAAGAAATCCTTCAAGAGTCATGGGATGCTCTCTGTGTTGGCGAACCCATCATAAACCGAGCTTTTGAATTGCGGCGACGAGACGCCGGGCAAAGCCGCGGCGGGGTATCCAATGCCCGCTTTTGCTTGCTTACGGCTCACTTCTAGGTTTGAGACCACTCCATTGGACTCCATTTCTATATTTCGCGTGCCCCTCCAAGGGCCGTTGGAAGACCTTGCCTATCTGATAATAGCAGGAGCGCCGGCTTTATACCCCAGGTTGTTGATAGCAACTACCAACTGGTTGGGGGAAGTTTTGGTCTCAATATACTTCACGCGAGCGTTTCGATGCTCCAGGTTAACAGCTACATCAGTTACACCGTCGATAGCTTTCAGAGTCTTTTTGATTCTCGCAACACAGGCTCCACAGCTCATCCCTTCGATTGGAATGAGCACTGTTTTTTCAGCAGGTAGGGGAGCTTCAAAGCTCTCGTCAGTATTTACCGGCTGAGCACCGACAGTTGAAGAAATCACGAGTGTCGCTAGAATCGCGACCATAGTTGATCCTATTCGCCCGCGGCGCCCCCACGAACTCAACACTTTCTTAATGATGAATAAATTCATTAATCATATTCCTCGGAATCAAGACTCTTCAGAATAGGGCACTGGCTTACAGGACCTTCACCCGAACAGCTGCAGGCGAGATGAATTAACGCCTGTTTTATTGCGTTCAGCGCGCGTAGTTTTTCTTCAACATCGGCAAGCTTGGCCTGAACACGCGCTCGCACTTCTGTCGAACTGATCTCAGAATGGAATTGAAGGGCCAACAGCTCTTTGATTTCTTTGAGCGAGAAGCCAAGTTCCTGAGCACGCTTTATGAATCGGATACGCCGGACAGTATCATTGGGATACATTCGGTAGCCAGAGGACGAGCGGTGCGGTTCCGGCACTAGCCCTTTGCGCTCGTAATAGCGGATAGTTTGCAGATTCACTCCGCTACCGTCGGCGACTTCACCAATTTTTAGCTCCATGCTTATCTCCAGTTTTTCGTTTCCAACTTAAACCCTATACCTAAGTATAGTGTCAAGGAAAAAGTTTCCAGCCGAGATCACGCCGTATCAATCCCCCTGCCGCTTCATACACCTCCACCTCGACGAATTTGGCAAGCGGATTCGTTCGGATGTGTATCTCTGTTGCAGTAATGAGCCGACGAAAGTTCGCGCCATTGCGTTGCCATTCCGGCGTGTTGTGCCGGATACGCTCCTGCAATTCATGATCTTCGGTCAGCGCCAGCGCGGATATCTGGTCAAAACTCATCCTGTCCTCGGCATATAGCTGGAAGAGCACCGGTGAAACGTTCGTAAGCTTGAGGTAGCACTTGACCGTCAGAGGCGAGACTCCGAAACGAGGGGCAATCTCGTCTGGCGACAAACCCGCCTCCGCAAGGTTTCGATAAGCCATGACAAGATCGGCTTGCCGAACTTTGCAATGTTCCCTTCATCCACTCCAACCCTCCTTGGAAAAAGGCCCGTTTGGCAGCAGTCCATATATCCCACTTGACTTTGTTCGATTGTTTTACAATAATGGAAACATGGAAACTAAAGAAGCAGTTGGTGCACTTGCCGCACTTGCTCAGGAAACGCGACTTTCAATATTCCGCTTCCTGGTTCAGGCTGGACCGGAAGGGGTTCCCGCGGGGCGTATCGGCGAAGAGCTGGAAGTAGCTCCGGCTACCCTTTCGTTTCACTTGAAAGAGCTCTATCACGCCGGGCTGATTTCATCACGTCAGGAAAGCCGCTTTATCTATTACGCCGCCAATTTTGAGCGCATGGCGGCAATCATGACTTTTCTCACCCAGAATTGCTGTCAAGGTATGCCTCAGGAGTGTCTGACCATGGATGAAACTGGTCTTGCTAGCTGCTGCACATCAAATTCCAAAGTAAAACCCAAATCGTAAGGAGTCAATCATGAAACGGTTTCACGTTCACGTTGCTGTTGATGATCTGGAGGCCAATATACGCTTTTACTCCGCAGTATTCGGGGTGCCTCCGACCGTAGCAAAACCGGATTACGCGAAATGGATGATCGAGGAGCCACGGCTCAATTTCGCAATTTCTAATCGTGGTGCAAAAACTGGGCTGGATCACTTGGGGTTTCAAGTCGATTCGGATGAGGAGCTTGGAGAGTTACGGCAGAAGGTGGCCGATGCGGAGATTGCCAGGCGCGACCAGCCTAACGCGACATGCTGCTATGCGCATTCCGATAAATACTGGATTACCGATCCACAGGGGGTTGCCTGGGAGACCTACCATACGCTCGGTGAGGCCGAAATCTACGGCGTGGATATGGCTCAAACCGTTGAGGCGAATGCGTGCTGCGCACCCAAACCGAATGTAGTCAACATTTCCAACCAGCGCACCAGCTGCTGCTAACAATCATGACTGAGCCCACTTTCAATGTCTTGTTTCTGTGTACCGGAAATTCTGCACGAAGCATTCTTGCTGAAACTTATTTGAATGCGTCCGGAAAAGGACGGTTCCATGCATACAGCGCGGGAAGTCATCCAACGGGGAAAGTAAATCCTTACGCGCTCGAGCTTTTGGAGAGGAATCGCTTTCCCACCGATGGGCTCAGGAGCAAGGCTTGGGATGAATTTGCCGCCCCTGACGCGCCGAAGATGGACATCATCATTACAGTATGTGACCAGGCCGCCGGAGAAGAGTGTCCGGTGTGGCCTGGACAGCCCATTACGGCACACTGGGGCGTAGAAGACCCGGCTGCGGTAACGGGTAATGATGACGCGAAACGCGCAGCCTTTCTCAAAGCCTTTGCCGTGCTTCAGCGGCGCATCGACCTGCTTACGAACCTTAAGATGAGTGCGCTGAATCGTATTGCTACTGAGCAGCAACTGCGCACTATTGGCAAAGAGCAGCAGTGATGTAGTAAATCTGGAGCTCTACAATGGCCCAAGCTCGTCTGATATCACGGCAGGATTATGATAAAAAAGAAAAATATTTCTTTCTGATTCCGCAACTACGTTGGATGCTTCCGGCGTTGCTATCCATAATTCTCGGTTCACCTAATAATTTGCACGCGCTCGATATGGCGCCGTTGGGTTTGGTAAAACCAGTGGCGGTCGTTGTGTATGTGGATGGCGAAGTCGCCGACGAACGCTTCATGCCGCCCTTTATTGCGAGATTGAGAAAAAGCCTGGTAGCGCCTGTTAGTGCAACCACAAGAATTTATATCCCGCCCACAAAGGGCACGGAGGCCCGCGAGCTTCTGAATATTCTTATAAAGCGCTTCGAATGGCAGCGTGAGCCAATGACAATTCGTGTTGTGATCGTCAAGCGCGGTATCCGTTTGAGCCCCTCCAATTACAGTTTTGCTGCCAGTGTTGGTGGCGTGGATACGCCATTTCACCTATCCATGGTGTCACTTGCACACCTTCAGGAGTTTGACAAAAACGGTGATGATATAAATCCGGAGCAAACTGCGAAGCGTGTTTTTAAGCTAGTAGCTAAGAACGTTGCAAGGTTATCGGGTTATGACAGCAGTACAAAGTGTCTCTTCGAGTTTCCTCGCGATGTGCTGCAGCTCGACCTTATGCCCGAAAGCTTTTGCGAGCCAGACCTGGCGACCTTGGTTGCAGCAGGGATTGTACGCAAACATCCACAACGCAACGTTTCGAAGTGAATTGACTTAGGCTTGTGGCTTCAGCGAGCAATTGGACTTCAGTATGCACCGTGGCCAGTCGGGCAAAATTCAACTGCCCTGAGTTTCGGGACACATCATTAAGCACGTTCTAGATTTTCAGACTGCTTCGGCTGCTTAAAGCCGGGAGTCGTAAAGAGCGGTTAGTCCCGCTTGGAAGGAGAATTGGCGTGCTTACCGCCCTATTGATTTTTCTTGTCACCATTATTCTGGTGATCTGGCAGCCGCGCGGGCTGGGTATCGGCTGGAGCGCAATGCTCGGTGCCGTCCTGGCGCTGCTCTCAGGCGTGGTTGATCCCGGGGATATTCTGACAGTCTGGCAGATTGTGTGGAATGCGACGGCTACTTTCATCGCCGTCATCATCATCAGCCTGTTGCTGGATGAAGCCGGTTTTTTCGAATGGGCGGCCCTGCACGTTGCACGGTGGGGCGGCGGAAATGGCCGACTTCTATTTGCCTTGATCGTCCTGCTCGGCGCGGCGGTTTCTGCCTTGTTCGCCAATGATGGCGCAGCTCTGATTCTGACCCCCATTGTGATGGCAATGCTTGTTGCATTGGGATTCAATCCGGCGGCCACTCTCGCTTTCGTGATGGCGGCAGGCTTCATTGCCGATGTTGCCAGCCTCCCCTTCGTCGTTTCTAACCTGGTCAATATCGTATCAGCCGATTTTTTTAGGATCGGTTTCAAGGCATACGCCGCAATCATGATTCCGGTGAACATCGCCGCAATCGGCGCGGCTCTCGCCGTGTTATTGCTCTATTTTCGCCAGAGCATTCCGGCACACTATGACGTGAATCAGCTTAAACGGCCAAATGAGGCTATTCGTGACAGGACCACGTTTCGCACCGGCTGGGCTGTGCTCGTGCTGCTGTTGATCGGTTTTTTTGGCCTCGAACCTTTGGGAGTGCCAATTAGCGCCGTCGCCGCCACGGGTGCGCTGCTCCTGCTGGCCGTCGCCGCGCAGGGCCATGTTATCAGCACTCGCAAGGTACTTCAGGAGGCTCCCTGGAAGATCGTGATTTTCTCGCTCGGGATGTATCTCGTGGTTTACGGGTTGCGCAATGAAGGGCTTACCAGCCATATTGCCCAACTGCTGGATTATTTTGCGCAGGAAGGCGTATGGGGAGCCGCGTTCGGAACAGGCATTCTTACCGCCCTGCTCTCCTCGATCATGAACAACATGCCTACCGTTCTGGTGGGGGCACTCTCCATTGATGCCACAAATGCCACAGGCGCAGTCAAGGAGGCGATGATCTATGCCAATGTGATTGGCTGCGACTTGGGGCCCAAGATCACACCCATCGGTTCATTGGCAACGCTGCTATGGCTCCATGTTCTGGCACGCAAGGGCATGAGAATCACCTGGGGCTATTACTTCACAGTGGGCATCGTACTAACCATGCCGGTATTGCTCGTGACGTTGGCAGCCCTGGCATTACGCCTCCATACTCCTTAGCACTGTGGCGCAACTGCTACACCCGGCACAGCTTTTGGCAGCATTAGCCATTCCCCTCAGACCTTCTGCAACAATACGAATGGAAGACTCCCTCAAAGCCCAGATACAAGCCGCTCGTCTGGGCGCCGATGGATAGTTTCGCAAAAAGTCCGGTTATGAAGGCTACCGGCGCTCGAACGGAGAACTTCAGCAGTTTGTAAATTCCGTCGCGCATGACTTGCGGTCGCCGCTGAGCTCCATCAGGGGCGTGGCGGAGCTGCTTTCATTGAAATATTCTGTGCAGTTGGGCGATAAAGGAGAAGAATTGATCGGTTATATCACCAAAGGTGTGAACCGCATGGCCCAGCTTCTGGAAGACCTCCTTTCTTTTGCCCAAGCGAGCCGGTTCGATGTGGGCTCTGCCAAGCCCTTGCCGCTCAATGACGTGCTAACGGCCTCGCTTTCAAACTTGCGTGGTGAGATAGCGGAATCTGCTGCCGTAATCACATCAGATCCATTGCCCGTCGTGATAGCGCACGAAGCGCACATGATGCAGCTCCTTCAGAATCTCATCGGTAATGCCTTGAAGTACTGCAACCAGCGCCCTCGCATCCACGTTTCAGGAGAAAATTGTCGAGGGCTACGGGGGCAGAATTTGGGTTGAAGCCGCGACGGGTATGGGCTCAAAATTTTTCTTTACATTGCCGGTCACCGAAGCACGCATGAGCGCCGCTGCCCGTGACAAGCTGGACGAAGAACATTCACCCCTGCCCTTTCAGGGAGGGTGACGCCATGAGCTTTGCAACCTGCTAGATCCAAAACTGTTGCAGGCGTACGCCGTAAATTCCTAGAAGATCGGGTAAGGGGATAATTGCAGAAAGAGAGAAGCTAACTAGGCCGGGTAAAGTTCCGCAGGGTGAGACAGCATGAGTGAAGATATGGTCGAGGTATGGCTGGTGGTCAACAGGAAGGCTTTGGTATTTTTCGCACGTGAGAAAATTGCAGCATTACGCTGCGTTGGGCCCCGCACGAACGACGTGTAAACCTCACCCTATTTCCTGTTAGCATCGTTCACTTCCTCCCACAAGCCCTCCTCAGGGCCTGTAGGAGGTAGCTTACTGCTCCTCCCGCGTTGTGGCTGCCTTGAGACATTTGGGCAACCAGCGCGAGCCTGAGAGTTCTTCATCCGCCTTGCGGACCATTTCCTGCTTCTTCAATCCGCGCATGAGGTTAGCCTTGTCAGCGGATGCCGCTTCCGTCACAACCGCGAGAATCTGCTCCTTGGAGACGTGCGAGAGATAATTCTCCGGGGTGGGTTTCTACCAATCGGCCATGTCCAGATTCAAGGCGGTCGTGAGCGCAGCCACATCATCTGGTGGCGCGTTCTCCCGATCCGATACGGTATTGATCGAGACCGCGATGCAGAAGGCCAGCAAGTCATGCAGGTCTGACAAGTCCTGCTCCAGCAACCACCCGAACAATCCTTTGCTGCCCTGCCGCATCGATACGCCCTTTCCAGTACTGGCGTTTTTCCTCGATTGTCTCGGCAGCACGGCTCTGCTCCATGTTCTCCGCATTGGGCTTGAGATAGGTACGCTGGATGTCGACCTGCACGGTCCCGGGAAAAGCCTCGGTTTCAGGAAGTCTCGCCTATGGGTTTGAGCAGGTGCTCGCTATTGTTGTTCGGATCGGCCCGGTTCACCGCCCTGTCTACCTTCCACCATACGAATTCTTCGGTTGGCAATGACCTTGACCGCGCAATATGTGCAGCTTCCTCAACTGGTGTTTCCAGGTCCATCCAACGCCAGGCATCCTCGGGTTCCAACACCACCGGTCTTCGGTCGTGAATGTCCACCATCCCGCCTTCACAATCCTGGGTGACAAGAACGAATCCGGTTTCGACTTCTTGCTGGGCGTATAGCTTGTAGTTGGTTATGCCCGCCATGAAGAGGGGTTTATCCGTCTTTCGCGTGATATACCACGGCTGCTTCTTACCGTTCTCAACGGTCCACTCCAGCCAGCCTCCCGCAGGAATAATTACTCGTCCTTCGCGGAACATGTGCCGAAAGTACCTGCCTGTTAAGGCTTTTTCGATCCTTGCGTTAATCCACGGCTTCCTTTTCTCCGCCGCTTCTTTTGGCGTACGGTAGCCCCAGGTCATGCCAATAAATTCGAGCTTCCCATTGTGAAGCATGAGCATCCACGGACACAAACCGGGAAAGACGTTATATCGTCCGCCGTGGTCCCCTTGCCAATCCCGATCATTGCTTATATCAGCGCCCAATGCAGCCGCGTAATACCGACGGGTACGAGATTGTTCAAATCGTCCGCACATTGCTCTGTTTTCGCCATTGCCAAGGTGGTGTGGGGGAGGAATCAGCCCATAGGCCGCGCTTGCCTACTTTTGCACCGTGCTCCAGCACATAGAGATCGTGATCCTTCGCATAACGCCGGTATACCCATGCCATACCGCGATTGACCTGTTCTGCATTGGCATCAATACCAGCACACGTCACTCGTGCAACGGTGCGCTTATAACGGTCTATGGCGTGGGGCCTTACTTCTGCCTCCTTGCCGAAACACAGATCGGAGAGAGACTGCTTCGAGGTGGTACCAAACGGCTGGCTCTTCTCAGGTGCATCGATCTCGGCCAGGCGAATCTTGTGCTGCTGTTTGGAGGCTGTCAGAACTGTGAGGGTATCGCCGTCGGCGATGCCCACGACCTTTCCACTAAATGTTTCAGCTTGGGCAACTGATAGGCAGAGGGCACCTATCGCGCTGATTGCAAATTTCAATGCTGGGTTAAAGTGTGGCATTTTGGGCAGGAAGATATGGCTGACCTATCAACGTTTGAACAATACTACAAACTGGCAGACATGCTAATCGAGTCGGCCACCAAAGAACAGGTGGCCGAGTGTGCAAGATTGCTCGCGCTGAATCTCGCTCACTATCAGGCGAAATATGGCGAGATGCCGTTGGAAGACACGCTTGCGCTTGTCAATATGGCTGAGCCTAACGAGGCTCAGGTGAGGCTGTTAACGGATGGGATGCAGAACTTTGTAGGCGTGCTTGGGAATGTCTGTAGCGGTTTAGGTGAAGCAAAGCATTGAACGGGCTTGTTATCAAGGGTAAAAAGTTTGCGAATTCGGCTAATGATCCGCGACTAGAAATGACTATGGTACACCCGCGTTGGGTTCGCAAGGAAAACGAGGTGCAAACCTGTTCCTGTTCCTATTGGCGTCGTCCACTTTTGGGCCTACAGGCCCTTCGCAGGGCCTGTAGGGAAAGGGCTTACCGCTCTTCCTGTGGCTTGGTCACTCTGAAATTCTCCGGCAGCCACCTCAAGCCAGAGAGTTCTTCATCCGCTTTTTGCACCAGCTGATCCTTCTTCAACCCGCGCATGAGATTGGCTTTGTCAGCCGATGCCGCTTCCATCACCACCGAGAGAATCTGCTCCTTGGAGACGTGCGAGAGATAATTCTCCGACGTGGGTTTCCACCAGTTGGCCATATCCAGATTCAAGGCGAGCATGAGTGCCGCCACATCCTGCGACGGGGTGTTCTCCCGCCCTGAGACGGTATTGACGGAAACAGCCGTGCAGAAAGCCAGCAGGTCAAGCAGGTCTTGCTGCGATTGTTCCAATAGCCAAGCGAACAGCGTCTTGCCGCCCTGCCCTGCCGCATCGATTCGTGTCTGCCAGTACTGGCATTTTTCCTCGATTACCGTGGCTGCACGGCTCTGCTCGATGTTCTCCGCATGCGGCTTGAGATGGGATTTCTCGATATTGACCTGCACGATCCTATTTGATGAATATCCTCTTCCGAAAATCTGCAAGGCCATGCGGTGTACGAGTGCTGCCAGCGCCACTTCCGGTCGGCTTAATATTGCTGCCTGAATTGCCGCCGTTCTGTGCGCTGTGAGCATGCGCGTGAGCTTTTCCGAATGGCTCGGCTTGGTTTTGATCTCTGGCGCATCAATCTCGTCACCGCTGCCACGGCGAGACGGCCTCTTCATATCCTCCTTGCGAATTAGGCCCCGCTCGATGCGAAGATTGCCTTCGTGGTCAACCGTGACGATGGCTCCGGCATGTTCAAGGTCGTCCGGATAGGGTTCTTCCAATGATTCAGCAACCTTGCCCAGTTCCGCCTGTATGCGGTCGGCCTTTTCTTCCAACGCGGCATGGAGTTCTCCCGATTCATCCGCGTCCTCGTCATAGGCTTCAAACTCGGATTGCAGAGCTTCCATTTCGGCATCAAGCGCCTCCATTCTTGCCCGCTCCTCCTCACGCGGTTCACGCCTGACCGTGCGCATCTGCCCGAATTCTGCCCTGTCGGAATAGTCAAAGGTGGTGCGCACCTGTACCCATGTATAACCTTCCGCTTTAAGCGGTTCGACCGCCTGATTGAGTTTTTCCAGGGTAAGGGATTCCAGTAATTCCGCGTCCTGCATGTAGCCTTCATCCTCATTCCCGAAAAGGTCACGCCGTATCAAGCCTCCCGCCGCTTCATACTCTTCTGCTCCCACGAACCTAGCAAGCGGATTCGCCCGCAGGTTGATTTCGGTTTCGGTGATCAGCCGCCGGAAGGTCGGCCCGTTGCGCTGCCACTCCGGAGTATTGTTCCAGAGTCGCTCCTGCAAGTCGTGATCCTCGGTGAGCGCCAATGCGGCTATCTGCTCGAAGGTCATTTTGTCCTCTGCGTACATCCTGAAAATGTTGGGCGATACATTCGTCAATTTCAGGTAACGCTTCACAGTCAGGGGCGACACTCCATAGCGCGGGGCAATTTCGTCAGGCGACAGACCCGCCTCGGCAAGGCTCCGGTATGCCATGACCAGATCGGCTGGATGCATGCCTTCGCGTCCGCTGTTCTCGGACAGACTCAGTTCCAGCGCCTCTTCCTGCCCCACCACGCGGCATTCCACCTGATGGTCCTTGGGCAAGCGCCCCTCGGATATCAGCAAGTTCAGTGCGGCGAGTCTCCGTCCCCCGGCAACAACCTCATGCTTGCCGGTTTTCTTGCCCTTCTTTACCTGCTCGGTCACGACGAGGTTGTGAATCAGCCCTTGAGACGCAATCAGCGCGGCCAATTCCTCGATGCCGGTTCCCTGCCGCTTGCGCACGTTCAGCGGCGAGAGGATGAGCTTGTTGACCGGAATGCGTGTGATGCGGGTTTCTATGGTGATGGTTTCCATGATGATGGTTCTCCTAGATTGAAAGAAATCGAAAAAGAAAAAGCCGGTGCGTGGCGGCACCGGCACGTCCTTAATATTCTTCGGGCAGCAGAAAGGTGGTCACGCTTCGGTCTGCTTCAGTGATGATCCAGAGCGTGTTCTCCCCGAAGCCCTTGCAGGGTTTTTCCGGGTCGATCGGATAGGCTGAAAGAATGCGAGCGTCCAAGCTGACCGCCTCGTCGTTCGTTTTTCTATCTTCGGCATCCACGCAACCCCAATCACCCCGCATATGTCGAGCAAGGCAACCAATCATCTGTGATCGTGCTACGTTCTCAAGCGCGCCCCGCGTTGTGACAAGTTGTCCGAGTGGAAACAGAAGCCGTAACGTGTTTTCCATAGCAATCTCCCGAAAATAAAAGTTAAGAAAGAGAAGAAAAAACACATCCTCTCGCTCGGACTTCCTCGCCTCGCCCCTGGGGGCGACGGGAGTGGGGAGACAGCCCTGCCCTCACGGGCAAGGGTTGGGTATGGGTGGGGTTAGAAGCCAGGCGCTTGCAGGGCCGGTGATTCCTGCCCCGCGAAATCGTTTATCCCCCCACAAGTCCCCCTCACAAAGGATGGGGGGCTTTGCTGGGGGGATTACGCGCAAAGGTGCCGGCCCATGCCGTGCGGGATGGGGGTCAAGTGAACCGCGGCCGCAAGCACTTGCGGATCAAGGGCATGACAGGCGAAGCGCACCGCCTACCAAGGGTAGGTGGCTGGCGTGGGCCGTGATGAGCGGGGAACGGGATTAGGAAATTTTCGCGAACGCAAATCTGTTACGGCACAAAGTCAAGTGTTCACCCAATCAGCAGTGGACTTAAGTCCAATTGCATACTCAGCCGGAAAGCCAAAAAATAGCGGTCACAGATATGGTGAGCGAAATCGGTTTGCGCACCGCTTATCAGTAAAAATTAACTGGATTGAATCGAAACCGTGCTAAAAACATCGATCGTCTTCGTTACGTTATTAATCACTGGCTGTGCGCCGTTGATCCAATCGCGCGTAACCGTCTTTCACGCGCTTCCGTCCAAACCTAAAGCCTTCGCTTTTATTCAACAGAAAGAACAGGAGGGAACGCTCGAACATCGAAGGTACGAAGAGCTTGTACGGTCGCGCCTTCTTCAAAGAGGATTCAACGAGGTACCGTATTCTGAAGCAGACTATGCTATTAGTATTACCTATGGTATTGGTTCGAAACAAGTCACAACGTCTTATCCGATCTTTGGCCAGACTGGCGTTTCGTCGGCCACGACCTTCGGCTCGATTTACAGCTATGGGAACACCGGTCAATATTCTGGCACCACAACATATACCCCGCGTTATGGCGTTGTTGGCGCGGGGACATCTACGTCTACAATATTTAGGCGCCAACTCAACGTGACTTTCTATGATAGGAAGTATTTTGTTGAGCAAGGCAAACTGCTTTCAGTTTATGAAGGAAAGGTGGTTAGTGACGGTTCAGAAGAAGAACTTTTCGTGGTAATGCCCTACCTCATCGAGGCTCTATTCAAAGAGTTTCCTGGAAATAACGGTTCGACACGAAACGTCATAATCAAAAAAGGTGCTGCGGAAAACGGAAGCTAAATTCTTCCGGTACTCATTCCGCTCCTCATTGTCTTCAGGCTACCTCCCCCACTCGCTTTTCTCCTTCAGCTAGATCCATGATGTAGCGATGTGCTCTTCTGGCCTGGTTGGCAGCGGTGAAGATGGCGCGCTTGTCGTTCCTCAGCACCTTCAGCCAAGCCTCGATGTAGCCCGCATGGTTCGGAATCGTGGCTGCGGAAAAACCTAGTTCAGCGTTCAAAAAAGCGCTGCCCAATTCGGCAATCAATTCCTCGAACGCATAGGCTTGCGTCCCGAAGCGCCCGGAGAAGTCACGCGCCAGCCGGTGCGCCGCTCCCGTCCAGTGGGTCAGCTCGTGCAGGGCCACGCTGTAGAACTCTATCTCCGATGCGAAGCGGATGCGCTGCGGCAGGTGAATCTCGTCGGTCGAAGGCCGGTAAAACGCCCGCTCGCCTGCCTCGCGGATCAAAGCGCCGGATTGCGTCAACACCTTTTCTGCCGCCTCGATCTGTTGGAACTCGTTAAGCTGCACGGCGGCCTGCGGTGCCTCAATGCCCTCGATCTGGTCGAGATTGAAAAGCCAGAACGGGCTAACGAGCCGAACGGCCTCGGCGGTTTCGCTGTCGTCAGCGTTTTTCGCGCTTTTCGGTTCGCGTTCAATCGTCTTGAAAAAAACGCATTGCACGCTTTTTTCTCCCTTACGCACCTGCCCGCCCAGCTCGGCGGCCTGTTTGTAGGTCAGCCAGCGGTCGGTCGAGTAGCCGCGAATCATGGTCTCTGCCCACAACAGTAATACGTTCACGCCCTGATACGGCACCCCGGTCTTATGGTTGCAGGGTATGCCATGGCCAGTTTGCGCCCAGGTGATGCGGCTCGTTGCGCCCGCTTCCATCATGGCAATGATCGAGTCCGTGACTTGGGCATATAAATCCTTCTTGGGAGTAGCGGTGGTATTCATGACGGGTTCCTCGCGATTGTTAAAAAATCACATCCTCTCGCTCGGACTCGCCTCGCTCCGCCTTGGGGCGGCGGGGGTGGGGATAACCCTTGCCCTCACGGGCAAGGGTTGGGTATGGGTGGGGTTAAAAGGCAGGCAATCGCAGGGCAGGTGTGCCTTCGCGAAATCGTTTAATCCCCCCACAAGTCCCCCTCATAGCGGACTGGGGGGCTTGGCTTGGGGGATCACGGAAAGGGCCCGGCCTGTGCCGGTCTAGATTGGGTTCAAGTGAACTGCGGCCGCAAAGCTGCTTGGCGGATCAGAGGCCACGACAGGTAAAGCGCCAGCGGCTGGCGGAGCCTGTGACAGCGGGGAACAGGGAAGAGTAAGTTTTAGCGCGAAATCTGTTAATCCAGTTTTAGCGGATCAGAAATTTTTCAGATAACCGTTCAGCGTCGCACCAGAACCGGTGAATCCGAGCGTGTTCAGCCATGCCGCGATCTCCGAAGGCTTCTGTCCAGCCTCGCGCCGGGTCCTGATTTCTGCCTGGTGCGCTTCCCACAGCTCGTCATTTCTGATCCGCCAGGCCTCGCGGGTGTCGCGTTTTTTCCTGGCCTTGCCCGGGGAAGCGGGCAAACGGAGGGAGCGGGACGGCGAAGATATTACTGGCAACGGATCCGTGCCTGCCAGGAAAGCGGCAATCGCCGCTTCCTGCACCGGATCAACCCAGATCGCGATCTGCTTTTTTCCGGCCCGGCGCATTTTGGCCTTGAAAGCCGCCTGTCTTTCTGCATTCGTCGCCATGATGAAGTCTCTCGCTAATTACTAGTAATACCTGGAGGCACAATTACTAGTAACAGTATGGCGGATTACTAGTAATGCGTCAAGCCCATGGGAAAGGGGGAAAGCAGGAAACCGCAAACCATGGCACAGCTGCATCAGTTGCCACAAACCGTCGTTTTTGCTATCTTGGTATGAATTATTCCTACCCTTAGGAGGTGTCGAATGGCCACTGTCGAGAAGATCAGTATTGCTCTACCTCCGGAAATGGTTGCCATTGTGCGCAATGCCGTTGCCACTGGCGAATACGCCTCGAGCAGCGAGGTCATCCGTGACGCGCTGCGGGACTGGACATTTAAGCGCACCCTGCGCCAGCAGGGAATCGCAGAACTGCGCCAGCTTTGGCAGGAAGCACTCCACGACAAGACACCGGGGGTCGCCGCCGATGAGGTGCTCGACCGCCTTGAACGCAAATATCAGGCAATCGCCGATGCTGCCGGCATGGCGAAATAATGCGGCTGGAGCTCTCCCGCTTCATTGAGAGCGATCTGGACGATATCGCCGCCTATATCGCCCAGGACAATCCTCAGCGCGCTGTTAGCTTCATTCAGGAGATTCGCGCCAAATTTCACGAAATACGCCATAACCCGCTGCTCTATCAGCTCCGGCCCGACATAGGCGAGGATGCGCGCATGATGACGGTTGGCAGCTATGCCATCCTCTTCCGGGTCATTGAGGATACCGTGCGCATCGAGCGCGTGGTATACGGCGGCCGGGATCTGCCGGGAATTTTTGGTTCATGATCGCGATTGAACCAAGGGTTTGACCAGATGCGGCAGCAACAAAAGCGCAACAATTCTGACCGATACGAAAATACCGAGTGATAACGGCGGCTTAGGGAAATTATCCACAGCATTGTCCAGCGATTATGTGGATACCGCTGCCGGACTCGGAATCAGAAAATGATTACCGGCCGGAGCACTCCCCTCACTTGCGACAGACTCACCGGTCCGAAGTAACGGCCATCGAAGGATGTACCGCTCACATCCGACATGAGCAGCAGCTCCGAATTTCCCAGCGTATAGTCACTGAATGGGTAGCGCGGCATTGCCCTCCCGGCCTTATCCGTGGCAAGCGGCGCACTTAAAGGCAACAACTCGCCATTGACGCTCACTCCCTCATCCGCCGAAATAACAGTGTCTCCTCCCGTGGCCAGCACGCGCTTCATCATGAAACCGTAATCGCCGGGACAGAAACCAGCGGGAATATAGCCGCGCGCTCTGGCCTCATCAATGACGTCCAGCTTGGGCGGGCAAAAAACGACATACGCCCCCTTCCCCACCGGCTCATCGATAATCCGGTACAAGCCAACCGGAATGCTCCGGGTGGTGTTAACCCGTAAGCCAGCGGCAAAACAGACGAACCCGAGCGCCAGCACGCCGATTGCGGCAATTGCCGTGTATGTGTAAAAACGGGTTACTGGTGACAAAGCTGGCGACATAGAAAAACAGAAACGCGATATTGCGTATTTCTGTAAATACAGAACTAGGCAGCCCCGCTACAGGCGGTCGCTCTGGGTGGGCGCGGGCACTTCCGCTCGCATCTGGAAAATGGCGTCCTTGAAATACAGCGGCTGCTTGCCGTAGATGGCCGGGAAGCCCGCGACATAAATAATCATGTCGCCGGGCTCCTCGATGACGTCTTGCCCATCCTTGAATCCCTTTACAGGACCTGGCATGCGCAGGCACTCATCCACCGTGAGCAGGGAACGCTGCACTTCCTGCTGGGTGCGGGAAGTTTGCTTGCCGCCTTTGGTTACCTGTTCCTTGACGATGGTGGTCTGGCCCGTGAGTTTGGACAAATGCTCGGCGGTCTCGATCCGGTTAGGCGGAAAGGCGTTCTGGATGTGGCAATTGGAAGTGATGGATTCGTCCTGGCCATATCCTGTTTTAGGGGATTTGAGCTGGTTGATGTCCTGGCAGACGAGATAGCACTTGATGCCGTAGCCCGCCAAGAAGGCGAGCGACTCCTGCAGAATTTCGAGTTTTCCGAGGCTCGGGAATTCGTCGAGCATCATCAAAAGGCGATGCTTGTATACGGGCTTTGGCCGCCCTCCTTCGAACTCGATGCGCTCCGCCAGCAGGCGCACGATCATGTTGAGCAGGATGCGGATCAGGGGGCGAAGCCGCGCCTTGTCGGTGGGCCGGGTGACAATAAAAAGGCTCACCGGATCATCATGGTGCATGAGGTCGCGCACCTTGAAATGCGAGTCCGAGATATTTCCGCGCACGACTGGGTCGCGGTATAGCGACAAGTAGGATTTGGCAGTGGACAGCACCGAGCCTGCCTCTTCTGTGGGACGATCCATCATGTCGCGCGCGGTGGCGCCCACGATGCGCTGGTTCTCCCTCCTTAGAGGCGGGGCGGTAAACATCTCCATCCACAATTCTGCGATGTCGCGGTCAGGATCGGACAGGAGCGCATCGATACCGGATAGCGACGGCGTATCCTCTCCCTTCTCTTTGGCCTGGTAGAGCGCGTGCAGGATAACCCCGACCATGAGCGCCTGGGCGGACTTCTGCCAATGCGTCTCCAGCCCCCGCCCATCCGGGTCGACGATCAGCGTGGCGAGATTCTGCACATCGCCGACTTCGTGTTCGCTGCCCAGGCGTATCTCTTCCAGCGGATTCCAGTGCGCGGCCCCGGAAATGGCTGCCGGCTCGAAGCGCAATACGCGGTTGCCAGCATGTTGCTTGCGCCAGCCCGCGGTCATTTCCCACAGCTCCCCTTTGAGATCCGTGATGACGGCGCTCTCGCTCCAGGACAGCAAAGTGGGAACAATCAATCCCACGCCCTTGCCCGAGCGCGTGGGAGCGTAGCACAGCACATGTTCCGGCCCGGCATGGCGCAGATAGTGCTGCCTGCCCTTTTTGTCGAGCCATGCGCCTACATACACGCTGGCCGCCTGGGCTTCGCGCCGGGGCAACAGTCCGGCAGCGCGAATATCGTTTTCATTGGCCCAGCGCGCCGAGCCGTGCAAATAAGGATGGGCGCGTCCGCTCTCAGAGAGGTGTTTGTTGAGCGCGAGAAGCGAGAGCAATCCTGAGGCCGCGACCATGACGCCCACGCTGCCCGCGCCGGTAAATTGCGAAGGATAATGCCCTCCCCACTCCGCCGCCCACACCAGGATCATCCAGGGCAGGTAGAAGTTGCCGGAGTGCAAGCCAAGGGTGGCGTGGTATTGAAATGCATGGGCAAAGTATTGGGTCGCCGCGGACAGGCTGCACAGCAGCACGAGCAAGGCAAGTCCTCCCATGAGCCAGGCATTCCTGCTTTGGCTGCCGCGCACCTGGGGCCCGATTGCATTGTTGATCCCAGTGGTCATCCAAGGCTCCGCGATCGGGCCTGGCCTTCGCCAGGAAGCGATAAGGCGTCCCCGGGCTTCAAATGCATGACGCGCCTGAATGTTGCCGCATCCATCGGGATGACGGCGACTTCCTCTGATCCTGTTTTGATTAAAAGCAGCAATTGACCGTCCACCCTGCGCCATCCGGCATAGCGCGCCTTATCACATTGCCCCAGTTGGCCTGGCACATGCTTTGGAATGCCGGGAATGAAGAGCCGTTTTGCCTCGCGCTCGGCGATATAGCGCTTGGCGGCTATCTCTGCGACACTTTCGCCGGCACTCTCACCGCCCGAAAGCGCTGTTGACTCAACAGGATCGGTCTTCGGTTGATCCAGAGTCTCCCGGTGCTCCTGCTTATGATTATCGAAGGTGACGGACAGGCCCAGGGCCTGCGCCGTGCGCACCGCCCGCTGGCGGAAGCCGGAATCGCCTGTCAGGGTGATGTGCGCCCCAAACCGCTGCCTGGCCATGAGCAGGGCAATTTCAAGCCCCTTCTGGGTGATGCCATCGGACACCTCGAACCGATCGCCACTGTCGCGAATCGCGCAATCTCTGTCCCGGTACAGGATGGTGCCCTGCTTGGTCACGCTGTCGATCGAAAAGCCCGGAAATGGCGCGCTGCCAGTCAATCCCGGCTGCGGGGTCGAAGCCAACAGGCAATTGGCTTTCCTCTGGGCTCTGCGCCTGCGCGCGCGCAACGCGGCAAGCGCTGCCTGGTCTCCCAGCGCGGCCTGGCGCGCAAGCCAGTCCAGCCAGGAAAGATGCGAGATATACCGCAAACCTGCCTTGCACCGCGCCTGATGCTGTCCACCAATTGCCTGGATGTCCGAGCGCAGCGCTGCCCCTGCCTGGTGGTACAGCACGCGCTTGACCAGCCTGCCGCCCCCAAGCTGCTTGATGAGTGTGCGTTTCAAGCGCGCTCTTCTTCTCACTTCCTCGATCTGGGCTTGCTTCTGCTGGCGCAGCTCGCGTACCGTCTCCGCTGTTGCCAGCCTGCACCGCTGCCGGTCTGCCTGGTAGCGCTGGTAAAGCTCCGCGGTGTCGTGGCCGCCTGGCATAGGGGACGTAGGGGACACGGGGGCTATGGGGCGCATGCAGTAGGCGCACGCGGCCTGCAGCTTCCTGTCATTGGGCACAAATGGGCCAAAGCGCTTTTCAAGCTGCGCCTTTGACAGGTCGCGCGCCACGGAGCTCGCCTTGACCGCCCCGCCCCCTTGGTCGCAAATCACCAGGCCATTTCCTTTTTCCTGCAACGCGAGTCCATTCCGGGCCAATGCCTCATGCAGTCCGCTCCAGTCCTGCGCTTGGCGCAATTCTGCCAGGCATTCGCGCCGGATCCAGCCAAGCAGGCTCTCCACCCCGGCGGCGTGCTCCATGTCCAGCGCCGCATTGCGCTGCCCACGGGCAAGCGTTTCGTGATTCGTGATCGCCAGGCCATAAGCCTGTTCCAGACGCTGGCACACCGCTCCCAATGCCTTGTAGTCGCAATAAGGGTTGTGGATGGTGAGCTTTTGCGGATGGATCTTGTTGATCGCCACATGGATGTGCAGGTTGTCGGTGTCGGTGTGCACGGCGCTTACCCTCTGGTGCTCGCCAAAGCCCAGGGCGCCGCATATCTCATCCTCGATGCTCTCCAGGACAGCCGCAGTCGGGCTATCGGCTGCATCGAAGGAAATGAGCAGGTGATAGGTCTTGTCGCTGCAGGCCCTGCGGTTTTGAAGCTGGGTGGCGAGGACTTCATGCACCGCATCCTGCGCATTGTCCTGGTGGCAATTCATCACGCGCACCGCCCCTATGCGTACCTCCTTGTCCCTTGTGTGGGTGATGTAGCGCACCAGGTCGCGAAAGCTGCTGCGCCGGGCAACCTTCATCGGTATGTGCTTGGCGATCATCTACTCACAACCGTTTGCATGATTGAGCGCAGGACATCCTGGTTGCGCTCGATCTTTGTCAGGACCCTGCGCAGCTCCTCTTCCCGTATGCCGCGCAGCCGCTCGTCATTTGTGAGCCACAGCTTCAACAAGCCGCCCAGGCGTCCAAGATCGGCGTTGATCCGAGCAAGATCGTCGATGCGCTGGTAATCGAGCACGCTCGTCACTCTCACCCCCAGCCCGACGTTGCGCAAATAGGCCGCCGCCGGCAACCCCACTGATTGGGCCTGAGCCTTGATGGCCTGCGCTTCCTCGGGCAGGCAATAGACCTTGATCGGCGGGCTGTTCTTGCGTGTCGCTTTGCTGTCAGTTTCCATGGACTTCCTTTATCGGCGGCAGCCGCCAGCCTCAAGAGAGCAAGAGCCGTTGAGCACACCGTGCGAATTAAGGGATGCGTGAAGGGGGAATGGCCGCTTGCGGGTAGGCCCACTTCACATATCTTGCCCCTGTCTCTTCGCATGAACGTTTTCAAGCGTTGATTATTTCCGCCGGATTCTTTCGACGATGGATTGAAGGTAACAAAAATACTTTGGTTGTGCAAGGCAAAAACACTGTATATCATTGCTGATGGTTCGATAAACCGAAACAGTAGAATGCAAAAAGATCTTTCCTACAGGATATCGCAGCGGGTCAGGGACAACAGGTCCAGCAGGAACGCGCGCAATTTGGCCGCGTTCCTGGCGCAGCGCGACGAGATCAGCCGCGCGCTGCAAGATGGCTGGACGGTCTATCAAATTTGGGAGACGCTGCATGCGGAACAGAAAATCGCCGCGAGCTACAACACCTTCTGCAATCAGGTCAAGCGCCTGATCGCCAGGCCCGAGCAGCATGCCTACCCAGTAAGCGGAGCTATCCGCGCACCCTCCCCTCCTCTTCGCCGCCCGGAAAAAAGGAGCGGCGAAGAAGGCTTTACTTTTTCTTCCACCCCTAACGACGAGGACATACTCTGATGGCTAAAATGCACATGGTTTTGCAAGGCAAGGGAGGTGTGGGCAAATCGTTCATTGCCGCGGTGCTGGCGCAGTACATGGCGGCCAGGGGGCAAGAACCCCTTTGCATTGATACCGATCCGGTGAATGCCACCTTCCACGGCTACAAAGCGCTCAAGGTCCATCGGCTTGAGATCATGGAAAATGATGAGATCAATTCACGCCATTTTGACGCGTTGGTGGAACTGGTGGCCTCATCAAAGCAGGACGCCATTATCGACAATGGCGCAAGCTCCTTCGTGCCGCTATCGCACTACCTCATTACCAACCAAGTGCCCTCGCTGCTGCAGGAAATGGGCCATGAGCTGGTGATACATTCCGTGATCACCGGCGGGCAGGCATTACGCGATACCGTGAGCGGCTTCGCGCAAATGGCGGCGCAATTTCCGGCGGACGTGACCTTCGTGGTATGGCTCAACCCGTACTGGGGCGCAATCGAATATGAGGGAAAGCGCTTCGATGACATGAAAGCCTACAAGGACTATCGGAGCCAGGTGATGGCAATCATTGAGATCCCAGCGCTCAAGAAGGAAACCTACGGGCATGACCTGAGCGAGATGCTGCAGGCGCGCCGCACGTTCGATGAGTCCTTGCAGCTTCCCTCACTTCCCATCATGGCGCGCCAGCGCTTGAAGATCGTGCGAGACAGACTCTATCAACAACTCGAAGATGCGGCGGCGCTGGTATGAGCGGCGCGTCGGACAAGCTCGATGAGATCATCCAGGAAGTAGCCATCAGGCACGGCTACGTCGTCGGCCGCGATGATCCTATCCTGATGACCTACACCATCAACGAGCAGGTGATCGAAGCTGGCGCCAGGATCCAGCGCACAGTGCTTGAAAAACACTTGCGCGGCATGGAAGAAATTTCAAAGGATCTTCAAGATCAGGCCGCCGGCAAGCTGGATGGAGTCTTGCGCGACGCCATGGAAAGCATCCGGCTGGCGCTGCGGCAGGAAGCCGAAAGCCTCTTCAGCCAGCAAAGAAGGCAGAGCGAGGCGGCAAACCGCCTCATGATGGAGAACTGCCGACAATGGCGCCGTTTTGCAACCGTCGCCACCGCCGTATCCATCCTGACGCTCGTGGCGGCGGTCATTGTTCTGTTGATTGCTGGCTGAGAGGTCAGCGCGACAGCTTCTGGCTTAACCCCAGGGGCGCATCAACTATAAGCGCCCTGCCCTCTTCATAGGTGATGCAAACCGGCCTGCCATACTCGGGAATCGAGCCGAATGCGTGGAATGGATGCCGCGTGACGCCTTGCGCTTCCTGCTGATACACGTAGGTGCCGTCTGCATGGAACACGACGCCAGTGTGCTGCAGCGCTTTATCGGCATCCTTTGCGAGATAGGCATGGTAGATGCCGGGCTTGAGGCGCCCCGCCTTGCCAACCTTCTGGGTGGTCCATTCCCCGCCTTCCTGCTCCTGGACAAGTCGCTGACCATTCATGACAAGGATGCGTTGTTTCTTAGTCGCCGCTCCCACTCCCCTCCCCTTTACTAATCGTCCCGCCTTCAATCAACCTTCGGTCAAGGCTACTAATTTCATCTGATCAAGTGCACACTCGAATTCATTGCCATCATCTTCGTATTTGAGCCAGGCCACGCCGAACTGAGAAGGGCGACGATTGAGAATAAGCCGAGCCGCCCTGCCCTCGTGTTGCACGATGACGCTAGCTTTTCGCAATTTCGCTGCGTCTTCTTTTCGGCTAGATTCCGCCCGATTTGGCGGTTCTTGCCCTTCGTCTTCAACTGCAAGGCTGCTCTCAGGATGGCCCGCCTTGTCACTCTCCGCAGGTTCTGTCTCCTTGGTTTCCTCCAGGAACTCACGCAGCTTTCTGACCGTTCCGCGGGTTATTTCAACGGCTCCATCTCTCAACCAAGACTCGACCTCATCCTTGTTTCGCTTCCACAGCACTCTTAGTTCATAGAGCGTAGTCGCGTCAGTACAGCGGCCGGAGTTGAATACTTCGGTGATCGCATCGGGCAGTTTTAGTAATGTGGCATGATGGGTAATGAAGGCTTGTGATTTCCCAAGTTCTTCAGCGATCTGTATTTGTTTTTTTCCTTTCTTTGCCTCCTGATCTATCAACACGGCCCATTCGCGCGAGGTGAAGGTTTCGTGATGCGCATTGACAATGATCTGATCAATCTTCGAAAAATCGCTGTCTATAAAAGCTGGGATGGTTTTTTTCCCTGCTAGTTTCGACGCACGATAGCGTCTTGCCCCATCATTAATAATGAACCGCCCTTCCTGCTCTGGGTTCCTGTGCACCGAAATTGGATTTTTGACGCCACGTGTCCGAATCGTGTGGGCCATCTCCTGGAGCAATTCCTCTTTGAATACGGTTCTTGGCTGATGCGGATCTTCGTCGACCAGCGATAGGTCCAATTCCATCGGCCTTTGTTCGCCGTGGGAATGTACATCATCATCACGGAGAAATCGCGACAGGTCGGTCTCGCTACCCAGTCCTAGCCCGGATGAGGTCGTTTTCTTCTTTGATATCACTGCGGCTGCTCGGTTTGTAGTCATTCTGAAAGCTCCATTTGCTCTAAGAGATAATTCGCGACAGTGCGAGTTTCCTCTGCGGCCTTCCGCGCCGCTGTCGTTTTAATCTGCCATACGGGTACGCCGGAAGCCAATGCTTCGGCGATACTGTCACGAAAACCAATGCTATAAGGGATGAGAAGCTGTGGGTAAGTGGTTTCCAGCTCCCTTAGATTGCGCACTTGGCGCGGCTTTCGTGCATCCACCTTGCTCGGCAGCATGCCTAGGAATTTGAGCTTTGCGTTCGGCGCTAATCCAGAGGTCGATTTACGCACATGCGTAATCGTTGTCAGCAGTTTCTTCAGCCCCTGAATGCTGTACGCTTCTAGTTCGATAGGAGAAAAAACATAATCGGCCACATAGAGAGCAGCCATCATCCCGATCCCCATCGACGGGGCCGTATCGATCAAGCATACGTCGAATTGCCGTTCACCTAATTTCTGCATGTTTGCCCGAAACCGCGCATTTGCGTCTCGCAACGCTAGGCGTTCGAGATTAACCAACCCGGGATCCGATTCAATCAGCAATAAACCGGCTTCGGGAGGTGGTTCGCTTAACCACTGTGGAGCAGGGCCGTCCACGAACAGTTCGCTTGCCAAGGCCCCGGTACGAAACTGTGAGAGCGTATAGGAAGCATTAGCCTGGGTGTCCAAATCAATTAACGCGACTTTCAGCCCACGTTCCATAAAATTAAAAGCAACGTGCACTAAAGCCGCTGTCTTGCCGACACCCCCTTTTTGATTTGCCGCTACCAGTGTTTTCATTTGTTATACCTTTGAACCGAAGTGTAACAAAATCGGCTACCCCTTAAAATTAAGCAGCTTAATTTTATTTTGGGCGGTAGAGGGAAACGAAGCAAACCAAAGCCGTGAACGCGAGAAAATGTGTTATGAAGATCCAATCAAGAAAGAAACCTCTTTCGCTAAAGAGCAGCAGCATGCGTAAAGCCTGAAGGGTTACCTCAAATGCTGCAATCCAACGTAAGACTGGCCAAAGGATGGCAATAATGACCCAAACAAAACACACAACCTGCGAAATCACTTTCCCATCAAGATATCTCGGCGTCTGCTCCGCCGCTTTGGGAAACTTGATAATTTGACCCAAGACGTTCACCTTTTAATTTTAATTGTGCTGGCCGCTACGAAAGGGGCCAGCACGTTATCAATGCCTTCTATAGTTCCGCATCATCCTGAAAATCATCGTTCTGATAGTCCTGGGGTGAAAAATCGGGCTCGTCAGCTGGTTTCCTTCCCAACATTCTCATGTCGGATGCGATGATCTCTGTGGAATAGCGCTCTACACCGTTTTTTTATCTTCCCACTTACGTGTATGCAATTTCCCTTCCACGTACACTTGTTTGCCTTCCTTGAGATAGGACTCCACCACATCAGCCAGACCACGGAAGAAAAGGACTCGGTGCCATTCCGTGCGCTCCTTTTTATTCCCCTCTCGGTTCTTCCATCGTTCGGTCGTAGCAATACTGGTCGTCACAACCTTGGTTCCGTTGGTCATATAACGCGTCTCCGGATCAGCGCCGAGATTACCGATTAAAGTAACTTTGTTAACTGAGGCCATTTAAGTCTCCTTTTATTAGATAGTTAGAAGTGTTTTACGTTTGAAATATCTGCCGCATTGTCATTATATCGTACTAATTGCAATAGGATATATTGTATTCCATCGCTGTCGCTTTCCTCACACAAACAAAAAGAGGCTTTAAATTGAGATCCTCTCGCTCGGACTTCCTCGCCTCGCCCCTGGGGGCGACGGGAGTGGGGAGACAGCCCTGCCCTCACGGGCAAGGGTGGGGTATGGATGGGGTTGGATGACAGGCAAAAGTAGGGCCGATGTGCTGGCCGCGCATAATTGTTATCCCCCCAGCAAGCCCGCCTCACAACGGACGGGGGACATTGACTGGGGGATCCTTGCGAGCAGGCCTAGGCCGGCGCCGTCAGGAGATTTGGGTTCAAGTGAACTGCGGCCGCAAGCAACGCTTGCAGATCAGAGGCCATGACAGGCGAAGCAGACCGTACAGCGGCTGGCGTGACCTGTGACAGCAGGGGGCCGGAAACAAATGAACGTAGGTCATTTGTCACGATAAGTTTTTGGGAAGCCGACTTCAATTCCGCGTTTTTACGGGTTAGTCGATACCTTGGGTTCCATACCCCTATCTCGGATATTTAATGGCTCTGATGGCACTTTAGCGTGCTCCGTGGGTATTTTTCGGCTGGTTTAGGGCATGCTTTTTTGCAGACTGCGCCGTTAGGCGCGGGGTGGGGGGTGCCGCCGTAGGCGGGGGGAGGGCGGGCCCTTCCCCAAGGGGGGCGAGTGCGCGACCGAAGCGTAGCGAAGGGAGGACGGGGGGAACGCAGTTCCCCGCGCACTGGGGGATTATTTGGCCCCCTTTGGGGGCGTCGATGGGGATTTGGGGTGAGCGCGTAGCGCGAGGGGTTGAAAACCCTTGGGGGTTGCCGGGTGGGAGCGCGTGAGCGCGGGTGAGGCCGTAGGCCGATAGAGCCGGCGGGGGCTTGCCCCCAAGAGGCGGTGCTACTGTTGGTTAAAAGAGTGGTTAAAAGAAACGGTTAGGGACGCGGAAGATAAGCGCTATCACAAGTGAAATCAAGCTGATAGCGGATCTGCGCATAGGTCATCTGGCACGCTCTCATAGCTCATCTGTCACATTTTCATAGGTCATCTGTCACGGTTTGTGAGCTCCACATAAATTGCAGAGGTAGCTTTCATAGGTCATTTGTCACATCACCTGAATTATTCCTTGATTTTTGTTTGGGATTGGAATTTTAGGTAAGGCAGGCGCTTTACTTATCCGCAATCCTGTCTGTAAAAGACCCAGATTGGTGATAAATGACCTACGTTTTGCAGAAATGGCATAGGTCATCTGTCACATCCAATAGGTCATCTGTCACGTTCTGTGGATAGTTCGACCGTGTGTGAGGCTATTTTAGGAGACTTGGGCTATTTTTATGATGGTTTGGTCGAGGCGTGATATTTGACCTATGTTTGGGAAATACAAAGGTCAGGTGCTGGCCCTTTCCGTTGGCTATTCACGGATACAGCAGATAAGGTCATCTTTATTCAGCATGGCCCGCTTGGCGATCTCTGCCACTTCGATCTCAGCACAAGCCTTTCTGACGGTCTGCCGCCAGCTCGTGAGACTCGCATCGGCGGAGCTGCACATTTGTCGGAACTTTATAAGGCTGAGCGGGAAGGGGTGTTTATGGCTTTCGATGTAGTCAGCCATGCGGCGTGCAACGGGAGATAATTTGCGATAGGTATTCCAAGTGTGGCTGGTGAAGGTATTGCCGGCGAACAACACGATCAAGTTGGGATTAATCCAGACCCTATATTGGGTAGGCTTGCCATCAAGATCATTGACGGTCGTGTAGTTTTGAATCAGGGAGATTGCCCCGCTCTTGCCATAGGCCTTGGTATTCAGCGCCCAGATTTCGTTAGCCTTAAGCCGTGAAATGCACTCGCGTGCCTTATCGTAATAGCGTCCGTTCTTCGACCAGTTCACGTCGCGCACCAGGTCCTTGATGGAGAATTCGAAGGGCTCACCAAGGGGAACACTTTGTCCGTAGCTTAAAATTTGCAACCAGACGATTTCGTCGTCCTCCGCGCGCAGTTCTATGCCGGTATAGAGAATCGAAACGGACTCGTTGTAGTGGAATAATTTTTCGTGCATCAGCGTCTTGCGCGGCTCGCGTTTATTCCTGGCCGTGAAAAGCGAACTGCGAGCAAAATCGTTCGGGATGTGCCGCAAGTCATCACGCTCACCTATTGTCTTAAGAAAGATCAGGTCGAGCTGAAACTGGGAGTTGGGATCGATGCCTTTGCTGTTAAGGTAGGCCTTGCGCTGCAACTTCTCTGCCTGCCCCACAACAGTGTTATTGGCGACTTCGGTCTTGGCGGGCTTTCTGGCGGTTTTCATTCTTTTCAGCTCCCTTCACGACGAATCGGCTGTCACTAATTCTCCCATGATTTCAAAGGCAGCGGGACTTTTAATTCTAGCTAAAAACTGGGGAAAGAGAAGTAATATTACGATAAATCCTTGTTTTGTTGCTAACTGATTATGATTAGATTCTACTCGAAGTGTACGTAACTTGTATATTAAAGTAAGATCATCTATAAGCTTCCGGACAGAGCGACCGGGAATAGGAATAAAGTAAACAAAAATAATTAAGCAGCTTAATTTTAGCTACCCTGTCATGTTCTCGACCTCCTTCCATAAGCAAATTTTCTTTACCAATATCCTTCGTATTCTTGATGAGCGGGGCATGTCACAAGATGAGCTTGCTGAACGATCTGGCGTCTCCGTTTCTTTTATTTCCGATCTTGCTCGGGGTAGAGCCAATCCTTCACTAAAGACTATGGAGGCAATTGCTCTTGCACTGGATACCCCCTTGCCGATATTGCTTGAGTTCACAGATCTTGACCGCGCCGCCCTCGACGAGTTGGCGGGTGGCAAGGCCATAAAAAACCTTCCAAAAGGGTATGAGCGGGTTTCAGCCATCCTGACAGGCTACCAGGCTTTTATCGTAAAAGAATGGGATGAAGCCAACCGCAAAAAACTACGAGAGACAATGGAGGCAAAAAAAAGAGACATCAGCAATTATTAAGCTCCTGAAGCGTTAGTTCCCCCGCATTTCATTATTCCCCCTCGGCATTTCCCCCTTGTTTTCATCCTAGTTTTTCTATTTATCGTTCCAGTCTACACGATAAATAGTATTGCAATCATCGTTATTTCTGTATATCGTAGTATAACGATAGACGCAACATGGCTGCAAGCCGGAAAACAGATGGATGCAACTGAGGACATTTCGACCATTACAAGCCGTGCCATCGTCAAACTGGAGCGGGATCTTGGGTCGGAATTTCTGCACGCACTACATGATCCTCGTACGGTCGAAATCATGCTCAATCCTGATGGGCGGCTGTGGCAGGAACGGTTGGGCGAGCCCATGCGCTGCTTCGGCACCATGCGTGCGGCGCAAGCACAGAGCATTATTCGCAACGTGGCGGGGATGCATGGACGCG
>JGI26531J51214_10000322_pt1 | contig 40729 bp, 30 predicted proteins | sample ThiBiot_500_biof_2_FD_51214 | JGI IMG/M metagenome (IMG submission 51214)
TTTTCATAAAAGAAAAATTAAGTTTGCCTTAGCAAAAGCCTTGTGACGGGTCGTCACAAGGCTAGGGGAGATACCGTTGAGGGGGGGGAGGAGGAAGGGAAAGGGAAAAGAGGGGAAGGATACTAGGCGAAAAAGAAAGAGAGAGGAGGGAGAGGATGGATTGGGCGAATACAGTCTATACGGGATGGGAAACAGAGGCTATATCTGGTGGATGTTGTATAGAGTGCATAGGAACGGAGATAGATAGGTTGGTTGGGCTGCTGGCGTACTGCACTGAATGCTAGACCTATGTTATGGATGATGAGTAGATGAAGAGAGATGAACATGAGACATGTCAAATGAGTACATGTGAAACGGCATGTCGTACACGCTTCATTCCAGGCTCCGATCAAGCGTAGCGCGCGAGGACAGGTAGACATCCGCACGAGTTGACAGACGATGTAGTACAATGACGTTTTTATGAATCCTATCATGTGAACATATGGAATGATCTAGAACAAGCAAACTAAATCTCAAAAAACATGAAAAACAATCAATCAATTGTGCAACAAGCGATGGGAACATCGAAAACTTTAGTATCAACTATGAAAGAAACACCTGTGATTTCAGCGATGGAGCTAGAATTTGTAGCGTCCAAACAACGATTAGAATCATTCTTTAGTGATTCTGTGCATCTGCTTACAACGATGCGTGGGAAAGCCCCTAGTGGCAATCTGAGAAGTGCTGGGACAAAATCCGAAATTCGTTTAGTGAAACGTGTGGATGGGAAATCGGCACAAGAAAGAGCTCAGTGAAGAATGTCGTTAAATGTGGAGGAGCCGTTCGTGGATTTCCAAAGCTCCGATAACGGATTGGGTTCAGTAGCCTGAGATTCACCACGAACATATGTCGCTTCGTCGTTAGAAAATGATTTGAAATATCGTATCGGGATTCAAGAATTTTACATGGATCGCGTGAAGATTCGTGTGAAATGGTACTTCAATCCAGAGTCCGCGAAGTATGTACGTGCACGAGAAACATTCTTGCGTTTGAACTATTTGCCATTGCGTTTGGTGAAACGTTTAGTCAAATAATCAGACATGTCAAAACAACATCTCGATTATCAAAGAATGACGAAATGGCTGAATAGCGCCATTCAAAAGGGACAACACGTCAGGATGATTGCTGACAATTCGATTGCGATTCACGGCGTGAACGCGACGACGAGTTTGTATGGACACAACGTCTATGTATTAGGAACGACGATGAATGAATCCGTCTCCGTGTTAGAATTGCTGGCAAATGCGGGCTTGGTGGTGTATGTGGAATCCGACGTGCACCATGAATGACGACGTTTCTTGCGAGCCTCAAATGTTCCGTTGGTATATCTTACCGTGTCGGATCTGGAGTCGTCGGAAGGGATCGGCGAAACGTTGCGTTTGACGCTTGCCGGAAGAACAAAAGGCTCGATTCGACTCATTTTAAATGAATTGGTATCGTCCTATATGTCGATGATTACTACATCGCGTGTGTATCGCTCAACCGCGACCTATTTGTCAAAACAATTGGTTTCCACGCATGCCGAATGACGTAAAACGTGATACACAAGTCCACGTTTTCCACGCCGATCTCGTATTGCAAAATGATGTCTGCCATCCAAACAACGAAAAATCAAGGCGTAATGTCGAAACCCAATTCGTCGACGCGCAGATTCAAATATGGTATCAAACAGTGACGTTGAGCGAAAAAATCGACGCGAAAACGTTCCTTGATCGTCCAGATGGTTCGTATGCAGGTACGTTCGACTCGTCGAATGAAGTCGCAACGTTTGCGCGGTGGAAAACGACTTCGTGTAGGTTCACTGAGACTGGTTCTTCGAAAACCGTGAGGAAATCGTACAGCCAATGACGTTCGCTTAACGGCCTTAAAACCGATGCAACACGGAAAGGCTTGGTCAAGTCGTAAATCATGAACGATTCAATCACCGAAACGTCGCCAACATCGTGGAGGGCCTCGTTGGTCGGTCTATTATAAACCAAAACGACCCATTCTTAATCCACAACGTCCATGAATTCCACGTTGACGTCTGTATTTACGACGCAAAAAACGTGATGCACAAGTACGTGTGGTGCTTCGAAACGGTGAAAAAATGCGCCGTATCTTGAAACTGGGAGGTCGTCGTATTTACCGTCGATTGAAACGTAAATTCCCACGCTGATGAAAATTGAGCCGTGTGAACAAACAAATGAAAAAACGTCGTGCCGATAAAAAAATCTTTGGATTCCGATGATTAAATCGTTCGCGCAATCACATGGAGGTCCGCATGCTTCGTCGTCGAAAATTCTACGCGCGACGTAAACGTATTGAAGACTTCTTGTCGTGGAAATTATTTATGCCAAAAGGGATGCTAGGACGATTCAGATTGAGTCAACGTGCCGCGATGACGGGATTAACGGCGAGAAATGGATTGGACTCTTCACTTACACCTGGATTGAATGGACGACGTGCCCATCGTTTGACCATGGCTCCAGAACTGCGTCGTTATTCTTCGTATACGCGAATTGACGCGTCTGTGTTGCATTTGCCACACTTCGTGCAAGTGCTTCGTTATCCGGTCTTGAAACGTTATCGTCATCGTTCATGAAATCGTGCCTCAAGGTTGGATTCGAGTGTTTCCGTTTCGAAGTCGCAACGATCTTTATTGGAACGCCGATTAGAAAACTGACGACATCATGCGTGATTCTCGAAGAATCGTGCGTATGTTTTACGTAATGAACGCTTTTCACAGGCGCTCAAACGTGGTCGAATGGTAAACTAAGTTCACTAAGGGTCGGTGGCGGAATCGTAGACGCGTTCGTCTTGAAAACGAAATCCAAACGGAGTGCGGGTGCAAGTCCTGTCCAACCCTCAAATGTGTCACCTAATAACGTGTGGAGTAATAGTCAACTCGTAGGGTTCATGCCCCTGAGATTTTCGTGCGATTCGGAACGCGTTAAAATAATTCCGATTGTGGAGTCATAGTTTAAGAGTAGAATGTCTGCCTTGTAAGCAGCTCGATATCGGTGCAATTCCGGTTGTCTCCATTACGCTTTTGTCGTTTAATAGAAAGACCGAATTGTCATTTACGAATATTGGTGCAAGTCCAATCAAAAGCAAGCTTCTTGTACACGAGGTCATTTCGTTCAGTGAGTAGGATATTGGATTGCAAATCCGAGGACGAAGGTGCGATTCCTTCAATGGCTTCGATCGTTGCTGAAGCATCAAAAACACAAGAAAATGGTATTACTGAAAAAAGTAGGAAATCATTTGATTACGTACCCAACAGCCGGAAATTTGTCGTACACATGAGGCTTAGGGAGTTCGTTAGGTATCTTCCTTGGATTACAGATCGTGACTGGTCTGTTGCTAGCTACTCACTACGTGCCAGACGTTAACACTGCGTTCATGAGCGTAGAACACATTATGCGTGATGTGAGCTGAGGATGGCTTTTACGTTACATGCATGCGAACGGTGCGTCGTTCATCTTCATTTTGATGTACGGACACATTGTTCGTGGATTATATCATCAATCATTCCGTCATCCGCGATCTGCCGTATGGTATTCCGGTGTAACGATCTTTATTCTAATGTCTGGGACTGCGTTCTTGGGGTACGTCTTACCGTGGGGTCAAATGTCATTCTGAGCCGCAACGGTGATTACGAACATTATTAGCGTGATTCCAGTCATTGGGTCATTTATCGTCGTGTGAATTTGAGGTGGATTCGCGGTGGGAGCTTCAACGCTGATTCGTTTCTACACACTTCACTTCTTGCTTCCGTTTGTGGTGGCAGGTTTGGCCGTACTTCATTTGTTACTTCTTCATGAATTTGGATCGACGAATCCAAAAGGTGCAAATGGTACGAGCAAAGAATGAGTACGATTTACGCCGTACTACTTCTTGAAAGACGTGAATATGTTCTTAATCTTCTTCACGCTATTCATGGCCGTAGTGTTGCTTGCTCCGAATATGTTTGGTCATCCCGACAACTATATTCCGGCTGATCCTTTGGTGACGCCAGCGCACATCGTGCCTGAATGATATTTCTTGCCTTTCTATGCGATTTTGAAAGGTGTGCCAAGTAAAATTGGTGGTGCAATCGCGATGCTAGGATCGATGGTTATTCTGTATGGATTACCAACGTTCCATAAAGAACGTTTGACGATCTACAGCTATCGCTTGGCGTACAATTTGATGGTGTACATTTTCGTTCTGGATGTGTTGTTGTTGGGATGATTGGGTGGACAACCGCCGATTCAAATCTATACAACATTATCGTTGTACATTTTGACGCCACTTTACTTCTCATTCTTCGCGGCTTCGTTTGTGTTGACGCGTTTGCAACGTCTTGTGATTTTCCCGCCACATAAAGCGGAACAAGAACGTTGAGAAATGAAACACGAAACAATTGGATAAACTAAGTTATCAGTGGACGTGGCGGAATTGGTAAACGCGTCTGTTTGCTAAACAGGTGGACAAAATCCTTGCAAGTTCAAGTCTTGTCGTTCACTGCGAAGGCCTTTGTAGTTCAACGGCAGAACATTCGGCTGTTAACCGGAAGATTTGAGTTCAATTCTTAACTGAGGCGACGAATGGTTGTATAGAATAATGGCAATTCGTTCGATTGTGAATCGAGAAATGATTGGTTCAATTCCAACTATGACCAAAATGCTTTGGACTTGTAGTTCAGTGGTAGAACTTCGGCCTTTTAAGCCGAATACCCGAGTTCAATTCCCGGCAAGTTCACGATGGGTTGGTTAGTGCAGTGAGCAGCACGTAGGTCTCATAATCCTGAAGCGAAAGTGCAATTCTTTTACCAGCCATACTTAGTGGATGGTATTCTCGTCAACGATCTCAACCGACCTCGAAAATGACCCAGGAATACAGAAACAATACAGGAAAAGAATGGAAGTTTTGCATCAACTAAGTTTAGATTCGAACATTGGCCTCAAATAAACCTCTAATCACCTAAACCACACGTACTCATTCGCAGTGGTGGGAATTTGTGGAATGTCACAAATTCTTTGAGAAAAAAAAACAGCCTTTCGATTCATTACGGAAAAAAAAACAGCGATTGCATAAAATTAAGTTCCATAAAACGTTTGTGTTCAAGATCCTGCGTGGGAAAGTTTCAAACGTCACACCCGAAGTCAACTGATCTAATTGCAGGCAGGCTGAAAGGGATCAAAACCGGAAAGGCCGAACTCATGACTGTTGCACTATTCTGAGAGGACTTGCGATTAGGGGTGAAAGTCTATTCAAAGTTGATGATAGCTGGTTCATCGCGAAATGTATTTACGTACAGCATCGTGTGCAGTATAGAACAATGTAAAGCGATTCTTATAAGTAACATCGTTTGATCGCGATGTGGTTGTGAGGAAACTTTGAACAGGTCTAGTGCGCGAAACCACACGATAGACAGACAGTAGGCGAGAAGGTCTATTGTCGAGAGGGAAACAGCCCAGATTATTAGCTAAGGTTCCAAAAATGTTTTCTAGTTGAAATGAGACGAGGATCTTTGAACAAGATTACTAACAGTATTGTTGGCTTAAACTAGGCCGCACAAATCGAAATCATGCAATCGAATGATAAGGTTGAAAGTCCGAGTCACGACAAACAATTCACGGAAATCAGAACATCACCGAAGCAACGAGTATCTACTTATCGGTTTCGATCGGTAATTTTGGGTACGAATAAAATACCGCGGAATAGCAGCAATGCAACTTTCTGTGTTATTTTGGTAGCGATGCTTAGTGTTTGTGAGGATACCATGGAGAACCATAGGTAGCCACACCACCATTGAATATGCCAACTTGAGTAGCGTAAAGTACAATGAAAATGAGTACAGCCATAAGTTCTAGGTTTTCAACGAAGTGTTCGACGACGTTGATTGAAGTCAGTCTCTAAGCAGTGACGAAGGTTAACTGTAATGAGAAGAAATGTGTGTCCATCATCTGGAATGTGTACCCGTGTCGAATGGTGTACATCGAAGATCAGGTAAAAGGCCACGTAGTACACTGTACTAAATCTGCCACAAGTGAACTGGATGAATATTCTAAGGCTCGTGAACGAACGATGTTGAAGGAACTCGGCAAAATGACGCTGTAACTTCGGGAGAAGGCGTGCCAAGATTAGGAGTTGTTTCAACTCTTGGCAACAAGAAATGGGAGGAACAACTGTTTATCAAAAACACAGGACTGCGCAAAATTGTATAACCAAGAATGCGGTCTGACGTTTGCCCAATGCTACTACATAAAACGAGACGTGCAAGCGTCGAGTCTAACCGGTGGTAAATGGCGGCTCTAACCCTGAGAGTCCTAAGGTAGCGAAATTCCTTGTCGTGTAAGTTACGACGCGCTTGAAAAACGTAATGATTTCTCCACTGTCTCCAACATCGATTCAGCGAAATAGACACGTCCGTGAAGATGCGGACATTTGGCGACTCGACGAAAAGACCCTATGCACCTTTACTAAAAATTTTTGATGTGATCGGGCGTTTGATGTGCAGAATAAATGGGAGCGGCACAAATCAGAGCGCTAGCTTTGGTGAACGCGAAAGTGAGAGTACCATTCTTCGAATTGGCTCGACACTCCGTTTGATCCAAGATCAAATAAAGACGTAAATTTGTTAGTTTAGCTGGGGCGGCTGCCTTCTAAAATGTAACGAGGGCGACTTTAAGGTAAAATCAATATACCGTTACTCGGTATATATTGTGTTCAAAGATATAAATTTTGCCTGACTGTTAGATCCACAAATCGAGCAGGGACGCAAGTCGAGCTTAGTGACCCGATAATTTTGGGTGGAAGAGTTATCGATCAACGAATAAAAGGTACGCTAGGGATAACCGGCCAATAATCGAAGAGAGTCCAAATCGAATCGATTGTTTAGCACCTCGATGTTGGCTCATCGCATCCTGGAGTTGAAAGAGATTCCAAAGGTTAGGCTGTTCGCCTATTAAAGCGGTACGTGAGCTGAGTTCNCACCGTTGTGAAACAGGTTGGTTTCTATCTATCGCCGATTACAAAATGGGAGATCTGACGACAGTACGAGAGGATCTAACACAAGTAACCACTAGTTCATCAGTTGTTCGACAACGAGCAGGCTGAGTCGCTACGTTACGGACGAAGAACTTCTGAGTGTATATCAAGAGGGAAATCGAACTCCATATTTGTTATCGAAAACAATAGACGATTGTAGTAAAATGGGTTGCGCATGGTACTACTGCGAGGTAGGATGAAGCAATACCAATATTTGAGATCAAGATCGAACGGTCTTGTAGCGACAATGGAATGGTTGAAATTCTGGACAACACCAAAACGAATACTACGAAAAATAGAGTTGAAATTCTTCATCTCGAACAACTCATGTCGTACTCGGAAAACCGAAATCAAAAGGAACAATGAAGTGAAACATCTCAGTAATTGCTCAACAAAAATCAAAAGAGAGGCCAGTAGTAGTGGTGAGCGAGGCTGGTTGAAAAGCAATAGGAACACAGGTACACTTGTCGTATCATCGCGCAAGTTCATTGTGTCGTTGTTTGTGTCAGAAGTAGAGCCGAGCATGCTTTTCGGTTCGAATCATCGAAGGACCACCTTCGTGACTACATAATGGTGTTGATCAATAGAGAAAAAGTAGTGTGAAGGAACGATTAAAAAGTATTGTTGAACATCGTGCAAAACATGAAAGCATTCCATCATTTGCCGTCGAACGTTCCAATACGGAGCGACGCCTTACCTTCTGTATAATGGGTTGGCAAGTTGACGGTTGAAGCAAGCGTAATTCACTTGAAGAACGCACAATGAAATTAAGTTCATTTTGTGGGTTGATGGTCTAATGGAAAGGCGCCAACAGAGCGATCGCGTTGGAGATATTTATTTGAAACGATAATTGAAACCCTCTATACACCCGGACTTTAAGGATGCATTCTGATAGACTTCTGTTCCTTCACTTGAAAAGACCAAAAGTGTCGAAATTTAGATTGGCACGTCGTTGTTGAATAAAGGAGAAGAACAAACTTGTTTGTGACGCTATCACTTTTTGATGGTGTGGAATAACATGAGTTTAGTGCATCTTGTCTTCGGAAATGGAGCGGTAACTCAATAGTAGAGTAGTTGCCTTACAAGCAAAAGGTTACGTGTGCAAGTCGCGTCCGCTTCAAAAAATTGGGTTATGCTGGACTAGTTCATTGGTAGAATGCGAGTCTTCCAAACTTGAGAGGTCGGTTCGATTCCGACGTTTAGCACAACGATTACACGGGCTATAGTTTAATGGTAAAATAATTGCCTTGGGAGCGATAGACGTCAGTTCGATTCTGGCTAGCCCGAACAAAAAAATAAAAAATGTCTTCTACATTACTAAAACTAAAAAATGGTTCGACTGCCAAAGCAGAACAACATCCTTTCCACATTGTTGATCCAACGCCACTACCTTTGTTTATGGCGACCGCGATTGTCTTATTGTTGACTCACATTGCCTTCTTGTCGCATCCAGATTATCCAATTCATGACGAAGGTATTTTCCTCACAAAACTATTGGAAGACTGAAATAACTCCGCGTCAACGTTAGCATTGTTCGGGACATTCTTGTTCTTATTGGCTTTCTGAGGACAAAAAGTATCGGACGAATCGTTGGCTGGTCATCACACACGTAAAGTGCAAAACGGTCTACGTATGGGCTTTATCTTGTTCATCGTATCCGAAGTGATGTTCTTCTTCAGCGTCTTCTGAACGCTTATCCATTTGGCGTCGATGCCATCGGTGCATATTGGTGCAATTTGACCACCACACGGAATCAATGTAATTCCATGATGAAAAATTCCATTGTTGAATACAGTGGTGCTTCTTTCTTCTGGGGTCTTCACTGTGTGAGCGCATCGTGCGTTGCTTGCGGGGTACAAAAAAGATGCCATGCAAGCTGTTCTTGGCGCTTGCTTACTAGGTCTGTATTTCTCGTGACTTCAATTCAGAGACTACTCACTAACGGATTTCTCGATCAACGATAGCGCGTATGGTAGCGTCTTCTTCTTTGGGACTGGTTTCCACGGTCTTCACGTACTTGTGGGTACAGTCTTGCTTTGAACGGCGTATTATCGTATTTCGCAAGGATGAGTTTCTCGCGATCGCTTCTTAGGCTTCGAATTCGCGGCATGATCCTGACATTTCGTCGATGTTGTATGATTGCTTCTATATATTTTGTTGTACATTTGAGCCGGTACATAATCAAGTTCCTTAGGTCCAACACTTTTGGTGCAATGGTAGCACGCTGTCCTTTCACGACAGAAACGGCGAGTTCGATTCTCCCAAGGTGTAAAATTGTGAGCGCTTTGGTGGTGTAACGGTAGCACATTAGCCTGAAAAGCTCGTAGATCGGGTTCGATTCTCGGCCAAAGCAAACCTATTGTTGGGGCTATAATTCAATGGTAGAATGTTCGCTTGATAAGCGAGGAATCTGCGTTCGATTCGCAGTGGCCCTAGTAGAATGGTTAATCGCATAGTTTAACTGTTTCAATTAAACCAAATTAAAATAAAAATAAAATGCCACAATTAGATTTTACAGTCTGATCAGTTTCAGTCCTTTTCACAGCGTTTGCCATCTTCTTAGGCATTACTGCGTACCATTTAGACGGCGAAGCCGATTGAGAATTAGGAAAAGCACAAGTGCACAGCTTTAAAGTGGCTGGATTGTTCTTGTCACCTCTGGATCAATTCGGGGATAGCATCTTCTGAGTGTTTGGTACTTTATTGGTATCGACACTAATTATTGAAAATGTATTGGATGGCTTAGCTGGTCGAAACAGCTTAACTGGTGATGAAGTGGTCTCAGAAATTAGAGACACAGTCGGAAAAGGTCCAGCGAACATTGACTTGGACACTGATCCAAATGCGGCTACATTTGTAGGGATTGCTGCTGCGAACGTAGCAGGTCTTTTACCATATGTAGAAACGTCAACGGCATCGGTGGCTGCAACATTTACGGCGGCGTTCTCGATGTTCGTTGGGATTAACCTAATTGCCTTTTCAGTTAAAAAAATTCCTTTGTCTTCACACGCATTGCCTGCAGGTATTCCATTAGCGATTGGTCCATTTAGAATCGCGATTGAACTTGTATCCTATGCTGCACGTGGCTTAAGCTTGGGGATTCGATTGTTTGCGAATATGACAGCTGGGCATGCTCTGTTGAAAATTAGAGCTTCGTTCACGTGATCATTTACGAAAGTATTGGGTCTAAGCTTGATTATCTTTGTACCTTGAGCAGCGGTGGCTGTGGTGACAGGTAGAGAAATTGTGATCGCCTTATTGCAAGCGTATGTCTTCGCCACATTGTCTGCGATTTATTTGGATGATGTGATGTCGGCATCGCACTAATTAAGTCAAAAAGAAAATGCTATTGGAAATTCTATTACTACCATTATTAAGTAGTGTAACGTTAGGCCTTGCAGGTCGATATATTGGACGCCTTGGTGCAATGACGTTTGCCACAGTGAATATGTGGTTGGCGGCAATTTTCAGTTTTAGAGTCGCTTGAAAGGTTGCCTCAAGTCATAATTTTGTGCACTACAATCTTGGAAAATGGTTGTCGTTTATGACGGTGGATGAACCTACAAGTGAATTTGGTCGTTGAGCAATCTGAAGTCAAATGTCGGTGAATTGAGAATTGACGGCCGATAGCTTAACAGTGGTCATGCTTGTGGTGGTGACAACGGTAGCGGCGTTGGTGCATACGTTCTCGATTTTCTATATGGGTGAGGATCCTTATGCGGTTCGTTTCTTCACGTATTTGTCGATGTTCGCGTTCTTCATGTTGGTCTTGGTGACGGCGAATAATTTCAGAGTCTTGTTTGTGGGTTGAGAAGGGGTCGGTGTGATGAGCTTTGCATTGATCAATTTCTGGTTTACACGTGCGTTAGCCAATAAAGCCGCGATCAAAGCGATTGTGGTGAATCGTATTGGGGACGTCTTCTTGTTGACTGGATTAGCCTTGATCTTTTCGGTGGCCCGTTCATTGGATTTTGGGGTGGTCTTTCCGGTGCTGGATTTCTTGATGGTCTCGACGGATTGAACCACGTCGCATTTTGAATGAGTTGGATTCTGCTTGTTGATGGCGGCGGTCGGAAAATCGGCTCAACTTGGACTTCATACGTGACTTCCGGATGCACTGGAAGGTCCAACTCCCGTGTCGGCGAGAATTCATGCGGCGACGATGGTGACAGCAGGGATTGTGTTAGTCTTGCGTTCCTCGAATTTGTTCGTGGCGTTGCCTAGCATTTCCGCGTTAACGGCGTTGTTTGGAATTGCCACGGCTTTCTTTGCGGCGACGGCTGCTCTGGTGCAGTATGACATGAAAAAAGTGATTGCGTATTCGACTTGCTCGCAACTTGGATACATGCTTTTTGCGGCCGGGTTACAACAATACCAAGCGTCGTTGTTCCATTTGTTTAACCATGCCTTCTTCAAAGCTAGATTGTTCTTGGCAGCGGGGTCGGTGATTCATGCGTTGATGAATGAACAAGATGTACGTAAAATGGGGTCGATGGGCGACATTTTGATCTTTGTCTTTATGGCGTCGAGCGTTGGAACAATGGCGTTGGCGGGTTCAACCTTCTTGGCAGGCTTCTACTCAAAAGATATTATTTTGGAATCGGCTGCCTTTTCGTTTAGTGTCAGTGGAAGATTCTTGTATTGAGTCGGTACGTTAACGGCTGTCTTTACTGGGATCTATTCCAGCGATGTCTTGGACGATGTCTTTGCGGAAGAATCGACGACCACTGCTTCTTTGACCGAACATGTACATCCGTCGTCGGTGATTGAAATTGCGGTGCTGTCGTTCTTGGCTATTCTGAGCGTGTTGTCTGGATATGTGTGCCGTGATTTATTTGTCGGTCTCGGTTCGGACTTCTTTGGAAGTGCGTTGGCGATGAACACACCAAACATCTTTACATCGGCGGAATTCTTGCCGGTAACGATCAAATTATTGCCGACGATTATGTCGTTGAGAGTATCGTTTGAAATCGACCAAAGAAAAGAAGAGCAAATCTTTGAGTTCCAACGAACGCTGCATTTCATGTCGCATAAATGATACTTTGATTCATTGCAGAATATGTTGGTGGTCTTCCCAACGTTCAAACTCGCGTACACGTCGTTCTGAGTATGAGACAAGTACTTGTTTGAAATGTTCCGATTGCCACGTTATTCGAAATCGGTAAACTAAGTTACAAGAAAAATGACAGCACAACAAAAACCGTACAAGCTAAACTTCGGGCCTCAACATCCTTCGGCGCACGGAGTATTACGATTATTAGTCTTATTGAAGTCGGAAATGGTGTTAGCGGTTGATCCGCATATTGGAAGATTGCATCGTGGTACAGAAAAACTGATCGAAAGCAAAAATTATGCCCAAGCGTTGCCTTATGTGGATCGTTTGGATTATTGCAGCATGATGAATCAAGAACACGCGTACAGCTTAGCAGTAGAGAAAAGAAGAGATCGTGAAGTTCCGTTGCGAGCGCAGTACATTCGTGTCTTATTCAGTGAAATTACACGTATTAGAAATCATAGAATGGCTTTAACGACGCACGCGATGGATATTGGTGCCCTAACTCCGTTCCTGTGGGCGTTCGAAGAACGTGAAAAACTATTGGAATTTTACGAACGCGTGTGTGGTGCGCGTATGCATGCAAACTACGTGCGCCCAGGCGGAGTCAGCCAAGATTTAAGCGTGGGAATGCTCGATGACATCAGTTTGTTCATTCAAGGTTTCAAATCACGTATTGATGAAATGGAAGAATTGGTGACGGGAAACCGCATTTTCAAAAAACGTGTGATCAATATTGGGGTCGTGAGAAAACGACAAGTGCAAGCGTGAAGCATGAGTGGCGCCATGGCCCGTGCATCGGGATTGCCTTGAGATCTCCGCAAAACGAATCCATACGAAGTTTATGATCGTCTAGACTTCAATATTCCAGTTGGGGTGAACGGCGATTGCTACGATCGTTATTTGGTGCGTGTCGAAGAAATGCGACAAAGTTTGAAAATCATGCAACAATGCATTGAACAAATGCCGAGTGGACCGGTGAAAATCGCGGATTGAAAAATTGTTCCTCCAGCTCGTGGCTCTGCAAAAAGCTCGATGGAAGGCATCATTCATCACTTCAAATATTTCGTCGAAGGTCCGAATGTATTCCCACGCGAAATCTACGCGGCAGTGGAAGCGCCGAAAGGCGAATTCGGTGTTTCGTTGACGTCGGATGGCTCGAATCGTCCGTACCGATGCAAATTCCGTGCGCCAGGTTTCCTTCATTTGCAAGCCTCGAAACTGTTTGCAGGTCATTTATTGGCGGATGTGGTGGCGATCATTGGGACGTTGGACATTGTGTTCGGGGAGGTGGACCGTTAATCTTTGCTGACAGTAAATTAAGTTTAGTTTTGCAGTTATCCTCTCCAACGAAACGCGCTGAGAAAACCGCTTCACGATGGAGTATCTGGATATTTGCGACACCGTAGTACAGGGGTAGGTGCCTAAGCAAACCGCTTGAAGCCGCGAAACGGTCGGTAGTGGTCCGACCACTTCCGCCTGAGTAAACCCAGGGATTTCTGTCAAAACGGCCATTTCAGTGCAAATTCGGACTTTTCAACTTCGTCCCAATTTATGGAGCAACGCGCTGGATAGGGGTCCAAAGTGCCATTTTCACGAAAAAAGGCCTTACCAGGATAAGGCTTTTTGAAAAAAGTGTTGTTTTTTGACACATTTGCCTGAATAAGTCGCTTGTCAAGGTCAAAAATACGTGTTTTTCAGGTTTTCCCATCAAAAGTACAAGGGAGCGAAGGGGTCTAACCCTGGATTGGCTTAGTATTGGTCCAAAAAGGCAAAAAACCCCAACTATATGAAGGACCCCTTTTTGGCCCTTTTGGACCGATTTTGGGGAGGTCGAAAAATCCAAAAAGGGGTATTTTTTGTCCAAAAAATGGGGTAAAATCGATTTTGGGCCGTTAGGGTCGGTTTTGGCACCAAAGGACCTCGAAAAGTGAAGCCGAGTGAAGGGGTCTCACCCACGACTTGCTTAGTATGGTTGGAAAAAGGCAAAAAACCCCAACTATATGAAGGACCCGTTTCAGACCCCCAAAAGCCATCGAAAACGGGTGGATAACGGCGGAGCTAAGGCAAAATACCCATTTTGACGGGCTCGATTCAGCAACCCCATAGTAAACGACGAAAATGTTTGTTGGAAAATCGTGCTCCAAATTAAATTCAAGAAGTGTTCGCCACAGGCGGTGAACGAACCCTTAGATCGCCAAGGCGTAACAGACGACATTTAGCCAGAATTCTTGTGAGATCAAATCGAAAATCGGAGACAAGCGGGTGGAAGTAAAGAAAACCTAAAAATAAAAATGGCATTAGAAAGTGCAAAACTCATTGGTGCGGGATTGGCTACGATTTCTATTAGTGGAGCAGGTGTAGGTGTTGGATTGGTTTTCGCGTCTCTTGTGACAGCCATCGCACGTAACCCATCATTGCTTCGTCAATTGTTCACATATACGCTACTTGGTTTCGCACTAACAGAAGCCATCGCTAGATTCGGTCTAATGATGTCATTCTTGATTAGATACAGCTAAATCAAGTTTTTGAGCAGTGTGGAAAGGCCTCCGACGGCAAGGTAAGTAGACTGTAAATCTGCTGCATTCGTGCTATGTGGGTTCGAGTCCCATCTTTTCCAATATCAGTGTGTCCGTAGATTTGAAGTGACAGTGTGCTTCTATAGTTAAGTGGAATCAACATTGGACTTAAAATCCGAGGTCGCCAGTTCGATTCTGGCTAGAGGTATAGGTTTGCTGTCATTGTCTAGTGGTAGGATGTGTGCCTGTCGCGCATAAGGCTGGAGTTCGATTCTCCATGATAGCGTTGCTATTGACGAAATAAACATATTCTGAGGTTAACATCTCGAGTGGAGTCAAATGGATTTACCAAAATCGAGTGTAAAGTTTCAATAGATAGAATACGCCTTTTTAGTCTAGTGGTAATGATGATCGTCTTAGAAACGATAGTCGCTGGTTCGATTCCAGCATAAGGCAAAATATATTCTTGGACTCGGTAGTTGTAGCACTATCGTTGACTTCCTGCGCGGAATTAAGTTTAATACATGCAACTTATGAAAGAAAATATCAACAATCAAGAGGTGAACTGAGAGGATTTTGGCTTGGTGACATCCGTAAAAGATGGTGTAGTTTCAATTAGTGGTCTGTGGGCGGCAATGGCTGGCGAATTGATCCAAATTAACAATGCAGTTGAAGGTGTAGTAAGAAACGTAGAAGACGCGGCTATTAAAGCCATTATTTTCGATACAGATGATCAAGTGGAAGAAGGTTTCTGATGCGAACGTAGTGCAAGTATTTTAAATGTTCCAACAGGTATTGAACTTCTTGGTCGTGTAGTCGATGCTTTGGGGAACCCAATTGATGATCTTGAAGATATTGAAGTAGAAGCAGAAGATTTCGCAGATGTTGAAATTAAAGCGCCTGGTATCATTACACGTAAATCAGTTCATCAACCATTGCAAACGGGTATTACAGCCGTTGATGCGATGATTCCCGTTGGACGTGGACAACGTGAATTGATCATTGGAGATCGTCAAACAGGTAAAACAACAATTGCGATTGACACGATTTTGAATCATTTGGACTTGGGTGATGAAGACGCAAACAAATTGTATTGCGTATACGTTGCCGTTGGTCAAAAATGCTCAACAGTCGCTCAAATTGTATCATTGTTGAACCAAAAAGGTGCGCTAGAATTCACAACAATTGTAGCGGCAACATCTGCTGACGCTGCATCAAGACAATTCTTGGCTCCGTACGCTGGTTGCGCGATTGGAGAATATTTCCGTGACAACCAATCTCACGCAAGAATCATTTACGACGACCTATCAAAACAAGCGGTCGCATATCGTCAAATGAGTAGATTGAGACGTCGTCCACCTGGCCGTGAAGCATATCCAGGAGATGTGTTCTACCTTCACAGCCGTCTATTGGAACGCGCTGCTAAATTGAACGAAGAATTCGGTTCTGGTTCATTGACAGCATTACCAGTGATTGAAACACAAGCAGGTGATGTTAGTGCGTATATTCCAACAAACGTGATTTCAATTACAGACGGACAAATCTTTAGAGAATCAGAATTGTTCTACAAAGGTGTTCGTCCAGCGATTAACGTGGGTCTATCTGTAAGTCGTGTGGGTTCAGCTGCTCAACCGCGTTCAATGAAAGCAGTTGCTGGTTCAAGAAAACTTGAATTGGCGCAATATCGTGAAGTAGAGGCATTTGCATCATTTGGATCAGAAAGAGCTGAAACGACACAACAAGTTCTTGTTCGTGGTGCTCGCCTAATTGAAATCTTGAACCAATCACCGAATGATCCGTTGGATGCTCTAGTTCAAATTGTCTACGTCTACGCTGCAACAAAAGGATATTTGGATAAACTGCCTGTGAACAAAATTGCATCGTTTAAAAAATACGTACGTCTTGACATTCAAGAATACGTGGAATTAGCGTACGCAACAAGCAGAGATGGAATCTTGCAAAGCGCAGATTCTGCGTTTGCTGAATTGGCTCAATTGTATGCTCAATTGTTGGATATTTGAGAATACGATGATCTAGCATTGGCTCTATCAGAAGTAGGGTCCGATGTTGAATCAGTCTAACCAATTAAGTTAAAGTTTCTACTATTGTAACGAAAGCTTTGAACGTGATACACGTTTGGACACAAAAATGAGTTATGATTCTGGCTCTAACAGAACGTTAAATGAGAGCTTCATACATGCGAGTCAACGACAATCTGTATTGAAGGTCGTGGCGTACGGGTGCGTTATTGTTCAACACTGCTTTTGGGACTTGGATAGAGGCTGAAAAAGTCAATCTGAGATAAAGAAAAGACTCATGTCGCCCAAAAATGTTTTGAATTCATATTCAAATCGGTGGTTGGTGAGGTAACGGCTCACCAAGCCTAGGATGTGAAGCCGACTCGACACGAAGTTCGGCCACAGAGAGACTGAGAATGGCTCTCACTTCCTTAAGGAAGTCAGCAGTAAGGAATTATGGTCAAAGTGCTTAAATGCGTGAACCTGCTACTCATTGTGGAGGAACGGAAGGCAATTATGTTGTAAACTTCACTAGTTAAAGATAAGAGTATTGACGATCTTTAATGAAAGATCTGGGAAATTCTGTGCCCGCAGCCGCGGGAAAACAGAAGGATCAAACGTTTGTTATGATGACTAGGCGTATAGGATTAGTAGACGGTGTATGAACAAACTGATGTAAAAAGTTGGAATGACGAAACAAGTCGCATCAAAGTTGGATTGGTACACTAGAGGAAATCATAGGTTGTGAGAACTTTTTGAGTGAAGAGTGGAATCTAACGATCCAAAAAGGAATTCTAATCAGCGAAAGCATACAACCAATGTTTACCTGACGTTGATGGATGAAAGCTTGGGGAGTGAAAAGGAGTTCGTAGCCTTGTAATCCAATGCTGTAAACGATACTTGTTAGTTGCTGGATAGTCCAGTGATAAAGCAACGCGTTAAACGAGTCGCCTGGGGAATACGGCCGCAAGGCTAAAACTTAAATGAAATTGACGGAAGATTCTGGAAGGCAAGCGAAGTATGCGGCTTAAATGGATAAAGCGCCTGAAACCTCACCAACCAGTTGCAGAGTACAAGTATTGACTAAATATGAATCGTACTCAAGGTACTGCATGGTTATCGAAAGTCCGTGACGTGAGTTGTTATGTGAGGCTGACGAAGGTCATCCCGCAGCGATCAACGGACACAACCCTTTTATCTAACCCATTGTTCGATTGTTAGGTTTAGGGTCTACGTTAACTCAGCATGATCTGTTTGGTTGGGCTGCACGCGTACTGCAATACTCGGTGATCAAAAATAAGCGATGTTAAGAATGTCGTGATTTGTTGAATCAACGACTGAGTTTAGTACGGATCGATTTCTGAAATTCGAAATTGTGAAGGAGGAGTTGCGAGTAATCGAATATCATCATAATTCGGTGAAGTTCTAAAGATCTTTGTACACACCGCCTGTCAGGCAATGGAAATTCCTTCATGTAATATGGTCCATAATTTACTCGACTCATATCGAGTAAAAAGAGGGTTGTTGAAATGAAGTAGTAACTGTTGTTAAGTCATAACAAGGTAGCCTTATGGGAACATGAGGCTGGAAAGAATGATACTTAGGAGAGTTATTGCAATTAAAAGACTAGATTCGCCGTGATGGTGTAATGGTAACATATTAGCCTACGAAGTTGAGGATTAGGGTTCAATTCCCTATCGCGGTTTTTAATGCTTATTGTTTTTGTGTTTATTTTACAAATACAATCGTTTATTTGATTTTCATTGCGGGCAGAACGGAATTAAGTTAAATGGGGATTAATGGTGTTAATGTTAGCATTTCTGACTTGCACTCAGAAGGAGCGAGTTAGATTCTCGCTTAATCCAAAACTTGCTCTTCTAGTTAAATGGCATCAACGTCTGGCTCAAAATCGGAAGTTATGGGTTCAATTCCCGTGAAGAGCATCAAAGAACAAAATGCAACAAGTACAAAGTACAGGATTCCGTCTAGGTTCTACCGGGTGACAAACAGCAACGAATGAAGCAATTTCTTACACGATTAGTACACAATTACAATCCACCGTTCGAAAAGCCAGAGCGCGACGTGGTGCTTTTTTAATTAGCTCGTATTATTATTACCATCGAAATGTGCTATTTTGCCCGAGTGTATACTATCGATATCATCAACGTAGCCGTTTGCAACGATGGTTGGTAGGCTATTTGAACCGAAAAGAAGGGCTCAGATCGCCCCCGAAAACTCGATATTTCACGTTGTACAAAACAAATGTGGATAGCAACAAAGCATCGTTTCATCGTCAACGTGCGCTTAAACGTGTATTTCCAAAAGCCGGGTTGAAAGGGTTTACACAAAATGCGTTTCGATCTCGTTCGTTGCGTGGATGAGTGGACCTTGAACTCAAAGTGTATGGAATTTTAAGTCGTCGTCAAGCGGAAAATCTGCAATGACAGCTTCGTGAATCGACTTCACACATCGTACCACGTGCGGAATTTCGTGCCTACAACGTGTTTGATTTCGTGGCGGGTGTGAATCCACTGAAATCGTTGCGACATTATGTTCTTCAACGCTTCAGCAAAATGCTGTATCAATCGGATATTTTAGCGTCGATGTATGTTGCGACACAATTGAATTTAAGCAGTTTGTTTGCGCACTCGGTTCAAAGAGGTTTGGAACGTCACGCTGGTCGAAGCCGACAGCAACGACGTTTTTTGATGATGGTTCGCGTTATGTCGGAACGATTGATGCTGTGAAAAACTGTCGAAAATCGTCCATTATGGCGTTTATCGATCTTTGGAAAACTCGACGCGAACATGCGACGTGTTCATTTCAGATTACGTGTTGGATTTGTTCGCTATCAAGAAGTAGATTTCTTAATGAACTACAGCTTAGCCACCGCACGTACAAAATACGGGACAAGCTCGGTTCGTGTATGAATGCGAAATTTATTAAACTAAGTCAAAAATAAAATATGACACAAACATTACCTAATGTATTGTCTTCGTTCTATAGTTTCTCTGACAAATGGTTTAACACAACAAACCACAAACGTATTGCAATTCTATACTTAATGTTCGGTACATTGTCTGGCGTAGCCGGAACTACGATGTCCGTGATGATTCGTATGGAACTTGCGCAACCAGGAAATAAAAGATTCCTTGGAAATCATCAATTGTACAATGTCTTTGTAACTGCCCATGCAATGAGAATGATTTTCTTCATGGTGATGCCAATTTTGATTGGTGGATTTGGAAATTGAATGGTTCCAATTCTAATGGGTGCGCCAGATATGGCCTTCCCACGTAGAAACGCTTTAAGCTTCTGATTGAGACCAGGTAGCTTGTATTTGATGACGTCTTCCGCGGTGATTGGCACAGGGATTGGTACAGGATGAACAGTTTATCCACCATTAAGTAGCAGTTTGTATCATGGTGGCCCGGCCGTCGACATGGGGATCTTTAGCAGACATATTGCCGGTCTGTCAAGTATCGCTGGGTCTATTAACTTCCTAGTAACGCTCTTCAACATGAAAACGCGCGGTACGGGTCTCCAAGCCTCGCCACTTTATCCGTGATCGATGATTGTCACGACATATTTGCTTCTGCTTTCACTTCCAGTGTTAGCGGGTGCGATTACAATGTTGTTGTGCGATCGTCTCTTTGGTACGAATTTCTTCACGCCATGATCAGGTGGAGATCCTATCTTGTACCAACATTTGTTCTGATTCTTCGGACATCCCGAAGTGTACATTAGAATTTTACCTGGATTTGGTATTATCAGCCATGTTCTGAGTGAAATGACGAACAAACGTGTCTTCGGATTTATTGCCATGGTGTACGCGATGGTTGGAATTGGATTGCTAGGATTCATTGTGTGAGCTCACCATATGTATACAGTTGGTCTTGACGTCGATACTCGTATTTATTTCACGGCGGCGACTATGGTGATTGCGGTGCCTACAGGTGTCAAAGTCTTTAGCTGATTGGCAACTATGTGAGACGGTATGATTTGAAACAAAACGCCAGTTTACTTTGCCATTGGATTCATTCTTCTGTTTACAATTGGTGGTGTGACAGGTGTAGTGTTGGCAAACGCGGGTCTAGACATTGCGTTGCATGATACATATTATGTAGTCGGTCATTTCCACTACGTGAGAAGTATGGGTGCAGTCTTTGCGATCTTTGCGGCATGATACTATTGAATTGAAAAAATCTCTGGTCTACAATACAACGATGTGCTAGGTAAAATTCACTTCTGAACATTCTTCGTGGGTGTAAACGTGACGTTCTTCCCTATGCATTTCCTTGGTACGAGTGGTATGCCTCGTCGTATCCCAGATTATCCAGACGCGTACCGTCTATGAAACGCTGTGGCATCATTTGGTAGCATGATTTCAACGATTGCGTCATTGTTCTTCTTCTACGTTGTATACGATAATCTTGTACATGGTAAAAAAGGACGTCGTAATCCATGAAACAGCCCTTACGCAGAAAGCCGTAAAGCGTACTTTGAACCAACAATTACATATTTGAAACGTCATCCAGAATTCTATTCGTATGAAAAAGGTCATGGTTGAGCCGTTAAATATGTGGCTCCGTTTGCTGTATTAAGAGCGGATGCACCAATTGATCATCAGATTAACTTCCAAAATCCAGCAACATTGATTATGGATGGCATTATCGACTTGCACCACGACATCATGACATTCTTGATTTTCATTGTGATTGGTGTCGCCTATGTATTGGGATCTGCGTTGTACAACTTCATGGTAAATAAAGAAGGATTACGTGAATTTACGCCGGGTCATATTGCAGGTCGTCATGTGAACCACCATGCGACACTCGAAATTATTTGAACGATTATTCCAGCGTTGATTTTAATTGCAATCGCGTTGCCTTCGTTCGCGAGATTGTACGCGATGGACGATGTTGGACAACCGACATTGACGGTGAAATGCGTTGGTCACCAATGATATTGAAGCTACGAAGTTGCGACAGCGGCGGACGATGAGTTGGCTCTGGGTGACAAAGTAGAATCAAAATCATCATCGTCTGAATGAAAAGAAGATCTTCGCCAAATGTTGGAACAATCAATGAGCGATGCGAATGGCAAAGCTTCGTCGTTCCAATGAGTCAACGACTTACCAGATAACGAAGAACAACTTCGTGATTTGATTGGTGAAAATCCGTATTCAAATTCAGTCGAATCTTCAACAAGTGCTTCAGGAGACATCTTGCTTAAAAAATCGTTCGACGCTTACATGGTGTTGGAAGAAGATTTAGAGCCAGGTCAATTGCGTCTCCTAGAAACGGACAATGTTCTGTACAGACCATCATGAACACAAATTCGTTTGCTTATTGCGAGCGATGACGTGATTCATAGCTGAACAGTTCCATCATTTGGTGTTAAAGTGGACGCCACTCCTGGTCGACTGAACCAAGCACAACTTACTGTTTACCGAGAAGGACATTTCTATGGACAATGCTCTGAACTTTGCGGTGTAAATCATGGATTCATGCCGATTTCTGTTCGAGTTGTGCCTATTGATGTGTTCAAAGAATGAATGGCAGACAGTGGTGAATAATCAAGTCAAAATAAAAATGTTACTATTTGGATTATACGTCGTTATTGTAGATGTGATTGTGCTACTTGTGGTAGCTTTCTATACTCTTGTGGAACGTAAAGTGATTGCCAGCATTCAACGCCGACGTGGCCCGAATGTCGTTGGGATTTGAGGTGTGTTGCAACCCATTGCGGATGCCGTGAAAAGAATCAATAAAGAAGTGGTGATTCCAACGAAAGCAAACAAATTGATTTACTTGCTTGCACCGTTGATTGCGTTGACTGCCTCTTTGACGAATTGAAGCGTGATGCCGTTGAATTTCAATGCCGTAGAGAACTACACCAATTTTAGCATTTCGGCGTTGCTTTGATTCTGCATTTCGTCCTTCGGTGTGTACGCGATTATCTTGTCTGGATGATCAAGTAACTCGAAGTATGCCTTTTTAGGTGCATTGCGCTCGTCGGCCCAAATGATTTCATATGAAGTCTTTTTCTCGTTGGTTCTTCTAACGATTATGGTGATGTCTGGATCGGCGAATCTTGGAGATTTTGTGATTCAACAACAGGCCATTTGATTTGTGGTGCCGTGTTTACCTTTGGCGATGATTTTTTTCATTGCATCGTTGGCTGAAACGAATCGTACGCCGTTTGATTTACCAGAAGCGGAAGCCGAGATTGTTGCCGGGTATAATATTGAATATAGTTCGATGGCGTTTGCCTTGTTCTTCAGAGCCGAATACGGAAGCATGTTTGCGTTGAGCTTCATTAATGCGGCATTCTTCTTAGGTGGCTGATCAACATTGATTCCATTTGTTCCGAATTCCTTGGCGATCGCGTTTAAAGCCATTTTGATTGCGATTCTGTTCGTTGTTGTGCGTGCGAATTTCCCACGTTATCGTTACGATCAATTGATGAGCATCGGATGGAAATTATTCTTGCCATTAACATTTGCGTGATTCTTGCTTACATTAGCATTAATTTCGATGTACTTTGATTTCCTTGGTCCAATTGCAGGTTTGTCTCCACTCACAACATAAATGGCGTTCGAAACAGTACCTCATTTGATGCATAATGTCGCGATGATGGCCATGCCTGCATTCCTATTTGTGGTTGGATTGATTGGATTGGTATGGTATCGTTATGATATTATTCGTTTGTTCATTGCCTTGGAATTGATGATTCTATCGGTGAATCTAGTGTTTATTCAGATTTCGTTCTTGTATACGGATGTGTTGCTAGCTTCGCAAGTCGTGGTTCCGATTGTTCTAGCGGTGGCAGCTTGTGAGGCCGCAATTGGTCTTGGACTGTTGGTGGTCGCGTATCGTGCAAAAGGAACAATTGAATTCAGCGCGTTGAATCAGCTGAAAGGGTAAACTAAGTTAAAAAAATGAATTCTCAATTGTTTGCATTAGGAGGATTGGGCTGATTATTGGTCCCATTTATTGGATTCGCGTATTTAGCTCTAAAACGAGCGTATAGTTCTGTTGATGTTCCATCGCAAGCCAATGAAACATTAGCGTTCCGCGTGTATGTTTTATCGGTGTTATCGAGCATGATTTATTTCCTAGTGGTGTCGTACACATTATTAGCGAATTGAATGTGAGGAGCTCGTGTTGGACAGTCGAGTTGAAGTTCGTATCATTGGACGTTGGATAGCTGAGCCGCGGATCCTTTGTATTTTGAGGAATTGAATACCTTTAGTATGCCGGTGTTGGATTTAGTGCATACGGATAGTGTATGAATCAATCATCCGACGAATTTCTTGGAGTTTGTGAACATTGGAGGATGACTGAATATTCCGTTTGGGGTCGATGGATTGTCGTTGTCATTGATTGTCTTGACAGCGTTCATTGTGCCATTGTGTTTATTGTATTGCCAACGTAATGTTCATTCGTATGTATCGATGGCTTTCTATTTAATCATTCTAGAAATTCTTTTGGTGATTGCATTCTGAACACGTGATTTGGTTCTCTTCTTCATTATGTTCGAAGTCATCTTGTGACCAATGTATCGATTGATTGTCACATGAGGTTCACATGAAGCGAAGAAAAAAGCGGCTATGTCATTTGTTTTGTACACGATTTTCGGTTCATTGATCTTATTGATTGTGATCCTGGTTTCGTTAGTGACCTTTAAAACAACGTCGATTGATGTGATGTCATCGTCGTTCCCAGATCAAGCGTGATGAGCGGCCTTGTTATGAGTGCCAGCATTTATTGCCTTTACGGTGAAAGTACCAACTTGACCGTTCCACCACTGATTGACACTTGCTCATGTGGAAGCGCCAACTGTTGGATCGGTGATTCTAGCAGCGTTGCTGTTGAAATTGGGTTCGTATGGCTTCTTGCGTTATATGTTGCCATTATTCAGTGATCCGATTAATTTCAGTCAATTTATGCCGTTAGCCGCGACGCTGTGCTTGTTGAGCGTAATTTTCGCGGCCTTGATGGCAATCTCTCAGTCAGACTTGAAACGTATTGTCGCGTACTCAAGTATTGCACACATGAACTTCTCATTGCTCGGATTATTGTCGATGAGCGATCGCGCGATTGTAGGTGGTACGATTCTCTTCATTGCGCATGGATTTGTTTCCGCAGCGATGTTCTTTAGTGTGGGGATGATGTATGATCGTTATCATCAACGTGATCTATTGTATTACCGTGGGTTAGCGAGTGTGGCGCCGGTCTTCAGTTTGTTGTATTTCTTGACAAACTTGGCTAATCTTGGTGTACCACTGTCGTTCAACTTCCTTGGTGAATTCTTGATCTTTGCGGAAGTGATGAATATCTATTACTTTGCGGCACCTTTGCTTATTGTGGCGCTCATTATTCAAGTAGGGTACACTATGAAACTGGTGTCGATTTTATTCGGTGATACAATTCAGTTTGTCAATGCACCGAAATTGGTTTGATCGGATTTAACGTTGCATGAAATCGTAATTCTCGTCCTGCTCGTTATTCCGGCGTATTATTTCGGGATTCGTGGAGACAACTTTATTGATTTGATGAGACAAATTGATCCGTTGCTGAATCATTCGGGCGGTCATTACGTTGAAGGTTTAAGTGATCTGCTGGATGGAAAAGAATCGGTAGTAGCATTGAACGAACCGGATCTTTGGTAAATTAAGTCAAAAGGAATGCCTTTCTAGTCTAGTGGTCACGACGTCTGTCTTCTAAACGGAAATTATCGGTTCGATTCCGATGAAGGGCATACGAAACGGGAGTCATTTAATGTGGAAAAATGGCGGTCTTCAACATCGACAATATTGGTTCGAGTCCAATCTTTTTTGGAAAAGTATTCGAAAATTTCAACATACTGGGCGAGTCGTTCAACGGTAGGACGGCGGTCTTCAAAATCGCTAATGCTGGTTCGATTCCGGCCTTGTCCGAAAAATTCCTTCCACACATATCTGAAAAGCATGGAGCAGTCCGCTTGTGCGTAAGTGGATGACATAAGAGAAGTCATTGTGGTTCGTAGGTCGCCTTAGCAAAGTGAGGGACTCGCTGAAATTGGGTCGATTGGGCCCGTTTCCATGTCTTCGGCGCGGACTGAGCAAACCCAGGGATTTTCGTTAAAAGGCCATTTCAGTGAAAATTCGTAATTTTCAACTCCGTACCAATTTCTGGAGCAACTCGCGGGATATGGGTCCAAAATGCAATTTTCATGAAAAAAAGGCCTTACCAGGATAAGGCTTTTTGCAAAAAGTGTCCTTTTTTGACACATTTGCCTGAACAAGTCGCTTGTCAAGGTCAAAAATAGGTGTTTTTCAGGTTTTCCCACTAAAAGTACAAAGGAACGAAGGGGGTCTAACTCTGGGTTTGCTTAGTTTCGTTCCAAAAGGGCAAAAAACCCCAACTATATGAAGGACCCTTTTTTAGCCCTTTTGGACCGATTTTTGGGAGGTCGAAAAATCCAAAAAAGGGTATTTTTTGTCCAAAAAATGGGGTAAAATCGATTTTGGGCCGTTTGGGTCGGTTTTGGTGCTAAAGGACCTCCAAAAGTGAAGCCGAGCGAAGGGGCCTCACCCACGACTTGCTTAGTATTGTTGGAAAAGGGCAAAAAACCCCAACTATATGAAGGACCTGTTTTGGACCCCCAAAAAGGAGCCAAAAGGGGGCGTCAAGCGGGGAGCTAAGGCGGAAAAGGATGATTTTGCACCCCTCCTAAGCAACTCCATAGCAAACGACAAAAAATAAACCACGAATTTTGAATTCTGAAATTTTCATAAAAGAAAAATTAAGTTTGCCTTAGCAAAAGCCTTGTGACGGGTCGTCACAAGGCTAGGGGAGATACCGTTGAGGGGGAGGAGGAAGGGAAAGGGAAAAGAGGGGAAGGATACTAGGCGAAAAAAGAAAGAGAGAGGAGGGAGATGAGATGGAGTGGTGGGCGAATACAGTCTATACGGGATGGGAGACGGAGGCTATATCTGGTGGATGTTGTATAAAGTGCATAGGAACGGAGATAGATAGGTTGGTTGGGCTGCTGGCGTACTGCAATGAATGCTAGACCTATGTTATGGATGATGAATATATGAGCGAGAGATGAACATGAGACATGTCAAACGAGTACATGTGAAACGGCATGTCGTACACGCTCCATTCCAGGATCCGATCAAGCGTAGCGCGCGAGGACAGGTAGACATCCGCACGAGTTAACAGACGAGATTGTACAACGACGTCTTGATGAATCATATCATGTGAATACATGGAATGACCCACAATAAGCAAACTAAATTTTCGAAAGTATGAAATGGATGAAAGAAAATGTGAACAATCAAGAGGTGAACTGAGAGGATTTTGGCTTGGTGACATCCGTAAAAGATGGTGTAGTGTCAATTAGTGGTCTGTGAGCGGCAATGGCTGGCGAATCGATCCAAATCAACAATGCAGTAGAAGGTGTCTCACGAAATGTGGAATCAAATGTAGTTTCTCTGCGTTCAGACAATGCAGAGAAACTACATGAACAAACTCGCTGATCACGCGCACAGGCAGTCGCGATGATTGACAAGTTAACGTTTGTGTTATACACTTTACCGCCAACGAATGTGACAAATGTTCCAGCGCCAGTCTCGAAAAGCATTTCGAAAATGGTGACCGATGGTACGTTAACGAATGTTGGTATTACTATCGCAGTTGTAGGGGTTGCCTTCCAAAGACTTGGACTTGCGCTAAAATGATCGCGAAGTGCCGACGATTCGGATGACGACGTCGCAGGGAATGATGACAACGAAGAAGATGAGGATCAACCTGGGTCTTCTCCTGCGAAACCTGAAAAACAACAAAAACACGTGGAAGAAGAATCAATTAGCCATCGTGAATCACAGCCAGGTCTTCCTACTCCGTTTGAACAAAAGATTCACAAGAAAGGTCCTTTTCCAATGAATGATGAGGATGACTAATTTTGTGGGCGTGTGGCGAACATGGAGTTGTGGGGCAACGATCCGTAAACAATACGTGATGTTTGTGTCCTGGCCGTTCTGAATCGATTTTTCGGTTCCAGAGACGGTGGATACCTTCATGACGAAAGCAGTAGAAACATATCCAAACGTGAGGATTCCAATTCTGTGTGCTGTGATTGGTGGTACAGTATTGGTTGGATATGTTGTTGGGAAAGCGTGTTACAAGCGCGTGAAAGCCGCGTTCGAATTCGTGGATGAAACACAGGACTCGAGTGACACAGACAGCGACGTTGACGAATCATAACTGTCATTTGTAACCAAGTTAACTGGATCTGAATACGACATTTGTGGAAAAGTGATTTGATCTCGTATAATGTAAACTAAATCAACATGCTCATGTTATGCACACTAATCGCCAATTCGGCGATTGTGATGATCGATGGAAACGTCAAACGTGAATGTTGGGTCGAAGTTTGAATAGCTGTGTATGTCTTCGACGTGAAATTAAATTAAAAGAAAAATGATTACATCCTTGTTTGTCTACATTGTGGCCTCGGCTGTGTTATCCAGCTTAGTCATCGTCATTGTGTTGGTTCTGGGTACAAATGCTGCGGAGACAGAAAAACTGTCGAGTTACGAATGCGGCTTTGAACCGTTTGGAGACGCACGTGAATCGTTTGACATTACGTTCTATCTTGTAGGTAGATTGTTTAGAATTTTTGATATTGAAATTGCGTTCCTTTTCCCTTGATCCGTTCTAGTATTAACAGGTTCTAAACTGTTGATCTGGTTGATCTTCGCATTCTCATTCATTTTGATCGTTGGCTTTGCGCTAGAGATGAAATTGGGTGTGTTGGATTGAAAATGGAAAACGACCGCGTTGGTAGCCTTGACACCTTGCGTTTCAACGACTGCTTTGAATAACGATGATGAACGTCTTTAATCTTGGAGAAGTGGTGATGGTATGACAAGCGGTTCCGATTTTCGTCTTCTTGACTGGCTTAACAGTATTGTGAGCGCGTACGGTTTGCTTTAAAACAACAGTTGAGGCGGTATCCACGTCTCCAGCGACGGTTGCTTTGTTTGGTCGTGCTGGATCGGCGAAACGATTTGGTTACGATTTCCACGCGTATGTCTTTGAACCGAAATCTCCTGCGGCTTCGATTAAAAGCAATTTGCTATGATTGATTGCGTTTACCTTTGGATTGGAACTCATGGTCAACTATGACACGTGAGGACATGGCGAAGTGACGTCGTATTTTAATGGGATGTTGGCGCATTCACCGTTGGTGCTTGTGATGACATTGGCAACGTTAGCCTTCATGTGAGCGGCGCTGTTGTATGCGGATCCTAGTGAAGCTGGCGTGTCCGCGTCGACGTTGATGTTGGTCGGTACGGTGTTGTTCTTTATGCTGGTACTTATTGAGTCCAATAATTTCATTGCCTTGTACGTAGCGTTGGAAGGCATGAGCTTGTTATTGTTCGTGTTGACTGCACAACCAAAAACAGCCGTGTCGGTAGAATCCGGGTTGAAATATTTCTTTCAAAGTAGTTTTGCGTCGATCTTGTTGTTGCTAGGGATTGCGTTGGTCTTTGCTGGAGTCCAAGACTTTGATTTCGTGGGGATTCGCTGAGTGATGCTGAGCGAACCGTTAACTCCGGTCGTGACGATTGGGTTCTTCCTGATTACGATTGCGTTGCTCTTCAAAATCTCGGCCTTCCCAGGTCATTTCTGAGCACCGGATGTGTATCGAGGACCTGCGGCGTCGGTGTTGACGGTATTTGCAGTTGTCGTCAAATTGGCGGCCTTCTTTGTGTTGTTCAATGTGTTCAACCAATTCTTGTCGGTGATCTATGTTCACTTTAGTTCGATCTTGTATGTGTCGGCGGCGGTGTCGATGTTACTCGGTGCGTTGGGTGCGGTTCGCGTGATCAACGAGGCGGGAAGCAGACGACAATTCATTGCGTATACGTCGATCAATCAGGTCGGATTTGTGAGACTCGGGTTGGTTTGCGTAAGCGTAGAAGGATTCTGAGCATCGTTTATTTATTTGAGGGTTTATTTGCTCTCGTCGGTCTTGTTCTTGGGGGTTCTATCGCGTGTCCGCATTTCGACGAAAGATGGACTTCGTAATTTGACGCGCTTGGACGAATTGCGTAGAGTCTTTAATAGCGATTCGACGTTTAGCCGTCGTACCGATTTATTCATTGTAGCCTACGCGGTGTGATCCATGGCAGGTCTTCCTCCACTTGCTGGATTCTTTGGGAAAGTAGCGTTATGATCAGCCTTATTGCATAAAATGGATGCGTTGGTATCGGGTGAAGCGTGAGCGGAAGTCGTTTACAGTTTCCGATTTGTGGATGCGTCGTTGGAGTTGGATCCGTTTGTAGGCTTTGGCAGCATCTTAGCGTTGAGCATTGTCGTATCGATTATTAGTGGCGTATACTACTTTAAATTGTACGAATTGATGTCGCCGTCGGCTTCGAATGCGGAAATGCTTCGTTATGTGGAGTCTCGTTCGGTGTACATGATGCAAGATCGTGCAACGATTGGTACAACGGTGGTGTTAGTGATTTTGCTGGCGTCATGATTTGGAATGATCTGCTGATCCGGTTGAAGTACTCCGTTTGTGTTCCCCGCGACGTTGTTGGATACAACGTGAGGCGCATGAACATCGCAGTTGGACGGCTATCTTTGGTAAACTAAGTCAAAAATAAAAAATGACACTACGTAAATATCGAAACTTGCATTTTCCAAAAAATAGATTCGCTATGTTAGCGGTTGTACCGTATATTGGACGTTTTCGTCGAGGTACAGAAAAACTCTTAAACCTGAACCAATATAAAACTCACACCACATCTAAATTTAGAGATCAGAATTATATCTGGGTAGATACGCCGGATTTGATTTATCGTAGAATGCTGGTTCGAGACTGAATTGGTCGTTATTCGGAATTCTGTTTTGCATTTGCGGTTCTACCTTGCATGATTGTATTGGCCTACATTCGAAGTTCTTTGGGTCTAGAGTGTATCGTAGTTATTTTATCAGTAATTTTCATCCAGATTGTTGTTGTTTTGTGGATTAAACGAGGAGTATACGGCATGCTATTGACTAGGATGGCGGTCTCGGAAAATCTAATGACGTCATTTAAAAGAATTCTTCGTGGAAATTACACAGCATTACCGTTTGTTTCCTTAACGCATACGCACGTTAAGATGTCGTCGGTAGTAATTTGGTTCTGATATTTCGCTCAGTATATGTTTATCATTACATGAGTGAGGTGTTGATTTGACACAATGATCAGGATTTCGTCTTTGTTCTTGTACAGAATGTGTTCTTTGGGATGTGCGAAAGTCTTGATTACAGGGACGGGCTTAACAAACGTATTGGTTCGTGTTTTCGGCAGAACGCGTCTTCCAAGTCTTTTCTTAACTGCGGAGGCAGTGTTGACTGTTCGACCAGTTAAGTTTTCAGCGAAAGACGGCCAGTTTGCTTTGGTCAAATCGATTGTTTTGCCTTCGGCGTCTCAGCGTCGCGTATTTGCGAATCCGTTGGTAAACTTGCATTCACACATCATTAATGGTGATGTTGAAGCGGCACTAGCTGAGTCACGACGATTACAACGAGCGCTTGGTGACATTCGTAAAGTCAATTCGTATAACGTTCCAACAGTTAACCAATTGACTGAATTGATTAAGCCTCTGAAATCAGAGCTTGAGAAAGGTAAGTTGGCTGACATTCCATTCGTGGTTAGCGGGATTCTATCAAATGTACAGGCATTCCATTTGGCAACATTATCCTCGCGTGAACAAGCCGAGGTCGTAAATGGGTTGTCGCAGGCTGTTAACCAGTATGCGTGAAATCATCCACAGCATATTGGTGTCTTGGCAAAAGCAGGATTTCTAACCGTTGATAAAAATCAGAATGCTCATTCTGGTGAAATGTTGGGGAAAACGGCGGTCGTCTTTTCGTTATCACGTTTGGCTGACACATATCTTACATATATGAAGAAAGCGTTTGCGCCGTTCCCACAAAGCGTTGACGGGAAGAGTTTTGTTGGAGAAGTATGTTTGCCTCGTTCAGGCAATTCGTTCGACTTTGGTCAAATTAAACTGTTGCGCGCACATAAGCTTTCTGATGCTTTATCAGCAGCAAATGAAAGTGCAAATGCTACGTTTAATGTATTTGTTCATTGAGATTTTGATCGTTTCGTAAGTCACAATTTCAAAGCAATGTGTGAGTCATCTCGTGTCCCGCGAAATTTGACGAAACCAACAATTGTAATTTCACCAGATGTATTGAAGGACATTACGATTGATAACGTAGTTCATCTGGAATCATCGGCGGTGAAATCTGTGACAATTGTGGAATACCGTGATTTGTCTAAAAAGGTTGCGAATTGGACTCTGCGCGATGCGCGTACAAATCAGGCACTAGTTCAACCAAAACCTGAATTGATTTTCTTGGATAGTGCGTCTGAGTTTTCAGGCGGCGACCGTACAACATTATTTGACGCTAAAAAAGACGTGTAAATCAAGTCAACTTGAGCTGCAATCTGTAGTGTCAAAATGAACAATAGTTGAAGGCGAGCTAAGTATCTAGGTGTTCGGCTTAGCATGGGTCTTGACATCACGATGAGTCATCTTGGCGTTGAATAGCCAGTCACGCTATTTGTTGGTTCGATTCCAACGGCTCTGAAATGAACAACGTGACATGCGTCATCGTATAACGGGTAGTACGCCGGACTTTGAATTCGGAAGACTAGGTTCAAGTCCTGGTGATGCAAAATCCAATCAAGTTAAAACGAACAAAATGAGTTTCGTACATGATTTTAATCCTGTGTTGACGATGTTAGTGCCGGTGGTGGCCGCTATTATTACTATTGTTGCTCGTAACCCAATTCATGCCATTCTTTGATTGATCGCGACGTTTCTAGCGACATGCGGTTTGGTTTTCTATCATTTCTCATTAGGATTCACATGCAGTCTGATTATCATTGTGTACATTGGCGCAATTGCGATTCTTTTCTTGTTCATTATCATGATGGTTCCAATTAAAGATCGATCACCGATGAAAGGTGGGTGATGAAGTGGATTGGCGCAAGCATTAGCCTTTGTCACAGTGTACGTGGGTGGATGCTGAATGTTCTTTTCTCATGTGATGGCGACAGAAGTCAATAAACTTAGTGAATTCTGGTTGTCGTTTGGAAATCAGTTGGACCAACAAACGATCTTGTCGATGGTTCCAACGCGTACATTAGAAGGAATCACAATGAGTGATTTGTACTTATCCGACATTGCATTGTATGGTGCGCGTTTGTACCAAGAAGCGGCGTATCCAATTCTATTGACTGGATTGGTACTGTTATTCGTCTTGGTGGCGGCCATTGTACTTTGCCGTGAAGAGTAGAGGCAACAAGGAAAAGTAGTTTAAGAGTAGAACAACTGTCTCCAAAACGGTTAGTACCAGTGCGAGTCTGGTCTTTTTCGAAACTAAGTTTAGAAATGCGAGATCGATTTTGTTGCTATTCGAAGGGATGCGCTATAGCTCGTCGCTTGATCCGGACGACTCGCGGAAATGGGCACCCGAAAAAGTCTTTCGATGGCCTTAGCAAAGTGCTTGATGCACTGAAATTGGGTCGATTGACCCCGTTTCCAAGTTTTCGACGCGGCCTAAGCAAACCCAGGGATTTTCTTCAAAAAGGCCATTGCAGTGCAAATTCGCAATTTTCAACTTCGTACCCTTTTCTGGAGCAACTCGCGGGATATGGGTCCAAAGTGCCATTTTCATGAAAAAAAGGCCTTACCAGGATAAGGCTTTTTTCAAAAAGTGTCCTTTTTTGACACATTTGCCTGAACAAGTCGCTTGTCAAGGTCAAAAATACGTGTTTTTCAGATTTTGCCACTAAAAGTACAAAGGAACGAAGGGGTCTAACTCTGGGTTTGCTTAGTATCGTTCCAAAAGGGCAAAAAACCCCAACTATATGAAGGGCCTGTTTTGGACCCCCAAAAAGGAGCAAAAATGGGGCGTCAAGCGGGGAGCTAAGGCGGAAAAGGATGATTTTGTACCCCTCCTAAGCAACTCCAGAGTAAACGACGAAAAATAAACCTCGAATTTTGAATTCTAAAATTTTCATAAAAGAAAAATTAAGTTTGCCTTAGCAAAAGCCTTGTGACGGGTCGTCACAAGGCTAGGGGAGATACCGTTGAGGGGGGGGAGGAGGAAGGGAAAGGGAAAAGAGGGGAAGGATACTAGGCGAAAAAGAAAGAGAGAGGAGGGAGAGGATGGATTGGGCGAATACAGTCTATACGGGATGGGAAACAGAGGCTATATCTGGTGGATGTTGTATAGAGTGCATAGGAACGGAGATAGATAGGTTGGTTGGGCTGCTGGCGTACTGCACTGAATGCTAGACCTATGTTATGGATGATGAGTAGATGAAGAGAGATGAACATGAGACATGTCAAATGAGTACATGTGAAACGGCATGTCGTACACGCTTCATTCCAGGCTCCGATCAAGCGTAGCGCGCGAGGACAGGTAGACATCCGCACGAGTTGACAGACGATGTAGTACAATGACGTTTTTATGAATCCTATCATGTGAACATATGGAATGATCTAGAACAAGCAAACTAAATCTCAAAAAACATGAAAAACAATCAATCAATTGTGCAACAAGCGATGGGAACATCGAAAACTTTAGTATCAACTATGAAAGAAACACCTGTGATTTCAGCGATGGAGCTAGAATTTGTAGCGTCCAAACAACGATTAGAATCATTCTTTAGTGATTCTGTGCATCTGCTTACAACGATGCGTGGGAAAGCCCCTAGTGGCAATCTGAGAAGTGCTGGGACAAAATCCGAAATTCGTTTAGTGAAACGTGTGGATGGGAAATCGGCACAAGAAAGAGCTCAGTGAAGAATGTCGTTAAATGTGGAGGAGCCGTTCGTGGATTTCCAAAGCTCCGATAACGGATTGGGTTCAGTAGCCTGAGATTCACCACGAACATATGTCGCTTCGTCGTTAGAAAATGATTTGAAATATCGTATCGGGATTCAAGAATTTTACATGGATCGCGTGAAGATTCGTGTGAAATGGTACTTCAATCCAGAGTCCGCGAAGTATGTACGTGCACGAGAAACATTCTTGCGTTTGAACTATTTGCCATTGCGTTTGGTGAAACGTTTAGTCAAATAATCAGACATGTCAAAACAACATCTCGATTATCAAAGAATGACGAAATGGCTGAATAGCGCCATTCAAAAGGGACAACACGTCAGGATGATTGCTGACAATTCGATTGCGATTCACGGCGTGAACGCGACGACGAGTTTGTATGGACACAACGTCTATGTATTAGGAACGACGATGAATGAATCCGTCTCCGTGTTAGAATTGCTGGCAAATGCGGGCTTGGTGGTGTATGTGGAATCCGACGTGCACCATGAATGACGACGTTTCTTGCGAGCCTCAAATGTTCCGTTGGTATATCTTACCGTGTCGGATCTGGAGTCGTCGGAAGGGATCGGCGAAACGTTGCGTTTGACGCTTGCCGGAAGAACAAAAGGCTCGATTCGACTCATTTTAAATGAATTGGTATCGTCCTATATGTCGATGATTACTACATCGCGTGTGTATCGCTCAACCGCGACCTATTTGTCAAAACAATTGGTTTCCACGCATGCCGAATGACGTAAAACGTGATACACAAGTCCACGTTTTCCACGCCGATCTCGTATTGCAAAATGATGTCTGCCATCCAAACAACGAAAAATCAAGGCGTAATGTCGAAACCCAATTCGTCGACGCGCAGATTCAAATATGGTATCAAACAGTGACGTTGAGCGAAAAAATCGACGCGAAAACGTTCCTTGATCGTCCAGATGGTTCGTATGCAGGTACGTTCGACTCGTCGAATGAAGTCGCAACGTTTGCGCGGTGGAAAACGACTTCGTGTAGGTTCACTGAGACTGGTTCTTCGAAAACCGTGAGGAAATCGTACAGCCAATGACGTTCGCTTAACGGCCTTAAAACCGATGCAACACGGAAAGGCTTGGTCAAGTCGTAAATCATGAACGATTCAATCACCGAAACGTCGCCAACATCGTGGAGGGCCTCGTTGGTCGGTCTATTATAAACCAAAACGACCCATTCTTAATCCACAACGTCCATGAATTCCACGTTGACGTCTGTATTTACGACGCAAAAAACGTGATGCACAAGTACGTGTGGTGCTTCGAAACGGTGAAAAAATGCGCCGTATCTTGAAACTGGGAGGTCGTCGTATTTACCGTCGATTGAAACGTAAATTCCCACGCTGATGAAAATTGAGCCGTGTGAACAAACAAATGAAAAAACGTCGTGCCGATAAAAAAATCTTTGGATTCCGATGATTAAATCGTTCGCGCAATCACATGGAGGTCCGCATGCTTCGTCGTCGAAAATTCTACGCGCGACGTAAACGTATTGAAGACTTCTTGTCGTGGAAATTATTTATGCCAAAAGGGATGCTAGGACGATTCAGATTGAGTCAACGTGCCGCGATGACGGGATTAACGGCGAGAAATGGATTGGACTCTTCACTTACACCTGGATTGAATGGACGACGTGCCCATCGTTTGACCATGGCTCCAGAACTGCGTCGTTATTCTTCGTATACGCGAATTGACGCGTCTGTGTTGCATTTGCCACACTTCGTGCAAGTGCTTCGTTATCCGGTCTTGAAACGTTATCGTCATCGTTCATGAAATCGTGCCTCAAGGTTGGATTCGAGTGTTTCCGTTTCGAAGTCGCAACGATCTTTATTGGAACGCCGATTAGAAAACTGACGACATCATGCGTGATTCTCGAAGAATCGTGCGTATGTTTTACGTAATGAACGCTTTTCACAGGCGCTCAAACGTGGTCGAATGGTAAACTAAGTTCACTAAGGGTCGGTGGCGGAATCGTAGACGCGTTCGTCTTGAAAACGAAATCCAAACGGAGTGCGGGTGCAAGTCCTGTCCAACCCTCAAATGTGTCACCTAATAACGTGTGGAGTAATAGTCAACTCGTAGGGTTCATGCCCCTGAGATTTTCGTGCGATTCGGAACGCGTTAAAATAATTCCGATTGTGGAGTCATAGTTTAAGAGTAGAATGTCTGCCTTGTAAGCAGCTCGATATCGGTGCAATTCCGGTTGTCTCCATTACGCTTTTGTCGTTTAATAGAAAGACCGAATTGTCATTTACGAATATTGGTGCAAGTCCAATCAAAAGCAAGCTTCTTGTACACGAGGTCATTTCGTTCAGTGAGTAGGATATTGGATTGCAAATCCGAGGACGAAGGTGCGATTCCTTCAATGGCTTCGATCGTTGCTGAAGCATCAAAAACACAAGAAAATGGTATTACTGAAAAAAGTAGGAAATCATTTGATTACGTACCCAACAGCCGGAAATTTGTCGTACACATGAGGCTTAGGGAGTTCGTTAGGTATCTTCCTTGGATTACAGATCGTGACTGGTCTGTTGCTAGCTACTCACTACGTGCCAGACGTTAACACTGCGTTCATGAGCGTAGAACACATTATGCGTGATGTGAGCTGAGGATGGCTTTTACGTTACATGCATGCGAACGGTGCGTCGTTCATCTTCATTTTGATGTACGGACACATTGTTCGTGGATTATATCATCAATCATTCCGTCATCCGCGATCTGCCGTATGGTATTCCGGTGTAACGATCTTTATTCTAATGTCTGGGACTGCGTTCTTGGGGTACGTCTTACCGTGGGGTCAAATGTCATTCTGAGCCGCAACGGTGATTACGAACATTATTAGCGTGATTCCAGTCATTGGGTCATTTATCGTCGTGTGAATTTGAGGTGGATTCGCGGTGGGAGCTTCAACGCTGATTCGTTTCTACACACTTCACTTCTTGCTTCCGTTTGTGGTGGCAGGTTTGGCCGTACTTCATTTGTTACTTCTTCATGAATTTGGATCGACGAATCCAAAAGGTGCAAATGGTACGAGCAAAGAATGAGTACGATTTACGCCGTACTACTTCTTGAAAGACGTGAATATGTTCTTAATCTTCTTCACGCTATTCATGGCCGTAGTGTTGCTTGCTCCGAATATGTTTGGTCATCCCGACAACTATATTCCGGCTGATCCTTTGGTGACGCCAGCGCACATCGTGCCTGAATGATATTTCTTGCCTTTCTATGCGATTTTGAAAGGTGTGCCAAGTAAAATTGGTGGTGCAATCGCGATGCTAGGATCGATGGTTATTCTGTATGGATTACCAACGTTCCATAAAGAACGTTTGACGATCTACAGCTATCGCTTGGCGTACAATTTGATGGTGTACATTTTCGTTCTGGATGTGTTGTTGTTGGGATGATTGGGTGGACAACCGCCGATTCAAATCTATACAACATTATCGTTGTACATTTTGACGCCACTTTACTTCTCATTCTTCGCGGCTTCGTTTGTGTTGACGCGTTTGCAACGTCTTGTGATTTTCCCGCCACATAAAGCGGAACAAGAACGTTGAGAAATGAAACACGAAACAATTGGATAAACTAAGTTATCAGTGGACGTGGCGGAATTGGTAAACGCGTCTGTTTGCTAAACAGGTGGACAAAATCCTTGCAAGTTCAAGTCTTGTCGTTCACTGCGAAGGCCTTTGTAGTTCAACGGCAGAACATTCGGCTGTTAACCGGAAGATTTGAGTTCAATTCTTAACTGAGGCGACGAATGGTTGTATAGAATAATGGCAATTCGTTCGATTGTGAATCGAGAAATGATTGGTTCAATTCCAACTATGACCAAAATGCTTTGGACTTGTAGTTCAGTGGTAGAACTTCGGCCTTTTAAGCCGAATACCCGAGTTCAATTCCCGGCAAGTTCACGATGGGTTGGTTAGTGCAGTGAGCAGCACGTAGGTCTCATAATCCTGAAGCGAAAGTGCAATTCTTTTACCAGCCATACTTAGTGGATGGTATTCTCGTCAACGATCTCAACCGACCTCGAAAATGACCCAGGAATACAGAAACAATACAGGAAAAGAATGGAAGTTTTGCATCAACTAAGTTTAGATTCGAACATTGGCCTCAAATAAACCTCTAATCACCTAAACCACACGTACTCATTCGCAGTGGTGGGAATTTGTGGAATGTCACAAATTCTTTGAGAAAAAAAAACAGCCTTTCGATTCATTACGGAAAAAAAAACAGCGATTGCATAAAATTAAGTTCCATAAAACGTTTGTGTTCAAGATCCTGCGTGGGAAAGTTTCAAACGTCACACCCGAAGTCAACTGATCTAATTGCAGGCAGGCTGAAAGGGATCAAAACCGGAAAGGCCGAACTCATGACTGTTGCACTATTCTGAGAGGACTTGCGATTAGGGGTGAAAGTCTATTCAAAGTTGATGATAGCTGGTTCATCGCGAAATGTATTTACGTACAGCATCGTGTGCAGTATAGAACAATGTAAAGCGATTCTTATAAGTAACATCGTTTGATCGCGATGTGGTTGTGAGGAAACTTTGAACAGGTCTAGTGCGCGAAACCACACGATAGACAGACAGTAGGCGAGAAGGTCTATTGTCGAGAGGGAAACAGCCCAGATTATTAGCTAAGGTTCCAAAAATGTTTTCTAGTTGAAATGAGACGAGGATCTTTGAACAAGATTACTAACAGTATTGTTGGCTTAAACTAGGCCGCACAAATCGAAATCATGCAATCGAATGATAAGGTTGAAAGTCCGAGTCACGACAAACAATTCACGGAAATCAGAACATCACCGAAGCAACGAGTATCTACTTATCGGTTTCGATCGGTAATTTTGGGTACGAATAAAATACCGCGGAATAGCAGCAATGCAACTTTCTGTGTTATTTTGGTAGCGATGCTTAGTGTTTGTGAGGATACCATGGAGAACCATAGGTAGCCACACCACCATTGAATATGCCAACTTGAGTAGCGTAAAGTACAATGAAAATGAGTACAGCCATAAGTTCTAGGTTTTCAACGAAGTGTTCGACGACGTTGATTGAAGTCAGTCTCTAAGCAGTGACGAAGGTTAACTGTAATGAGAAGAAATGTGTGTCCATCATCTGGAATGTGTACCCGTGTCGAATGGTGTACATCGAAGATCAGGTAAAAGGCCACGTAGTACACTGTACTAAATCTGCCACAAGTGAACTGGATGAATATTCTAAGGCTCGTGAACGAACGATGTTGAAGGAACTCGGCAAAATGACGCTGTAACTTCGGGAGAAGGCGTGCCAAGATTAGGAGTTGTTTCAACTCTTGGCAACAAGAAATGGGAGGAACAACTGTTTATCAAAAACACAGGACTGCGCAAAATTGTATAACCAAGAATGCGGTCTGACGTTTGCCCAATGCTACTACATAAAACGAGACGTGCAAGCGTCGAGTCTAACCGGTGGTAAATGGCGGCTCTAACCCTGAGAGTCCTAAGGTAGCGAAATTCCTTGTCGTGTAAGTTACGACGCGCTTGAAAAACGTAATGATTTCTCCACTGTCTCCAACATCGATTCAGCGAAATAGACACGTCCGTGAAGATGCGGACATTTGGCGACTCGACGAAAAGACCCTATGCACCTTTACTAAAAATTTTTGATGTGATCGGGCGTTTGATGTGCAGAATAAATGGGAGCGGCACAAATCAGAGCGCTAGCTTTGGTGAACGCGAAAGTGAGAGTACCATTCTTCGAATTGGCTCGACACTCCGTTTGATCCAAGATCAAATAAAGACGTAAATTTGTTAGTTTAGCTGGGGCGGCTGCCTTCTAAAATGTAACGAGGGCGACTTTAAGGTAAAATCAATATACCGTTACTCGGTATATATTGTGTTCAAAGATATAAATTTTGCCTGACTGTTAGATCCACAAATCGAGCAGGGACGCAAGTCGAGCTTAGTGACCCGATAATTTTGGGTGGAAGAGTTATCGATCAACGAATAAAAGGTACGCTAGGGATAACCGGCCAATAATCGAAGAGAGTCCAAATCGAATCGATTGTTTAGCACCTCGATGTTGGCTCATCGCATCCTGGAGTTGAAAGAGATTCCAAAGGTTAGGCTGTTCGCCTATTAAAGCGGTACGTGAGCTGAGTTCC
>JGI26531J51214_10000342_pt1 | contig 39277 bp, 34 predicted proteins | sample ThiBiot_500_biof_2_FD_51214 | JGI IMG/M metagenome (IMG submission 51214)
GCCGTAAGAACAAGTGATTTAGCCAGGCCCGGTTGTTAATCGATTGTAGCTGCGGACATACCCACGCGCGCCTTGCCTTTCGCAATGCAGCACAATATCGCTCGGGCGCGAGCTTCCCTACCATCTCCCGCGAACCGGAGAGCATAAGCATGACCAAATGGGTCTACACTTTCGGCGATGGAGCGGCTGAAGGCCGCGCCGGTGACAAGAACCTGCTGGGCGGCAAAGGCGCCAACCTGGCGGAAATGTGCAGCCTCGGCCTGCCGGTGCCGCCCGGTTTCACCATCACCACGGAAGTCTGCAACGCCTATTACGCCAACGGCCGTACCTATCCAGCCGCGCTCGAGGCCGACGTCTTGGTGGCGCTCGACCATATCGGCCGGCTCACCGACCGCCGTTTCGGTGATCCGTCGAAGNTGCTTCTGGTCTCCGTCCGCTCCGGAGCCCGCGCCTCGATGCCNGGCATGATGGACACGGTGCTCAATCTCGGCCTNAACGACGANACCGTCGAGGCNCTGGCCACCGATTCCGGCGATGCCCGCTTCGCCTACGACAGCTATCGCCGCTTCATCCAGATGTACTCGGATGTCGTCATGGGCCTCGATCACGAGGTCTTCGAGGAGATTCTCGAAGATCAGAAGGCCAGCCTCGGTCACGAACTCGATACGGAACTGACGGCGATCGAATGGCAGGGCGTGATCGCGCTCTACAAGGCCAAGGTCGAAGAGGAACTCGGCCGTCCGTTCCCGCAGGACCCGAGCGAGCAGCTCTGGGGCGCGATCGGCGCCGTGTTTTCGAGCTGGATGAACAATCGCGCCATCACCTACAGGCGCCTGCATGAGATCCCCGAAAGCTGGGGCACCGCGGTCAACGTCCAGGCCATGGTCTTCGGCAATATGGGCGAGACCTCGGCCACCGGCGTCGCCTTTACCCGCAATCCGTCGACCGGCGAAAAGCAGCTTTATGGCGAATTCCTGGTGAACGCCCAGGGCGAGGACGTGGTGGCCGGCATCCGCACGCCGCAGAACATCACCGAGGCCGCGCGCATCGCGGCGGGATCCGACAAGCCTTCGCTGCAAAAGCTGATGCCGGACGCGTTCCAGTCCTTCATGGACATCTCGGACCGGCTGGAAAAGCACTATCGCGACATGCAGGATCTCGAATTCACCATCGAGCGCGGCAAACTGTGGATGCTGCAGACGCGCTCGGGCAAGCGCACGGCCAAGGCCGCGCTCAAGATCGCCGTCGATATGGCCAGGGACGGGCTCATCACCAGGCAGGAAGCGGTCGCGCGCATCGATCCGGCCTCGCTCGACCAGCTTCTGCACCCGACCATCGATCCGAAGGCAGCGCGCGACGTCATCGGCGTCGGCCTGCCGGCTTCCCCTGGCGCCGCCACCGGCGAGATCGTCTTCTCCTCCGGCGAGGCGGAAGATTTGAAGGCGCAGGGGCGCAAGGCGATCCTGGTGCGCATCGAGACCAGCCCCGAGGATATTCACGGCATGCATGCCGCCGAAGGCATCCTCACCACGCGCGGCGGCATGACCAGCCACGCCGCCGTCGTGGCACGCGGCATGGGCAAGCCTTGCGTTTCGGGCGCCGGTTCGCTGCGGGTCGACTACAGGGCCGGCACGCTGGTTTCGATGGGGCAGACGTTCCGCAAGGGCGACATCATCACGATCGACGGCGGCAACGGCCAGGTGCTGAAGGGCGCCGTGGCGATGCTGCAGCCGGAGCTGTCCGGCGATTTCGCCGCCATCATGGAATGGGCCGACGCGGCGCGTCGCATGAAGGTGCGCACCAATGCCGAAACGCCGCTGGACGCGCGCATGGCGCGCTCCTTCGGTGCCGAGGGCATCGGCCTTTGCCGCACCGAGCACATGTTCTTCGACGGCGCCCGCATCGTCGCCATGCGCGAGATGATTCTCGCCGACACCGAGAAGGATCGCCGCGCCGCGCTTGCCAAGCTGCTGCCCATGCAGCGCTCGGACTTCCTCGAACTGTTCGAGATCATGGCCGGGCTGCCGGTGACGATCCGCCTGCTCGATCCGCCGCTGCACGAATTCCTGCCCAAGACGGAAGAGGAACTTGCCGAGGTGGCCACGGCGATGAAGGTTCCCGCCGACAAGCTCAGGCAGCGCACCGAGGCCCTGCACGAGTTCAATCCGATGCTTGGGCATCGCGGCTGCCGGCTCGCCGTATCCTATCCCGAGATCGCCGAGATGCAGGCCCGCGCCATCTTCGAGGCGGCGGTCGAGGCCGGTAAGAAGGCCGGCGCCCTGGTCGTCCCGGAAATCATGGTTCCGCTCGTCGGCATCGTGAAGGAACTCGACTACGTCAAGGCCCGCATCGATGCCGTCGCCAGGAGCGTCATGGACGAGACCGGCGTCAAGATCGATTACCTGACCGGTACGATGATCGAGCTGCCGCGCGCCGCGATCAGGGCTCACGTCATTGCCGAGACTGCGGAGTTCTTCTCCTTCGGCACCAATGACCTGACCCAGACGACCTTCGGCATCTCGCGCGACGACGCGGCATCCTTCCTCGACACCTATCGCCAGAAGGGCATCATCGAGCAGGATCCGTTCGTTTCGCTCGATATCGAAGGCGTCGGCGAGCTCGTGCGCATGGCAGCCGAGAAGGGCAGGGCGGCGCGTCCCGACATCAAGCTCGGCATTTGCGGCGAGCATGGCGGAGACCCGGCGTCCATTCGCTTCTGCGAGGAGGTGGGGCTCGACTACGTTTCTTGCTCGCCGTACCGCGTCCCGATTGCACGGTTGGCGGCCGCGCAGGCGGCGGTTAAGGGGAAAAACTGAGCGGCGTCATATAATTTCCCAACTTACGATTTTGTAAGGTAGCTCACGCGAACGTGTGCTTCCCTCTCGCAATGTCGACACGGTTTGCAGCCAGTTTGCGCGCGACGTTAACCGCCCCGCCGCCACGGGAACTATATGTCGAAAGCACTGCTGCCTGCATCGTACCGCTCGATTCTTGTCATACAAACGAAGTTCATCGGAGACATTGTCCTCGTCTCGACGCTCGTGCGGAACCTGCGCCTCCAGTATCCGGACGCCCGGATCGTGTTCCTTTGCGAGGCCGGGTTCGAGAGCTTCCTGACCGCGCACGGCATCGCCGATGAAGTGGTGACCTTCAAACGCGCCCGCATGCGCGGCACCCCGATCGAGCGAATCACGGAACTCTACCGGATGGTGCGTCGGCTCCGACGCCTCAAGATCGACCTTACGATCGATGTCGCCGACACCAAGACCTCGCGCATTCTCGTCGGCCTGGTTAAGACCCCGACAAGGGTCGGCTACAATCCGCCCGAGAGAGGGCTGCGCTGGTACATGCGGCAACCCGCGAACGTATTCGCAAAGCCGTTTGGCTTTGGCGGACGCCACTATCTCAGCCGATATCTGTCGCCCCTCGAAGCCCTTGGCATCGAGCCTCGTGTGACCGAGCCGAGCATCGAGCCCCTGCCGCTGGAAACGGCCCGGGCGTTGGCGCTGCTCGGCAAGAACCGGATTCGGCGAAAGGCATTCATCGCGGTCCACGCTGGAGCGAGCTTCCGCGGCCGGCAGTGGCAGCCGGAGCGCTTCGCGCTGGCCATCGACGCGATCGCCAGGAAAACCGGGCTGGATGTCGTTCTCGTCGGTGGTCCCGATGAAAGGGAAACCGCTCAGCGCATCGTCGCCGAGACCGAGACGAACGTCGTCGACCTTGTCGGAGCGCTGTCGCTCGAGACCTTGCTGGCACTCCTCAAGCAGGCACGGATGTTCCTCGGCAATGAGAGCGGGCCCATGCACATGGCCGCCTCGACGGGCACGCCGGTCGTCGGTCTGTTCGGCCTGACCCGTCCCGCCCAATGGAGCGCGGTGGGCGCGCCGGCCATTTCCGTCCAGGCGCCCATGCCCTGCGCCTGTGTTGCGCCGGAGCTTTGCCGCTCGCCCGACCCCAGCAAATCGTGCTGCGTCTGGAGGCTGGAAGTCGAGCCCGTGGTTTCCGCGGCCATGGAGATCCTGTCACGCACCGGCACAAGAGCTGAAAAGGCGGTCTGAGCGCCGCTTGTCAAATGCCCGCGCACCAGGCAGACGTGGCGCCGCAATTCTGCCGGCTGCCTGATTTCCGCCTTGTTGGGGGTCTTTGGGATTGGTCGATGGCTCTATCTATGCGGAAACGAAGAATGTCTGCGGTCCGGAAATCCCTCTGCGCGCTCGCCCTCTCGGCCTGGGCTGTGTCTGCTCATGCCTCGCCGTTGGTTGAACCGACGCTGCGCATCAAGCCGGAGGATGCGGGTGCCGGCCGCGTCGCCCTGACGCTCGACGCCTGCGGCGGACACACGGACAACCGCATCCTTTCGGCACTGGTGGAGAACAAGATACCGGCCACCATCTTCGTCACGGGCATATGGCTCAAGCGCAACGCCGACGCCGTCGAGATATTGCGGGCGCACCCCGACCTGTTCGAGCTGGAAAACCACGGCGGGCGCCACATCCCGGCGGTCGACACACCGCGCAAGATCTATGGCATCAGCAGCGCCGGAAGCCCCGAGGCGGTCGTTGCCGAAGTCGAATCGGGTGCCGCGGCGCTCGCCGGCACCGGCGGCCCGGCGCCGAAATGGTTCCGGGGCGCCACCGCCGAATACAGCCCGTCCGCGATCGCGATGATCCGCAAGCTCGGCTTCAAGATCGCCGGCTTTTCGGTCAATGGCGATGGCGGCTCCTTGCTGGGCGCCAAGGAAACGGCACGACGCATAGCAGCGGCCAAGGATGGCGACGTCATCATCGCCCACATCAACCAGCCGACCCACGCGGCCGGCGAGGGCGTGGTGCAGGGCCTGCTCGCGCTCAAGCAGCGTGGCGTCACCTTCGTGCGGCTGGACGACGCCGACGGTGTCGGCAGCCATGGCACCACGGATTGAGGCCTGCCGCCTGAGCCTCGCCATTTCGGGCTGGCCAGGCTGCAGGAACAACAGCCGCTATTTGGCTTCTATGACAACCTTGTTCGGGTAGAAGGCGCCGTGGTCCCGGATCGTGACCATTTCATCGAAGGGATGCTCGTACGCCCACATGGCGTCCTTGCCGGCGTCTCCGGCCGATACGACGCTCCAGTAGCTCGCGTCGCCCTTGTAGGGGCAATGCGTCGATAGCTCCGTCTTGCGGAGCTTGCCGAAATCAATGTCCTCGAAGGGGATATAGAAAGCCGCGGGGTAGGGCGGTTCGGTCAGCAGCTTGGCTCGTGTCGACGTGGCGATGACAACATCTCCGGCCCGCACCGTCACGGCTCCGGCATAAGGCTCGACGGTGATAACCTTGCCCGGGTTGCGCTGAAAGCCGGGTGACGGATTGGCTGGCTTGTCCACGACGCATTCTCCCCGTTTCCAATCAGGTGGGGCCGCAACGCGCCGCGTGCCAGCTTGATATCGACTGCTGTCCCCTCGACGGTCAGGCCGCGGTCTTGAAGGCATCCATCAGTCCGGCATAAGCAGCGGCGATGCCGGCAACAGGGTTGGTGCTTCTCGACGCGGTCTCGACCTTAAGCGGCCCGCCTCCGGTCGGCAAGGTGAGAAGAAGGAACTGGCGATCGCTTCCATCTCCGACGGCCGCGGCGGCCACGTGCTGACCCTCGCCACCGTTCTCGACACACATCTTGAACAGCAGCTGACCGCCCACGGCTTCGAGGGCTCCGCCGACGACTTCGATGAATTCCTCTTCGGAAACGGTCTTGGCGGCAGGGGTCAGATCGTCCAGACTTTCGGCAAGCGTGCTTTCGAGAGCTTTCTCGTCCAGCTGCGCATCCATGCGAATCTCTCCATTCGCCATCGCACCCCTCTTGCCCGTTAACGAACCTTAACGGCGACGATGGCCGTATTGTGGCGGTTTGCGTGCCGTTTCACCGGGATTTCAGCGCGCCGTGGCCGGATGGCTGGACAATCCGCGGGTTCGATTCACAATGGCGCAAAAGAAAGGACGCGAAAGCGCAAAGGGAGAGAGAACCGGCATGCTTGGACTGATGCAGGAATGGCCGCTGCTTTGCCACAAGCTGATCGACAACGCCGAACGCCAGCACGGTGGGCGCGAGATCGTCTCGCGCTCGATCGAGGGGCCAATCGTGCGCACCACATACGCGGACATCCATCGTCGGGCCCGGCAGGTGGCGCAGAGACTGGAGCAAGACGGCTTCGGCCTTGGCGANCGTATCGCGACGCTCGCCTGGAACACCGCGCGGCATATCGAGGCCTGGTANGGCATCATGGGGATCGGCGCGATCTACCACACGCTCAATCCGCGCCTCTTTCCCGAGCAGATCGCCTGGATCATGTCCAATGCAGGGGACAAGGGGATCTTCGTAGACCTGACCTTCGTGCCGCTGCTNGAGAAGATCGCGGGCTCGGTCCCGTCGTTGAGGAAGGTCATCGTGCTGACCGACCAGGCACATATGCCGCGCACGACGCTGCCGGGGGCGGTCGCCTATGAGGAATGGCTGGCCGAGGCCGATGGTGCATTCGCCTGGAGGACGTTCGACGAAAACACCGCCGCCGGCATGTGCTACACGTCCGGCACAACCGGCGACCCGAAGGGCGTGCTCTACAGTCATCGCTCCAATGTGCTTCACGCCATGATCGCCGCCATGCCCGATGCCATGGGGATTTCCGCGCGGGACGTGGTTCTTCCGGTGGTGCCGATGTTCCACGCCAACGCGTGGGGCCTCGCGCAGAGCACGCCGATGGTCGGCGCCAAGCTGGTGATGCCGGGCTGCAAGATGGACGGCGCGTCGATCTATGAGCTGCTCGATTCGGAAAAGGTGACGTTTAGTGCCGCCGTGCCGACGGTCTGGATGATGCTGCTGCAATATCTGGAGGAGACGGGGAACATGCTTCCCAACCTGCGCAAGGTGGTGATCGGCGGCGCCGCCTGTCCACGCGCCGTCATTTCCAAGTATCAGGACAAGTACGGCGTCGAGGTCGTTCATGCCTGGGGCATGACGGAGATGTCGCCACTGGGAACGCTCTGCACGATGAAGCCGCAATACGAAACCCTGGAGGGAGAGGCCCGGCTGGATGCGCAGTGCAAGCAGGGCTACGCTCCCTTCGGCGTCGAAATGAAGGTGACGGATGACGACGACAAGGCCTTGCCTTGGGATGGTCATACGTTCGGTCGGCTGAAGGTGCGCGGGCCGGCCGTGGCCAGGGCCTATTACGGCGGCGCCGGCGCCGAGCAGTTCGACGCCGAAGGGTGGTTCGACACCGGCGATGTCGCTCATATCGACGCTGGCGGTTACATGCAGATCACCGATCGCGCCAAGGACGTCATCAAGTCCGGCGGCGAATGGATCTCCACCATCGATCTGGAGAACCTCGCGGTTGGCCATCCGGACGTCGCCGAAGCCGCCGCCATCGGCGTCCAGCACTCGAAATGGGGCGAGCGGCCATTGCTGGTGGTTGTCCGCAAACCTGGCAAGGAGCCGAGCAGGGACGAGATCCTCGACTTCATGCGCGGCAAGGTGGCGAAGTGGTGGATGCCGGACGACGTCGCGTTCGTGGCCGAAATTCCCCATACCGCCACCGGCAAGATCCAGAAGACCACGCTGCGCCAGCAGTTCCGGGATTACCGGCTGCCGACGGACTGATGCATCGGTTGGTTGCGGTCTTCCTNGGAATGGGAAAGCAGTTGGCTCGTGTCGAGGCAGACGCGCGGCCGCCGGGCATGGCACGCTGCCCTATCTCCTTGTTTTTTGTTTTGCTCATATGTGCCGCGCCAGGTGATTCCACCTTGCCGCAAAATGCTCTAAAGCTCCGGCTCGGTCGAACTGGTATGGCGGGTAATGGCTAGCGTTCGGGAACGGCAGACGTCGAAGGCAGCCGGCTGGTCGCGGCGCACGGGCGCGTTCTCCCTGGTTCTGCTGCTGACCGTCCTTGTCGGCCACCGCTACGATCTCGTCGAGACGCAGGTGTTCCTGTGGGTCCTTGGCATCGTCGCCTTGCTGGCCGCCTTGGCCCTGCTGTTCGCGGGCTTTGCCTTCTCAAGCCTGTGGAATTTTGGCAGCCGCGGCGGCCGCGACCTCTCGGTCGGCGCGTTGCTGGCCCTGCTGGTGCTCGTCCCCTACGCCGTCGGAGCCTACTGGGCTGCGATCTATCCGCCGCTGCGTGACATCTCCACGGATATTGACGATCCCCCGGTACTTGACGTGTCCGGGCGCACGAAGGAGATGAATGTGCTCGCGCCGGCGACCCCGGGAGAGCAGCGCCTGCAGAGCGACAGCTACCCTCTGGTCACGGCCCGCAGCTATGACCTGCCTTTCGAGACCGTGCTGCAAGCGGCGGAAACCGTGCTCGACCGCCGCGATTGGGACCTTACGGCGCCCTATCCCGACGCAAGCGGGCAGACCCAGGTGACCATGAACGCGGTTGCCAGGGACCCGATCCTGAGCATGCCCGCCGACATCGCCATTCGCGTGACGAATGACGGCGACACGGTTCTCGTCGACATGCGCTCGGCCTCGCGCTACGGCCGCTACGACCTCGGCGACAACGCGGCCCGTATCACCGAATTCCTCGCCGAGTTGGACCAGGAGGTGGCGGGCCAGGTGGGAACGACTGCCGCTGAGTGAGGTCTTATCGCGGGCTGAAAATACCGTCGATGGAAGGCGCGCCATCCGTGCTGACCAGATCGCGCGCGACGAGATCCTCGAGATGAGCGAGCACGGACAGGCCGGCTGCGCCGTGCAGCCGCGGATCCGTGTCGCGATAGATCGCCTTGACCATGTCCGCGATCGTGCGGTCGCCATTCCGGATGCGTTCGAGAATTGCCCGCTCCCGCATCTTGCGATGGGTCTTGAGGCCCCGCATGAAGGCGCGGGGCGCCGTCACCGGGCCGCCATGGCCCGGTAGGAGCAGCCGGTCGTCGCGTTCGATGAGCTTGTCGAGGGATGCCATGTAGTCGGCCATGGCGCCATCCGGCGGCGCGACGATCGACGTGGCCCAGGCCATCACGTGGTCGGCCGAAAACAGGATACCTGTGCCCTCGAGCGCGAAGGCGGCATGGTTGGCGCAATGACCGGGTGTCAGCACGGCCCTGATCTTCCAGCCGTCGCCATCGACAACCGAATCGTCGGGCANGGCGANGTCGGGGGTGAAGTCCGTGTCGGCGGAGGCATCCAGCGGGTTGGTTTCGCCGATCCTGAGCGGCCGTNCCGGGCGGTGCGGCCCTTGCGCGAGGATTTTCGCGCCGGTGTGCCGTTGCAAGGCCGCTGCGAGGGGGGAATGATCGCGATGGGTATGACTGACGAAGATATGGCTGACCGGTCGGCCGGCGATTGCCGCGAGAAGCGCCTGGAGATGGGCGGCGTCATCCGGGCCTGGGTCGATCACAGCGAGCGTATCGTTACCCACGATGTAGCTGTTGGTGCCGTGGAACGTGAAGGGGCTTGGATTGGGCGCGGTGATGCGAAGGACATCAGGCGCCGCGGTCACCGCTTGGCCATGGTGCGGCTCGAAGCGTGTGTCGAATTCAAGGGCCATGGCGGGAGATCGTCTGCTGGGTTGGGGAGGCGGCAAAACCGATTGCCGCATAGCACGGAAGCCAATATAGGAAAATGTGAGGCCGCGATCATCGGTTAGGCGGCAACGGGAATAGGGAAGACCATGGCAATTGCAACCACGATGCGTCCGCTTGTTTCTCTCGCTTTGCCTGACAAGGGGGCGGCCAGGCTGGCGACGCAGATTTTCCTCGCCGTCGTCGGAACGCTGGTGCTGACCGTTTCGGCCAAGACCAAGGTCGTGCTTGGTCCGGTGGACATTTCCTTGCAGACGCTCGCCGTGCTGCTGATCGCTTCAGCCTTCGGGCTGCGCCTCGGCGTGGCGACGCTGCTGCTCTACATGGCCGAAGGCGCCATGGGTCTGCCCGTCTTCCAGGGTACACCGGAGAAGGGCCTCGGCATTGCCTACATGCTCGGTTCCACGGGCGGCTATCTCGCCGGTTTCGTCGTCATGGCGGCGATCGTGGGATGGGCGGCGGATCGCGGCTGGGACCGTAACCCGATCAAGCTTTTCGGCGCCATGCTTACCGCCGAGGTGGTGATGATGGCCATGGGCTTCGCCTGGCTCGCGCTGCTCATCGGCCCGGAAAAGTCGTGGCAGTTCGGCGTCGCTCCTTTCGTGATCGGCGACCTGATCAAGGTCGCGCTCGCGGCAAGCCTTGTACCGGCCGTCTGGTCGCTGCTTCGGCGCGTCTAGGGTTGATGCCCGCGGCGTTGCTGGAAACGGTGCTTACGTCGTAGCCGGCTTCGCTTGGTAAAGAATTCGTAAAGACCGCGGCGCGTCCATACGCGCCGCGGTCTTTTTGCGTGTCTTGGGCGGCTCAGTAGGACATTAAAAAATACTGGGCGCGGATTTTGACGTTCTTAGTTTAGAACGGTCTTGATTCTCACATCCGCCTTGTCGTAACGCATGCATGGGGGGCCTGAGACTATCGAAGGCGCAACGTGTGATTCGTTTGGAGAGGGCACCGGGCCATCTTGCCCCGACGCCACTACAACTTACCGCCAGCTCTGTCGCGCGATGGTACGCGGCCGGCGTTTTTCCGGGCAAGGAAAGCGTCGCGGAGCAGAATCTTGCGCGGCAGGGGTTTGACGCCTTTGTGCCTCGCTGTGGCAAGACTGTCCGTCATGCCCGGCGCATCGTGACGCGCCAGGCCGCCTATTTCCCCGGCTATATGTTCGTTTCGCTCGATCTCGCGACACAGCGTTGGCGCTCGGTCAACGGCACGCTTGGCGTGCGTTCCCTGGTGATGCAGGGAGAGCGGCCGATTCCGGTTCCGTCAGGCCTCGTGGAGCAACTCGTTGCTCTGACCAGCGAGGATGGTTTGCTCGACTTCAGCGGCGGGCTCAGCGAAGGCGCATCCGTACGCATCGTTTCCGGTCCTTTCGCGGAGATGATCGGGCGCATCGACCGTCTCGATCCGGCGGGACGGGTGCGTGTGCTGGTCGCCCTTATGAATGGTCAGGTCCCGGTTGGTCTCGATTCCCGGGATCTTGTCGTAATCGCGTAATCGTCAGGCTTTAACGCCGGATCGCGCGATCTTTTGTGGCGGTTTCTCGCTCCCGGATTCACCCGGGAGTGCGGTAGCTATTGTAGAGGTAAGGTATAGGTTCGTCTCGTAGAGTTGTTCGGTTTGGGTGGCCAAGCTTGACAATGTCGCCGGGACATCTGAAGCCTCGAGGTCGTGGCGCCGTGCGCGAAATTTTGTCGAGATGATAGAGAGCGTTTCAAATTGAACGTCCCCGTCGTCAATCTATCCAACCAGCGGCATTTGCTGCACAGGGTGAGATTTCAGCTCCTCGGAGGGCTGATCTTCGCAATCTTAACGCCTGCATTGGTGCGAGTGGCGTTCAATCCCAGTCTGGTCTACGACCAGACCTTGCGGGCGACCATGATTGCGGCCATGATCGCGCATGTTGGAGGGTTTTTCTCCTTTCGGCGTATAGGAACGTTTCCTGGTGTGGCTGCGGCCGGGTACATCCTGCCGACATTCGCTCTGTCTTACGGCATCGTCTATCTAACGATTTTCTTGCTCCGTATCGACTACAGCCGCTTTCAGGCTGCAGGCAGCCTAACGCTGTCCATACTCTGGTATTTCAGCCTGAACCTCCTCGGGCGTAGGCTGGATCCCTACAATCTGGCGGTAATTCCGGGAGGGGTGGTTTCTCGGCTTGAAGCCATACCTGGAGTGAACTGGCATTGGCTGGTGTCTCCGAGCATGATCATCGAGCGCGTGAATGGTGTCGTCGTCGACTTGCGAGCCGATCTCTCTCACGAGTGGGAGCGCTATATCGCCGACCAAGCCTTGGCCGGTGTCCCTGTCTATCACGTCAAGCATATTACCGAGTCTTTGACCGGACGGGTTGAGATTGAACATCTTTCCGAAAATACTCTGGGATCTCTAAATCCAAATCAGGCCTACATAAAAATAAAGCAGGTAATAGATTGGATTTGCGCAGTTGCTGCTTTGATCGTTATTTCTCCATTGCTGCTTTTGGTGGCTATAATTATCAGAATGGAATCTTCTGGTCCCGCAATATTCAGACAGGAGCGTTTGGGCTATGGGGGGAAATCGTTTACGGTATACAAGTTCAGGACGATGACGGTCAGTTCTCCCGAAGTGCAGAATATTCGCAGTCTTGCGGTTACAAAGCCCGGCGATAGCAGGATTACGCGCATAGGTCATTTTCTCAGGCGAAGCCGAATTGATGAGTTACCGCAGATTTTCAATATTGTTCGTTCGGAGATGAGTTGGATCGGACCTCGCCCAGAAGCAACAATACTATCTTCGCATTATTCAGTATCTCTGCCTTTCTACAGATACCGAAATATTGTTAGGCCTGGAATTTCGGGATGGGCTCAGGTGAACCAAGGGTATGTCTCGGATGACGACGACGAAATCGAGAAACTTCATTACGATTTTTATTATATAAAAAACTTCTCTCCCTGGCTTGATATTCTGATCGTGCTAAGAACTTTGAAGACCATGTTGAGTGGATTTGGGGCTCGCTGAGGGTCGATCGAACCAGAGCGAATTAGACGTTGGGCGTCCCGCGAGGCGGGCAGCCAAGTTTGTCGGAGATGAAATGAGTAGAAAGACAGCGATCATCACTGGTATCACCGGCCAGGACGGCGCCTATCTGGCGGACCTGCTTCTGTCCAAGGGCTATGCGGTGCACGGCATAAAACGGCGTTCCTCGTCGTTCAATACCGGCCGCATCGACCACCTGTACCAGGATCCGCACGAGTCCAGCGTCAATTTCTCACTGCACTATGGCGACATGACCGATGCGACCAATCTGATCCGCATCATCCAGGAGGTTCAGCCCGACGAGGTCTACAATCTCGCGGCGCAATCGCATGTCCAGGTCAGCTTCGAGACCGCGGAATACACCGCCAATGCGGACGCGATCGGCACGTTACGCCTTCTGGAGGCCATAAGGCTGCTCGGCCTTGCCGAGAAGACGCGCTTCTACCAGGCGTCGACGTCGGAGCTCTACGGCAAGGTTCAGGAAATTCCGCAGAAGGAAACGACGCCGTTTTATCCACGCTCTCCTTATGCAGCGGCCAAGATCTACGCCTACTGGATCACGGTCAACTACCGCGAGGCCTATGGGATCCACGCTTCGAACGGCATTCTGTTCAATCACGAGAGCCCGCTTCGTGGCGAGACTTTCGTGACGCGCAAGATCACGCGCGCCGCGGCGGCGATCAGCCTTGGTCTTCAAGAGAGGCTCTATTTGGGCAATCTCTCCGCCGAGCGCGACTGGGGCCACGCGCGCGACTATGTCGAGGGCATGTGGCGCATGCTGCAGCAGGATACCCCTGATGACTACGTGCTTGCCACGGGCGTGAAGCACTCGGTGCGCAGGTTCGTGGAACTCGCATTCGCGGAAGTAGGCATCCGCATACAATGGAATGGTTCTGGCGTGGCGGAAAAGGGCGTCGACGCGAAGACCGGCAGGACCTTGGTAGAGGTGGATCCGCGCTATTTCCGCCCGACCGAAGTGGACCTGCTGATCGGCGATCCCGCCAAGGCGGAGCGTGTGCTCGGCTGGAAGGCGACGACGCCTCTCGAGCAGATGGTGCGCGAGATGGTGCAGTCCGACCTCACGGCGGTGGCGCGTGAATCGGAGCATCGCCGCCTCGACGAGGAGCACGGCCGCAAGGCAGCCCGTTAGCCCTTGGACGCCCGCGCGGCATGAAGATCTCCGTACTCACTGTCTGCTTCAATTCGGCGGCGACGATCAGGCACACGCTTGAGAGCTTCCTTGCCCAGGAACACCCGGACAAGGAACTGATTGTCATTGACGGGGCTTCCTCCGACGATACGTTGGCAATCGTGCGCTCCTATCCGCAAGAGCATATTCGCGTGGTGAGCGAGCCGGACCGGGGCATGTATGATGCCCTCAACAAGGGGCTCGCTCTTTGCACGGGCGAGGCTGTTGGGGCGCTCAATGCCGACGATGCTCTCCACGGCCGCTCCGCGCTTTCCAGGATTAGCGCGGCGCTCGCCAAGGACGACATCGTTCATGGACATCTCGATTTTGTCGAGAGCCATGAAGGTAAACGCGTGGTTCGCCGCTGGCGAGCCGAGCCGCGGCCAGCAAACGGTTTTCGCTCAGGTTGGATGCCTGCGCATCCGACCTTCTATGTGCGACGGCATGTGGCGGAAAAGGTCGGGCCGTTCGATCTTTCGTTGAAGGTATCCTCCGACTATGACTGGATGCTGAGGGCCGTCGAGCTTCATGGCTTCAGGAGTGGTGTTGTCGATCATGTCCTGGTGGACATGATGATCGGCGGCGCGAGCACCAAAAGCCTTCGCTCTTACCTTGGGCACAACCTAGAGGCATTGCGCTCCAGGCGGCGCTGGCTGGGGACGGGGGTAGTTGATTATGCGCTCGTTGCGAAGCCGGTGCGAAAAATCAGACAGTTCATTTTCGCGGCGTGAAGCCAAATGTAGATTAGTTCGCTATTTCTTAAACGCGGCGGTCTCTCAACGAATGATCAGTTTTACGCCTGAGTTATTTCAAAATCTGTCAACGCCAATCGCATCGTCAAGCAGCTCTGTCGCCGAAACACGGGATGCAAGTTGCGAAGCGGGTGCGCTGGCTAAAATGCGATGGAGTCCGCTACCGTGTTGAATGAGATGAAGTTTTGGGCTGCGAAATCTAGCTTGATCCAAGGATTGCGAGACATCCCGCTTCATTTTCAGCGCCGGGAGGGCTATTCACAGCACGGCGAGGACAATTTCCTCCTCAAAACGATCTTCAAAGATCAGAAGAGTCCGGGTAGATATCTCGACATCGGCGCTTCGCATCCTGTTCGGATATCGAACACGTATCTTCTTTATCTCAAAGGTTGGTCCGGCATAGTTGTAGAGCCGATCAGCCGCCTACTTCGCCTTCATCAGCGATGGCGTCCCCGCGACACTCATGTCCAGTGCCTTATAGGAGAGACGGACGGCGTGGCGGAGTTTTTCTTCATGTACCCGTCTGTGCTCTCGACGACTTCCGCCGAGCAATACGAACGCTTGGCTGCGACTGGCGACAGGTTGATCGAGCGCCTTGAGCTCCCCCAAATAACTCTGGGTACATTGCTTCAAAAATACGGAGAGGGGAGAGGTATCGATTTTGCTAGCGTCGACATTGAAGGCGTCGACTGGATCGTAGCCAAGCAAATTTCCGAACTCGACAAACGATTGGTCCCGCGATGCCTCTGTATCGAATCCAATGACGAAGATGCAAACCTCCGTGTGACTAGCCTATTGCAAGGTGTCTATCAGAACAAGGAACGCATGGGAGCGAATACGATTTTTTGGAATGAGGCATGAGAAGATGGCCGGTATGGAACCATTTACTTTAAAACTAACTCAGGATGTTATTTCGTAAACGTGGAGCGGTGGGAGCGCTCTAAAAAGTATCCAGCGAAAGAGAATGTTTCGAAATATTTTAACGGTTCTGTCGGGATCAGTGGTTGCGCAACTCATCGCGATTGCTGCTCTTCCTATATTGACGCGATTGTATGACGCCCAAGCATTTGGACGATATCAGATATACATATCAATACTGAATGTTGCAGTTATGTTCGTTGCATTTCGCTACGAAGTCGCACTTATCGGGGCCCGTCCGGGCAGGGTATTTGATAATCTTTTAAGACTAACGTTTCGTCTATGTATTATCACTAGTTTAATGGCCATCTTCGTGGCGGAAGCTGTTGATTTTTTTGTTCCGGCGGCGGTCTCTTCTTTGAGGTCTATTATACTATTTCTACCAATTGCAATGGCAATTGCTGGAATATATCAGATGCTTACATTTCTGCCAATACGAGATCGTAACTATGGCCTAAGTGCGCGTTCAAAGATCTTGCAATCTGTCGGATTCTCTTTTGGTGGACTGGGAGCTGCATTTCTTCCTTTCTTTAGTGTTGGGCTTATTTTTGCAGATGTGTTTGGTCGGGCTTGCGGGGCTGTTTCGATTCTTGTCGAAAGTGGCAATCTGTGGCGGCGCTTGATCTTACCCATTTCTCTTAAACAGATGAGATTTACCGCTTTTCGTTTCCAGAAATTTGGCTTGCTGACCTTTCCTGGGACGCTTTTGTCATCGCTAAGCGCGGCAGTTCCCCCGTTTGCTTTTCTTGCAATGTTTAATCTGGAGGTTGCGGGCCAGTATGCTCTCCTCGAGCGGTTTATCTTGATGCCGGTCGGTGTTATTGCGATTGCTGTCTCACAGGTCTTCACCGGTGAGTTGTCGACAATCTATCGTGGCGAGAGAGATGGGCTGAACAGGGTGTTTCGGCGCTCGCTGTTGCAGCTTCTTGCTGTCGGTTTTTTACCGATGGTGTTTGGCATGGTGCTCTCGCCAAGCCTGGTACCGCTTGTCTTTGGTGCTGACTGGAGTATGGCGGGTAAACTGTGCGCTATTGCGTTTCCTATTGCGTATGTGCGCTTCGTGGCAACGGCATTGACGATGACTTTGATTATCGTCGATCGCCAGTCGCTTCAGTTTACATGGGAGGTGAGTAGATTCGCTTTGACATTGTGCGTTTTTGGTTGGCTCGCCTGGGAAGGTGTGGCTGACCCGACCACAGTCATGATTTGGTATGGATTGGTGACTGGGATTACCTATGCCCTCCAACTCATATTGGCAGATCGTGCAACGAAGGCAATTGCCCTCAAGGCAAGGGAAAGCGAAGGATCTATTCTATGAGGGTAAGCTTGGCGTTTGCCGCACAGCGAATTTTCGGCATGTTCGGCTATCACTTGAGAAAGCTCGAGAGTGGAGTTCGAATAGATGACTCATTCGACGAGCAACTACGCCTGGCGGGCGGCGACGTTCTCACGATCTTTGAAGTTGGTGCTGCGGACGGACGGGATACGAGCATATATGCTCAGAGGTATCCCAGGGCGATCGTGCATGCCTTCGAGCCATTGCCGGAAAACTTCGCCAAGCTTCAGGCTGTTGCTGAAGCCGAACCGCGGATCAGGCCTGAAAACATGGCTGTGTCATCGAAATCGGGGACTGCGGCATTCCACGTTGCTGCGCTCCCAGATGCCAGCTCTCTGTTTAGCGCCCGAAGCACTGGTTCGACTTTTGATAAGTATACACAAAAGAAAAAATCAATTGAAGTAAATGTAACAACACTTGATGAATATTGCCTTGGGGTAAAAATAGATAGAATTGATATATTAAAGATGGACGCGCAGGGGGCTGAGCTTGATATTTTGAAGGGGTCAAAAAATCTTATCGAAAACAAGAGGGTTGGCCTAATATACACGGAAGTGAATTTCATGAAAATTTACGATGGATCGTGTCGATTTCATGATGTGGCAGCCTATCTGGATCAACTGGATTACGAACTTCATGCTATCTATGACCAGCATCACAATCAGTTTGGTCGCCTAGCTTGGGCTGATGCGATCTTTCTGCCAAAAGACGACAGGGCTTAGGTAGGCGATCCCCATATGGCGCATCTATACGGCTATCCTGACATAGGCCGCTTCGGCCTTGGTCACAGCATGCTTGCCTGGGCGCGCTGTGAGGTCTGGTGCCGAAAGACTGGTGCGCGGATGATTGGTCCACGCTGGCTTCGCCCGCGTATTGGTCCCTATCTACGTCGAGAGAGAGACAAGCGCGAGTACTTCAAGCTCTTTACCAACGACGGCTACTTGGGAGAGCCCTGGCGTACCCTGTTGCTCGCGACCGCGCATAAAGTCCCCGCAGGCTTGAACTCATCTAGCGTTGAAGCTTCTGGCAACACAGTTTTTGTCTTCAGGAACACAGTGGCTTCCAACTTCGAGAATCATTTTCACGAGGTTCGCGGTCACGGGCCGGAACTGCATGATGCGTTCCGCAGGATCACCCGCAAGAAGTACCTGCCGGAAACGCCGGTTGCACCTTTCTTGGCCATACATGTCCGTCTCGGTGACTTCTCCCACTTCAACGCAGATCGCGCAGGGGCAAAAACCCACAACCAACGGCTCCCTATCGAGTGGTATCGAGACAGTCTCATGGCCCTTAGACAGGCCTTGGGTACCGATATGCAGGCTCGCATCTTTTCGGATGGCGATGATGCAGATCTTCTCCCGCTGCTTCGTCTGCCTCGGGTTCAGAGGGCAGCCGACGCAGAGTCCGTTACCCACATGCTGGATATGGCTCAGGCCGCCGCCATTATTGGTACAGGGTCGAATTTCAATCTGTGGGCCGCATTTTTCGGGCAGGTTCCGCGCATCACTTACCCAAATCAGGCGATTGTGACAGTCAACGACGACCCAACCCGTGAAGCTTGTTTCCGAGATGGTGGGTTGTTTCCTGAAACATTTGTAAAGCAGATAAAGCGGTAGTTCTTTACGGGACAGAAGATGCGACGTGGCCTGAGGCGGCTCATAGCTTCGGTCCGTGAGGGAGGCGCTTGTAGCGATGCTCAAGAAGTTCATTGGTTGGAACAGGAACGGCGCCGCATGGCTCGAACGGCAGTTCCCCGGAGTCTTCGGCGCGCCTTCCTACAAGGCCGAGCTGGAGCGACGAATCGCTGAGGATGTAGTGCGCCTGAGGCCGTCGGCAATCCTCGAAGTGGGGGGCATCGACAGGCCGCTTTTGGTGCGCGATACAAATTTCACTTATATCGGCCTCGATATCGAGGAAAGGCCGGACTGCTATCGAGTCTATGATCGTTTTCTTGTTCAGTCGATCGAGCAACCCGTCGATGCTGAAGCTGATATGGTCATTTCCATAACCCTGATGGAGCATGTGCCGGATAACAGGGCTGCGTCCCATTCCATGTTTCTGGCGTTGCGGCCGGGAGGAGTTATGCACCACTACATTCCGTCCAAATGGCATCCTTATTCGATAGCCTTGCGGGTCGTCGGACCTGCCATCCAGAAATGGTTGATCCCGTACCTCAGGCCTGCTGCAGTCGGGGTTACCGGTTATCCGGCATTTTTTAACCATTGTTCTCCTTCAGACATGGAGGATTTGTTGCGCAGCCAAGGATTTGAGCGTGTCGATGTAAGGTCATTCTATCGCGCGAGTGATTATTTTGCCTTTTTTCTGCCTGCATATCTCTGCGTCGCTTTCTTCGAAAATCTCTGTGCAATACTGAACTGGCGTTTCTTTTGCTCTGGTTTCGTCATCAGCGCATCAAAGCCTAGATAATAGCAAGAACGAATCTATGCGACTTTTTCAGAATTCCGGGCTTAATCCAAGCTACAGGCCTCGGCTAGCGAGTCTCGTTGGAGACGAGTCGCGATTTGAGCGACAAAGGGAGGTGTTCCTTAACGACCGGTATGGAGCTGCCCATATGCTCTTGCCGATACTTGCTCATGCCCCGGAAGCGTTCTTTACGAATGGTGATGACGAAAGGCTGCAGCGGGCTTGGGCGCGAGAGAAGGGACTTGGTGACGATAAGTCTCTGTCCGACATACTGCTTGCTCAGATCGAGGATCACAGGACGGACGTCTTTTACAACTTGGATCCATTTCGGTACGGCGCCGATTTTGTGCGTCGATTGCCTGGCCATGTGAAGCGAAAGTTTGCCTGGCGCGCCGCGCCTGGAAGAGTTGACTTCTCTGGCTATGACCTGGTGCTGTGCAACTTTGCCTCGATGCGTCGGATTTGGGAAGAGCAGGGGGCAAAAACCGCGCACTTCTCTCCGGCTCATGATCCTGAACTCGACGCGATAGCAGAAAATCGAAACAGGGACATTGATGTCCTCTTTATCGGCGGTTACAGCAGACATCACCAGCGCCGCAGGCACATCTTGGAAGCCGTTGCCGGTCTGGCAGACCATCGCGAAATTGTTTTTCATCTAGATCTGTCGCGTTACACGTCGCTTGCTGAGACGCCGCTGGGGTGGTTTGGCCCCTTGAATGCGGTTCGTCGCCCGCGTGCAATCCGCAAGGTCAGCGTAGCTCCCGTCTTTGGGCGCGCCATGTATGCGAGCCTTGGACGAGCCAAGGTTGTCATTAACGCCTCCATTGACATGGCTGGTCCCGATCGCGGCAATATGCGTTGCTTCGAAACCATGGGAGCAGGAGCTTTGTTGGTTTCGGATGCAGGAAACTATCCCGAACCGATGCGCAATGGGGAAACCATGGTGATTTACGATCGCCCTGAGGACATATCAAAGACAATAGAAAGACGACTGAATGACGCGACCTGGGACGCGATCGGGCAGGCGGGTAACCGAGCTATCCGCGAAGAGTACAGCAAGGGGCGTCAGTTCGAACGGTTCCTAGAACTGGTGTGACGTATCCGTTTTCGTATATGCGATGATTGGGTGATCGTGCCTATGTCCAAAATGCAATCCGTAGTGCTGATCAGCGAGCAGAATGCGGCAGTGCCCGAAGAGCACGGGGCATTGGCGGCTGTTGTCCGCGGGATACTTCTTTGCGGGATCTGCATAGTCGTCAGCGTTGTGCCTGCCACGGCACAATCTCGCACCTTATTCAGGGTGTTCGAGAATCTACAGTTTTCGGGCAATCCTCCCGATTTTCGTCTGTTCGGTATCGAGCATCTCCCTATCGTTGACCCACATATCCTCGGTCTTGACGTCCCTAATGGCGATCAGGTGCGTCAAGGTCTAGCCCTGGTTGGGAGCGATCGCCATTTGGTCGTCGATATCGAGCAGTGGCCGGTAGAGGGTTCGAATGCTGACACGCAAGTCTCTCTCGCCAAATATCAGCAGACGCTTAAGGCCTTTAGGCGGGCGGACCCAAGCGTCAAGCTAGGGCTGTATAGTGTTTTGCCGGTTCGCGACTATTGGCGGGCTATCGGCTGGCGAGGAAGCGAGGAGCTTGACGCGTGGAAGGCACGAAACACGGAAGTGGCGGCCGCCCTGGTGCCGAATGTCGACGAGCTCTTTCCCTCCCTTTATACGTTCTATGGTGATAAAGACGCCTGGATCGTGTTTGCAAAGGCAAACATTGATGAGGCGAGAAGAATTTCTCAGGGAAAGCCTGTTTACTGCTTCCTGTGGCCCCAATTTCACAAGACTATGGCGTTCCTGCCGGGCGACTTTTGGTATGCGCAGCTTGATACGTGTAGGAGGCTGGCGGACGGAGTTGTGATTTGGGGCACGATGACCGGGGCGGCTGGGTATTCACCCAAAAAATGGGACGAGAATGCCGAATGGTGGCAGGCAACCCTGAGGTTCCTTCGCGAGGAGGGCAAAATCCCTTAATCGTCCTCAAGCGCCGGCATGAAGCGAACGTTGCATTGTTCTACTTCGGCCCGTAGGGAGGGTGAGGAAGCGGGGATCGAATTTTTTGCTGGCCGTCAAGAAAATGGAGGTCAGTACAAACAAACTATCTGCAGCCCATATCGCGCCTGACGTTTGCAGAAATGCGAAGGAAACGAAGTATATGATCGCATAGAAAGTAAGATGCGTTCGAAACCTTAGCGCTCTATACATCGATACGCCGATCAACGCGTATAGTGGGATGGCTCCAATCAAGCCTAGGGCCATGAGTATCTCGATCATGATATTGTGAGGATACAAACCTGGTCCCCAGTTCATGTCGATGAAGTGCTTTCCGATGATGGGACTATCGAGGAAGTCGGCAATTGCAGTGCTCTGCACATCCAGGCGAGCCAACGCCCCCGTGTCCCATTTTGCGATCACAAGGTCACTCATGCGCTGAACCAGAAAGTTGTCCTGTGGCAGATACATCAAGCCGCTTAGCAAGAAGGGGATGAGGACCAGCAAGCGTGACGGGCGTGAGATAGCGTAGATAGCCGACGCTACTACCAAGCCGATAAAGGCTGCTCGTGACCCCGATAGAAACAAGGCCGCCACCGATCCAACCACTATGGTTGCGTGCGCCAAGAGTTCTATCAGTCGGGGTCTATATTCTATCACATAAAAGAATGCCGCGATCGCGACTGTACATGTAAAATGTCCCAATGAAACGGCATTGACGAATTCTGAAGCGTACCGGACGTTCGTATCGTCTGTGCCTTGAGTATAGAAGAGACCGGTCCGATATGCGTAAAAGAAGGCCGGCAGGAAGATCGCGCCCGAGAAGGAAATCATCATTACGATTCTTTTCTGGATCGACAGAAGGTACTCCGAGTAGGATCCAACAGCTATTGCTGGTATTAGAACGGATGAAGCATAAACCTGTATCGCAACAAGGGCATAGTCGTTATATTGGTAAGCATAATCATAGATGAGACGTGAAAGATATAAGAAAAGAAAGAAAAATAGCAATTTTGCGATCTTGAATTTTCCATCGGAAAGCGATGTTGTTATAAGAAAAAGACAAATCAATGCAACGACGATTCTGGCTGTAACTGAAGCAATGCGATTGTCGATGCCGGTGATGGTGGTGTACATCCCCAGTAGGGGGTAGCCTATGAGCGCCCATAGAAGTACGATTTCAACAAGGCGCTTTTGAAAAGTTATGAGCATTCACTTACTCATGTTCGGGCAAGAGAGTCGTTCCGCGAGGGGAGCGCCGACCGCGCTGCCGCTGGTTGTTTTCGGGATGGCTCTTCGCTTTGGTGCGCATTGTGTGTCCATAATGTCAAGTCTGGAAGGCGTCGGAGGGCATGTATGCGAAGAGCCTGTTTGGGCTCATTCGAAGGGTATGCCTCTTTGATATAGCTCGGTTGTGACGCCTGGAAATCGTGGCAACCGGTTCCGCGGGAAACTTCATTGAAGGGAACGAAGAAACTGAATGGCCGCCAACTGCTGTCTGCATATCGTTGCGGTGCTTTGGTTCCTTCCTTCGCTGTAAAGCACTAAGAAGGTTGACCTATTTTGACGCTCTCAGGAACGGTGGATTCTGTTTGGGTGACAGGGGCCGGTGGCTTTATCGGCCTCAATCTCGCCTGTTTCCTTGCCCGAAAGGGCGCGCGCGTTGTCGGCTTTGGTCGGAATGAAGCACCGGCTTTCGCAGATGCAACCGGCGGAACATTCTTTTCTGGCGGTATAACGTCGAGCGTATTGAGTGCGGCTCTCGCAACCTACGGTCGGCCAGCTGCCGTTTATCATTTGGCCGGAGGTGCTACGGTCGGCCGGTCGATCGCTAATCCTCTGCAGGATTTTGAAGAGAGCGTGGTGTCATCGGCCTGTGTTCTTGACTTCCTGCGTCGCTATGCGCCGGATGTCCCCGTTGTGCTTGCTTCGTCTGCCGCCGTCTATGGTGGGGGGCATCGTGGATCGATAAGGGTCGACTCCGTGATCGACCCCTACTCACCTTATGGTCACCATAAGCGAATGGTTGAGGAACTCGGGTGGNCGTATCATGCGGGGTACGGTCAACCGGTGGCCGTCACTCGACTCTTCTCTGTCTATGGCGAAGGACTGCGCAAGCAATTGCTTTGGGATATCTGCCGAAGACTCGCGGCCGGTGAGGTCGATTTGGTGCTCGACGGCACCGGAGCGGAGGTTCGGGACTGGCATCACGTTTCGGACGTTGTCCGATTGCTTCATGCTGTATTGCCGATTGGTGAACCTAGCTTTGCCATCTACAACGGCGGCACGGGCGCGCCAGCCTCCGTTCGCACGATTTCCAATATGGTTTTGGAGGCTTGGGGCGGCAATCACCGCCTGTCGTTCTCGGGCAAGTCCCGCCCGGGCGATCCGCTGAGTCTGATCTCTGACTCCTCCGGCGTACCGGAGGGTTTTCAGTTGCAAGTGCCCCTCGGGGACGGCATTGCCAGGTATGTCGATTGGTATCGTGCTGAGGTTCTTGGCGAGCGGATCGATCAAGGGCGACGTCGCGCACCTCGACCTCGGTTAGGGTCTCTGTGGCGAAACTCGATCGACGATTGAGGCTCTTTCTCTAGGTATTCGGGTTTGGCGTATCATCGCAAGCTCTGCGACTTTGCGAGCGAGAGCGGCGTCCTATGAAAAAACGGATCTCTATCGCTCTCGTCGTCTCATTCGCATTTGCGGTTGGCTTTCTGGCTATTATCGTACTTCAGCGAGATGTTCAGCGATCCGCTTCGCGGCAGTCGGGTGAGGCGTTGCGGCCGATCAGGGGCGATCTGGCGATCAATGGCATAGATGATCTGCGAGTTGGAAACCGCAGGATCGTTTTATGCGGCACGTCTCCACCAAGATCGCCGTCGGTGTGGTCCCTTGCGACCGAAGCTGCTCGAAGGGACTTCCAAGGTATAGTGGTAACCTGCAACCCGGTTGGGTTCGGTACGCCATGTGACGGTAAGACCGGTTCGAAATTGGGCGCCGCATTGGTCGTTCAGTGCTTGACTTCTGATGGTGTTGACCTGGCCGCGGCTCTTAGTCAGAAGGGTCTTCTGTGCGGGAACCCCTCCGTAATCGGCTCTCTATACAAAGCTTGCTAACCGTCATGCGAAAAGCGGCCCTCCTTGCCGATTTCAATCTTGCCACCCGTGCCGCGATGCGCGCGCAATGCTGGGCGATTTGCCAGCCTTGTTGGCAGTATATTTACTGAGGCTTGAATCGAATGAAGGCAATTTTTGTTTGGCAACAATTGAAACAATGCAGCCGGCAACAGAAGTTGTTTATCTGAGATTGCTAAAGTACTGTTGTCTTCTGACAACGAAGGGGCGAAAAGTCATCTCGCAAATGCGAAAAAAGGTTGGCATCCCGGTGGAAAGCTGTTACACGGAGTTATTGCTCCTTGATTTGGGTGGGTCTGGAGTCGTGCGGGACAAAAGGATCTGAGCAGATGAAGCTAATTGTAAAAGGTGTTCTGGCCGGCCTCGTTGCCTTCATTGGTTTCGGCCCGGTTTCATCGTTCGCCCAGGATGCGTCATGCGGTTGCGCCACGGCCTATCGTGGTCCTGGCAATCCGGTCGGGTCGATACGGCAGGTCCAGGGCGATGTGGCTGTTTCGCAGGCGGCCGGCTACGACTCTGCGAAGGTCGGCAGTGCGCTTGATTTCGGGAGCCGGGTGGTGGTTGGTCCGAAGGGCTCTGCCTTGGTTCAGTCGGGTGGCTGTAACGTTGCTGTGCCCGCGAATTCCAGCCTCGACATTTCCCGTGTCGGCGACAAGGTTTGCTTGAAGGTTCTGGGGTCCGAGCAGACCGCTGCCGTTCCGGGGGCGTCAAACCAGAGTGGTGGCGGCGGTTTCAAGTTTGGTCCGCCGGAGGCGATTTTTGCGGGCGCGCTAATCACGAGCGGTGTGCTTGCCGCGACGCAGGATGACGACAACGGCGTTAGTCGTTGAGCTGTTTTTGCGGGCCTTTTCGGCTTTTGCCTTTCTCATTTGTCTGACCGTGCCGGGCTTGTTATTTCGGCGCGGTTAGTCTTTTGGGGGCTAGGCGGTGGTTCGGCCTTATTTCTTTCGTGAGCACTGTTGCTCTGTAGGGGGTGGCTTGATCGCGGCGTCGGGCGCTGCGGTGGGTCGTCTTCCCTCGAGCTGGTTCCTGGCGCTCGCCGATGGCTGGTTGGGATCTTGCAATGGTCTTCCTGTGATTGGCAGGGCGCTTGCCAAACTAAGGCAGATTTTTGGTAGTTTGCTCATACCTTGTCATGCCGCCTGCCTTGAGGTGGTGGGGAAGGGCTCGATCCGGCTAGGGTCGGATGACGAGACCGGTTGGCGTCGCTCTGTGCGCTCCTCGATAAGCTTTGATCGCTCTGGCTTGGGGCGCGCGCGGTCTGTGCCGACGAAAGGACGCCAAGCGGACGGAATAAGTTACGGCTCAAGGGGACGTCTGGTGTTGGCCCTCCTTGGCGCCTGTGTGGTCGGCGGTGTTGCGGCTCTCATTCTCGATCTGAACGATGGCGCCATCCTTTTCGGCAAATAGCCTGGACCAGATGTCCGTCGCTTCATGGGTACTCGTCGGGCGTCTCCTTTATCGTTGCGTCGAATGGGTACCAGCGGCGCCGCCGAGGTACAGTCAAAGCTCTGATGATTGATCTGCACTCCCATATATTGCCGGGACTTGATGATGGTTCGCCGAGTCTTGCAGAGTCTCTGGAAATGGCGCGCCTGGCGGTCGCCGATGGGACGACGCATATGGCCTGCACTCCTCATATTATGCCGGGTGTCTACGAGAATCGGACGGCAAACATAGTTCGAGCTATACAAGGTCTGGAGCGCGCGTTGAGAGAGGCAGCCATACCGCTGTCGCTCTACGTGGGTGCGGATGTCCACGTGGCGCCCGATCTTCAGGAACAGCTGTCAATAGGCAATGTGCCAACGTTAAATAAGTCCCGCTACTTCTTGTTTGAGCCACCCCACCATGTCCTTCCGCCGCGGCTAGAGGAATTGGCACTTCGCCTAATTAGAGCCGAGTTCGTGCCTATCATTACCCATCCGGAGAGGTTGACTTGGATCAAGTCAAATTATGATGTGATTGAGCGTCTGAATGCTGCCGGATGCCTGATTCAGTTGACTGCCGATTCGATAATAGGTGCGTTTGGGCGGACAGCGCTTTATTATTCTGAAAAGCTTCTTGACGAAGGCAGGGTGGACATTATCGCTTCGGATGCTCATAGCTCGACAAGGCGGCGGCCGGGGCTTTCGCGGGCGGTTATGGCAGTGGCGAAGCGTCGCGGAGAAGACGAGGCTTACAATATGGCGTTGCTCCGCCCTGGTGAAATACTAGCGAACAGGCCGCTTGATCCCGTTGGGGCGGGGCTCCAGAGGAAATCGGCCTCAGCCTCCGCCGGTCGCCTCGGGATGTTGGGCCGACTGTTCAAAGGCGGGTCCGAAAGATGACGATTACGGTTCACCACATAAAAGCTTCTTGGATTGCCGCTGTGGCTTCATCCGTGGTGCTTCTGGCTTCTGCCTGCAGTACGTCATCGACGGGATCGTCCGGTTCGGTCGAAGCGCTGCAATTGACGTCGTCAACGCCACTTGGAGGTGGCGGGGCCTTGCAGGTGGTAAAGGACCTGCCTGCCCCCCAGAATACGCAGAATGGTAGTGAGCAGCCGTTATCGCCGAATGACCTCTTGGAGATAAATGTGTTTCAGGTCGACAATCTGAACCGAACGGTTCAGATTGACGCGAGTGGCCAGATTTCGCTTCCGCTTATTGGTACAATCAAAGCCGCAGGCAAGACCGTTCGTCAATTGGAGCAGGAAATCGAAACTGCTTATGGCGCGAAGTATCTGCAATCTCCGGACGTAACGGTTTTCGTCAAGGATTCCGTGGGCCAGCGGATAACCGTCGATGGAGAGGTCAATCGGGCTGGTATTTACCCGGTATCCAGCAGTGCGACCCTCCTCGATGCGATAGCGCTTGCTGGTAATTTCAGCCAAATCGGTGACGCGAGTAAGGTCTTCGTGTACCGTAACATGGGCCAGAATACGATGGTCGCCAACTACAACGTGGAACAGATACGCGCTGGTAAGGCTCGCAATCCACGCATATTCGGCGGTGACAAGGTTGTCGTGTTTACGTCGAAGTCGAAGATCGCGATAAACAATCTCAAAGATGCTCTTGGCATTGCCTCGAGCGCTGCCCGAATAGCAGTGGTGCCGGGTTTGTGATTTCGGACGGCCTAGCTGCAGGTGAACGTAAGGTGATTTCCCGCTATGCTCGATCGCAATAGACAGCATCAAATCACCGGGCCTGGCCATGGCCAGGCTTTGTCCGCGGATCTGTACTATGAGGGCTCCAATTATTATAGCGCTTATGGTCGGGATTACTCCGAGCAGGAAAGCGGCTTCAATCCCCTTAAGCTATTCTTTTATATTGTTCAGTATCGGTGGCTGATCGTCATCATGACGGTTGCCGGACTTGTTGCCGGCCTCATCGTAACGATGATGCAGACCCCAAGATATCAGGCGACGACGCAACTTGAAGTTTTGGTCCCGTCAGCCAAAGTCTTCCAGGATATTGAAGTTGTGTCCGAAAATAGTGATTTGCGTGCCTTTCAGACGGCACGGGAGAAGCTAAAAAGTCGAGCTTTGGCTCAACGCGTGGTGTATCAACTTGGGCTTAGTGAAAAGCCGGATTTCCTGTTTCCGACACCGAGTTTCTCGCTTGCCAACATTTTTTATCGCGCATTCGGTATTTCGAAGGCGCCCTCGATCGAGGAAAAGACGCCGGAGCAGCGCGAGGCGCTGGCTATAAGGCGAATTCTCGATGACTTGACCGTGAACCTAGTTACGAACACCAGCCTTCTGTCTATTACCTTTGTGGATCAGAAGCCGAAGTACGCCAGCGATATAGCCAATCAGGTCGCGCAGAGCTTTATAGATCAGCGCGTCGATCAAACGAGTGAAACTTCGGATCTGGCGCGCCAGTTCATCCAGGACCAGGTCGTCCAGGTGAAGCAGAAGCTCCAGAAATCTGAAGAGGCTCTCGTTGCCTATGCAAAAGACGCGGGCATCACGGTGACCGGCGACGACAAGTCGCTTATTTCGGCGAATATCGAGGCGCTCAACACAGCTTTGGCGGCGGCAATACAGGATCGGTTGGACACCGGCCGGGTGGTTGATCAGATCGATAAGGGGCGGGGTGCCAGCCTTAGCCAGGTTCTGGAAAGCAAAGGGTTGCAGGCGCTGAGCGAAAAGCTCGCAGATCTGACCGGTCAGTATCAGCAGAAACTAAGCATAATGAAGCCTGGCTTCCCGGAGATGCAACAGCTGCAATCGCAGATAAAGGAATTGCAGCGAATTTATAGCAATGGCGTTTTGGCCATAACAGATTCTTTGCGCCTGAAATATCAGCAGGCGCAGAACAAGGAAGAAGACTTAAAGGCGAAGCTTTCCGAGATGGAGAAGCAGCAAGTTGAGTTTAATGATAAGAATATTCAATACACTATTCTTAAGCGTGAGGTTGATTCGAATAGGTCGCAATACGATAGCCTTGTATCGAAGCTGAACGAGGTTGGCGTTAGCTCTGAGTTGAAGACGCAGAATGCAGCCATCGTCGATTTTGCAAATATGCCAGATCGCCCCTATTCTCCACGATTGAGCATAAATTTGGGAATTTCATTGCTACTGTTTATGGCTTTGAGCGCATCCGTAATTTATGTCATAGAATTGCTGAATAACACTTTTACCAATCCGGAGCAGGTTGAGAAAGAACTGGGGCTGGCGATTCTTGGCATTCTGCCGCTTGTCGATGACAAGGATATTGTTGGGAGCATTGCCGACCAGAAGTCGGGTTTGTCAGAGGCGTACCGTTCACTCCGAACATCGCTTCAATTCTCGGGAGCCGAAGGTGCACCCCGCTCGTTGCTGGTGACGAGTTCCGAGCCCTCGGAGGGCAAGTCGACGACATCTTTCAAGCTCGGTCAGGACTTTGCTGCACTGGGTGCCAGGGTCCTGCTCGTTGATGGCGACCTTCGAAAGCCAAACTTGCATCGGCTGTTCGGCTTGGACAACACGATTGGTCTCAGTAACCTGCTGACCAACACGGTCCGGAAGGAGGACCTTGCCGGCATTTTCAGGCCGACGAAATATCCTAACGTTACTGTGCTGACCTCGGGCACCATACCGCCGAATCCTGCGGATCTCCTGTCTTCACCGAAGATGGCGTTGATTGTGACAAATCTCGGCAAGCGTTTTGATCTCGTAATCATTGACGCGCCACCGATTGTTGGGCTCTCCGACGCGCCAATACTAAGTCGGCTTGCCGAAGGTACGCTGATGGTCATTTCGACCAATCAGGTGACTCGCAAGTCTGCCAAGACCGCGCTAAAGCGCTTAAGAGCAGCTGGTGCAAATGTGGTGGGAGCAGCGATGTCAAAATTCGCTGTGAACAAGTTTGACTACAATTACGCGTATAAGTACATGAACTATCAATATTATAGTTATGGTGCGGGCACGCCTAAACTTGAGGGCCGAGTCGATGACGTTACAGCCGAGCCCGCCTATGCAAAAACTGCGACATTTAAGCGTCTGGTTCGTCGCATCCGTTCTGGGCTTAGCGGCTTCGTCGATCGGGCTCAGTCGAGTTCTTGAAGCGGAACTACCCTCGGCTGCTCTTGTCCTGAATCCTCTCAACGAGGACGCCCTGGTTAATAAGATCACGGGGCAACTCAACGACACCGATACACCTCCCGATCTCGAAGCATTGGCAGCCGAGGCCAAGAAGGCGCTGCGCTATGATTTGGCAGATGCCAGACTGTACAGCTTGATAGGTGAGATAGAACTTCGACGAGGCGATAAGGAGCGCGCTTATCAGCTCTTTGATCAGGCGCAGAAGCTCTCTAAGACGGAAATCCATTCGCTCCAGCGGTCCATTGACCGCTCCATCGAAACGGGTGATTTGGCGAAGGCCGTTGATGAGATAGATATCCTGCTGCGACGATGGCCGGACCGATTTCCACTGGTCGCCAGCGGCTTCCCAACGATCCTCGCCAATCCCAGTGGTTATCGCGCCGTCTTGAAAGCTATTGGCGCAGACGCACCCTGGCGCGGCTACCTCTTCTCGACATTGGTTGCCGACCCTCTTGGTATCGGTCTCGCCAACAGGTTGCTTTTGGACATGGCTGGATCGAGCACGCCGCCGACGGATCGCGAACTGTCGTCTGTGATTGCGGGTTTCATACGTCAGCGACAGTACGGTTCGGCCTACCGCCTGTTTTTGTTCAGCCTCACAGATGAGCAGAGAAAACTTGGCGGCTACGTCTACAACAGCACCTTCGAGCCTTACCCCAGCGGTAAACCCTTCGACTGGCAGGTTCCGAGCCAGGTGGCGGTCGAGGTGACTTTCTCAACCTCGCACGACGCGGTGGAAGGGGAGGGAGGCGCAACCGTTCGTTTCTTGAATGCACCGGTAAAGAACGATGTAATCCACGAATACTTGCAGCTGCCACCGGGGGCGTACCGCCTCTCTCTTCTTGCGTCGGGTCGAAATCTCAAGCTCCCCAAGGGCCTGTTCTGGTCACTTCGTTGTATCGATCCCGCTGGGGAGGTTGGTCGTCTCAACATTCCGGAGGGCACATACAATCGCAAGTCATTCAATGTGGACTTTACGGTAAATCCTGACGCTTGCCCAATTCAATTATTACGGCTCGAGGCAGCTACAATAGCTGACAGTTGGCGCTTTCGTTATGTCGGATCGATTGTCATGCACAAGATAAGCATTGAGAGAGTCTCATCTTGAAATCTCGGCCTTCAGAATGGGATAAATATCTCCTCGGGTCCGCCCTTTTTCTTTCCCTGCTTGTCGGGGGTGGTACGGCGAGTGGTCTCATATCTGACACTGTGGTCGAAGTTTTCGCGATTGTTTCAACAGCTGCGGTGTTCTCGCAAGGAACAGGGCAGCGAAGTCCCCATCTGATCCGATGGTTGCTGATCATGGCTGTGGCGCTGATCGGGCTCCAGCTTATTCCGTTGCCGATAGCGATGTTGAGTGGGGTTCGGCCTCCGCTACTACAGGGAGTCCCTTGGTTATCCGACGAAACCAGCCTCCGTTTTATCAGCGTTGGTGTTGGGCGCACAGTTGAGTGTCTTCTGTTCGTTCTGGCCGTTGCCGCGTTCTTTCTGGCAGTGTTGCGTTTGCGCGTCGATCAGGTTCATGCACTACTTCCGTTCTTTTTTATGGGCGTCATCTGCAATGGTTTGGCGGGAGCGATTCAGTTTTCGCTTTCCGACGACGTTGCTATCAAAGGCCTGCTGCCGTTCACCATCAACGCAGGATTGTTCGCAAATCGGAACCATTTCTCGGCGCTGCTGTTCGTGTCTATTCCCTTCGTCGTTTACTATGGACTGTTCCGCGGACACCTGTTGTCGGGAGCGCTTGGCCTTGTTGCGTTGCTTGTGCTCCTGCTAGCGGCCGGCTCGCGGGCTGGCACCCTTATTGGTCTTGCGATCACTGTGATATCGGTCGTCTTCCTGTCCACTCGCTCTAGGGTGAGCGGCTTCGGCATCGTGGCAATCTTCATAGGCCTGTCGATCTATACGATGGGTGCATGGACGACACTCGATGCGAGAGAGGTGGATCCGGCCTTCGGCCGAGCAGAGTTTGCTAGAACGACGATCGACGGGATCAAGGACAACTTGGTGACCGGCATTGGCTTCGGGAATTTTCAGAAAGGCTACCAGATCTACGAAAAAGAGGGCATGATATACAGGTTTTACGTAAATCACGCCCACAATGATTATCTTGAGATCGTTTTCGAAGGCGGTATCGTCGCGGCCTTCCTCATCGCGTTTTATCTTCTGTTGTTGACATCCGCTTTTGTTCGAAATCGCCGTGAGCCCTTGCAGAGGGCGGCGTTCCTTTCCGTATTCTTCCTGCTGGTCCACTCACTCGTTGATTATCCCTTGCGAACCATGGCGCTGGCGATGACATTTGCCTTCATGAACGCCATCATATTCCATAAGGGCTTCGCGGATCGATCGGCCAAGAAGGCCAACATGGTCGAAGTCGAGCACAATGGTGGGAAGCTGCTCGTACCGGTCGAGGCTACGTCATAGCCGATGTTTCTCGAACGTTTCGCCCTTAGGATTGCGACGTTGACGAGGCCGCTCATAAACTGATTGCGGCTAGGCGGGCGGTCGCAACCGGGTTCCCTGGCGGTGGCCTGGTGCGGCGGCTGGAACCAGCGTGAATTTGCTGATGCTCGGAGGAACTGTCTTTGTTGGTCCGACGCTTATGCCGGTCCATCCCGCCGCGTCACGAATCTCGATAAGCTCACTTGATGATGGCCTGCTCGCGCATCGTTATGCAGGCGAGAGGTTGGGCGACGGTCGCAGGAGCCTCTTGTAGCGGCTGCGCGCCCGCAGATGCGCTGAGCTTCCCTGCCATCCCCCGATGGCGCGGCCATCGCGCGGCGGACCGAAATGGCGGACGCATTCTTGCGCCCCGCCCGGCGGTCGCTGCAGGCAATATTTTCCTGACACTTTCAGAGCACTGAGCCCCCGGGGCAGGATTTTCCCGCTCCGGCGCTTGGTGTGGAAAATTCGTTCTCTTTCGGCGTAAGGCCGGGCGTGCCACGCATTGTTCTGGACAGGTCCGATCTGATAGAACGCCGGCATAAGAAAAGATTGTCCCGTCGCGAGGCCATGGATGGACCGCCAGGTTCGGCCCAGGGCTGCGGACCGGGTGGCACGAAAGAACGCTCGCATTCCATGACGATCGCGCTGACGCACCTGCAACGGCTGGAAGCCGAATCCATCCATATTTTCCGGGAGGTCGCGGCCTCCTTCTCCAAGCCGGTCATGCTCTATTCCGTGGGCAAGGATTCCTCGGTGCTCATGCATCTGGCGATGAAGGCCTTCTACCCGGCCAAGCCGCCCTTTCCCTTCCTGCATGTCGACACGACCTGGAAGTTCCAGGAGATGATCGCCTTTCGCGATCAGATGGCGCAGAAGCTTGGCTTCGACCTGCTGGTCCATGTCAATGAAGATGGCGTGCGTGACAACATCAACCCGTTCGACCACGGCTCCAACACGCACACCCATGTGATGAAGACGGTGGCGCTCCGTCAGGCGCTCGATAAATACGGCTTCGACGCCGCTTTCGGCGGCGCTCGTCGCGACGAGGAGAAGTCGCGCGCCAAGGAGCGCATCTTCTCCTTCCGCAACGCCCAGCACGCCTGGGACCCCAAGAACCAGCGGCCGGAGATGTGGAAGATCTTCAACACCCGCATCGCGCCCGGTGAATCGATCCGCGTCTTTCCGCTGTCGAACTGGACCGAGCTCGACATCTGGCAGTACATCCTGCAGGAAAACATTCCGATCGTGCCGCTCTATTTCGCCAAGGAGCGCCCGGTGGTCGAGCGCGACGGCATGCTGATCATGAAGGATGATGAGCGCATGCAACTGCGCCCGGGCGAGGCGATCGAGAATCGCCTGGTGCGCTTCCGCACGCTCGGCTGCTATCCGTTGACGGGCGCCATCGAATCCGATGCCGACACGCTGGAAGCGATCGTCGGCGAGATGCTGACGGCGCGGACTTCCGAGCGCCAGGGCCGTCTCATCGACCGCGACGAGGCAGGCTCCATGGAAAAGAAGAAGCGCGAGGGCTATTTCTGAGCATGCGCCACATCATGGCCAAGAGCCTCACCCCCACCGACAGCGTGCGCGAATACATGGCCGCGCAGGAGAAGAAGTCGCTGCTGCGCTTCCTCACCTGCGGTTCTGTCGATGATGGCAAGTCGACCCTCATCGGACGCCTGCTCTCCGACACCAAGCAGATATTCGAAGACCAGCTCGCGGCGCTCGAGCGTGATTCACGCAAGCACGGCACCACCGGCGACGATATCGATTTCGCGTTGCTCGTCGACGGGCTGGAGGCCGAGCGCGAGCAGGGCATCACCATCGATGTCGCCTATCGCTTCTTCGCCACGCCGAAGCGCAAGTTCATCGTTGCCGACACGCCCGGCCATGAGCAGTACACGCGCAACATGGCGACCGGCGCGTCGACCGCCGACTTGGCCATCGTGCTGATCGACGCGCGCCAGGGCGTGCTGCGCCAGACCAGGCGTCATTCGATCATCGCCTCGCTGCTCGGCATTCGCCACATCGTGCTCGCCGTGAACAAGATCGACCTGGTCGGCTTCGACAAGGGCGTGTTCGATGGCATCGTCGCGGACTATGGCGAATTCGCGCGCAGCCTTGGCTTCCTCAGCGTCGTGCCGATCCCGATGTCGGCGCGCTTCGGCGACAACGTCACCAGCCGCTCGGATCGCACGCCTTGGTATTCCGGGCCGTCTCTGATCGAGCACCTGGAAACCGTCTCGGTCGACGAGGCCGCGGTCGAACTGCCGTTCCGTTTCCCCGTCCAATATGTGAACCGGCCGAACCTGGATTTTCGCGGCTTTGCCGGCACGATCGCCTCCGGCGCCGTTTCACGGGGCGATGAGGTTGTCGTCGCCAAGTCGGGCAAGGCTTCGCGCGTCAAGCGCATCGTCGCGCATGGCGGCGATCTCGAACAGGCTGTGGCCGGCCAGGCGGTGACACTCGTCCTCGACGATGAGGTCGAGGTCTCGCGCGGCAACATGCTGGTCTCGCCGGCGGCGCGGCCCCAGGTCGCCGATCAGTTCGCCGCCAGCATCGTCTGGTTCGACGACCACCCGCTCTTGCCGGGGCGCTCCTATATACTGCGCACCGAGACCGATCAGGTCAGCGCGACGATCACCGAATTGAAGTACCGCGTGAACGTCAACGACTTTGCCCACGAGGCGGCGAAGTCCCTCGACATGAACGAGGTCGGCGTCTGCAATCTCTCGACGCGTGCCCCGATCGCCTTCGATCCCTTCGCCGAGAACCGCACCACCGGCGCCTTTATCCTGATCGACCGCATCAGCAACGCCACCGTCGGCGCCGGCATGATCCAGCATTCGCTGCGCCGGGCGGAGAACATCCACTGGCAGTCGCTCGACGTCGGCAAGCGCGGTCGTTCCGACCTGAAGAACCAGCGCCCGGCGGTGTTCTGGTTCACCGGCCTGTCGGGCTCCGGCAAGTCGACCATAGCCAACCTGTTCGAGAAGAAGCTGTTCGCAACCGGGCGCCATACCTACATCCTCGATGGCGACAATGTCCGCCACGGCCTCAACCGCGATCTTGGCTTCACCGACGCGGACCGCGTCGAGAACATTCGTCGTGTCGCGGAGGTGGCCAAGCTTATGGCCGACGCGGGGTTGATCGTTATCGTCTCCTTCATCTCGCCCTTCAGCGCCGAGCGGCGCATGGCGCGCGAGTTGATGGCGGATGGCGAGTTCGTCGAGGTGTTCGTCGATACGCCGTTCGAGGAATGCGCCAAGCGCGATCCGAAGGGACTTTATGCGCGCGCGCTGAACGGCGAGATCAAGAATTTCACCGGCGTCGATTCACCGTATGAAGCTCCGGAAACCCCCGAAATCCATCTCAGGACACTCGGCAAGACGGCCGAGGAGATGGTAGAGGCCCTGGAACTCTGGCTGGATGAGCGCGACATTGCCGAAGACCAATACGACAACGGCGGCGGTATCTGACGACGAGGCCATGCTGGGCGTGTTCGAGCGCCTGGCGCTCGATGCCGGCCGCGAGGTGATGCGTGTCTTCCACGCGGGCTGCGCGGTGGACAGCAAGTCCGATAGCTCGCCGGTGACGGAAGCCGATCGCGAGAGCGAGAGGATCATCCTCGCCGGACTGCGCGCCGCGTTCCCCGACATACCCTGCGTCGCCGAGGAAGAGGCCTCGTCGGGCATCCTGCCCAGCGATCTGGGCGACGCGTTCTTCCTTGTCGATCCGCTCGACGGCACCAAGGAATTCGTCAACCGCAGGACGGATTTCACCGTCAACATCGCACTGGTTCGCGCCGGTGTGCCGGAAGTCGGCGTTGTCTTCGCGCCTTGCACCGGTCGCTTCTTCTCCGGCCGGCCGGGCAAGGCGGAATTGCTTCAGGTCGATGGCGAGTATCACGTCATCTCCCGGCGCCCGATCGCGGCGCGGGCAGGGGGTTCGCCGCTGGCCGTGGTCGCCAGCCGTTCGCACAACACGCCCGAAACCGAAGCCTTCATCCGGGACCTTGGCGCGGCCGAAATCGTCTCGGTCGGCTCGTCGCTGAAATTCTGCCTCGTGGCCGCAGCGGAGGCCGATGTCTATCCGCGCTTCGGCCGCACCATGGAGTGGGATACCGCGGCGGGCGATGCGGTGCTGCGGGCCGCGGGCGGCATGACGCGCACCCTGGACGGCCAGCCGCTGGCCTACGGCAAGCGCAACCAGGCCAGCGATACCGATTTCGCCAACCCGCATTTTATTGCCAGAGGGAAGGGCGCGGCTTAAGGCGTTCGCGATTGCCAGCCGCCAATTGTCGCGTCGTCATCCTGGGGCGGAGTAAGGAACGAAGCGACGCGCGCAGACCCCCAGGATACATGCCGTTACGCTAAGCATTGTGGCGGTTGCAGGATTCTGCACCGTTGTGCTCGACGTCGAAGGTCACGGCATGGATCCTCGGGTCAAGCCCGAGGATGACGAAGGCCGCGCGCAGCTTAAGCCGCTGCGATATGCGCCGAATTCGAGCCGATGTAGTTGCGGATCGTCTCGATGATCCGGTCCTGGTCAGCTTCGCTGAGATAGGGGTGCATCGGAAGGCACAGGATCCGCTTTGGCAGATCCTCCGAGACGGCAAGGCCCGCCGGCGTGCGCGGATAGTCGCGGTAGGCAACCTGCGTGTGCAGCGGCTTCACATAGTAGATGACGGAAGGGATGCCCTTCTCCGAAAGATGGGCCTTCAACCCGTCGCGCTTCGGCGTCTCGATCGCATATTGCGCCCAGGCCGAGCGGCTGCCGTCGAGGTTGCCGGCCGCGGTCACGACATCGCCTAGCCCTTCGGCATAGCGGCGTGCGACGACCTGGCGGGCCTCCATCTCGTCCTCGAGGATAGCGAGCTTCTCGATCAGGATTGCCGCCTGGATGGTGTCGAGGCGCGAATTGATGCCGACGCGGATGTTGTCGTACTGCGTTTCGCCCTTGCCGTGGAAGGCGAACGAGCGCAGCGCTTCGGCCATCGCATCGTCATTGGTGAACATGGCGCCGCCGTCGCCATAGCAGCCGAGCGGCTTTGCCGGATAGAAACTGGTCGAGCCGACATGCCCGAAGGCGCCGCACATCGTGCCGTCGGCGGAGCCGCCGATCGACTGCGCCGCGTCCTCTATCACCAGCAGCCCTTCGCGCTTGGCGATCGCCATGACGGCTTCGTAGTTCGCCGCAAGCCCGAACAGGTCGACCGGAATGATCGCCTTCGGCTTGAGCCTTCCTTCTTTCCTGACCATCTCGATGGCGGCCTCGAGGCTGGCGATGTCGATGTTGTAGCTCTTGGGGTCGACATCGACGAACACCGGCTCGGCCTTGGCCAGCGCCACCACCTCGGCCGTCGCGGCGAAGGTGAAACTTGGCACGAAGACGGCATCGCCCGGGCCGATGCCGGCCGCGAAGAGCGGCAGCAGCAGCGCGTCGGTGCCATTGGCGCAAGCGATCACGTGCTTCGTGCCGACATAGGCCGCGAGCTTGTTTTCGAATTCGGNGACCTGGGGACCAAGGATGTAGCGGCCCTCGTCGACCACGCGGTCGATGGCAGCCTTCAGCCTGTCGCGGATTCGTTCGCGCTGTGCGCCGAGATCAATGAACTGCATGGTGGCCTCGAAGGGGTTAGCCAATGGCATTAGCCAGATAATGGGCCGCTGGTACCAGAGTTGCGGCCATCGAGAAAGCCGCGCGGCCGAACCCGGCATTGCGCCAGTGTCGCATCTGTTACTCGAAATGCGTTCGGCGTGATCGCCCTAGGCCCGGAAATTCGCGGCTTCCGGCTCCCCAGTCGAACGTTCGGTCCCGCCGGGCACGGGTATCGAAACATAAAGTGATCAGTCGACGGCCGATGTCGACGAGGTACCCTTCCTCAGGCGATCTCGTGTCGCCAGGGCGGGTTTGCGCCGGCGCGCGATACGGTGACGGCGGCTGCCTTTGCGCCCAGCGACAATGCCTTTCGGATCGCGTCCTCGGACAGGCTGTCGATGGCGGCCTTGGTGAGCAGGCCTTGCCCGTGCAGCGAAGCAAGGATGCCGGCGTTGAACGTGTCGCCGGCGCCGACCGTGTCGACCACCTTGACCTTTTGCGGCATCACGGTGACCCGGTGCTCCTGGCTGTAGCCGACGGCGCCTTCGCTGCCATGCGTGACGACAATCAGCTTCGGGCCGCGCTCGAGCCAGTTGCGCACGACGTCCTCGTGGGAGCCGGCTTCGTCGAACCAGTTCAGGTCCTCGTCGGACAGCTTGACGATGTCGGCCATCGCCATCATTTCGCGGATGCGCCTCAGGTGCTTGGCCTTGTCCGGAATGAAGTTCGGCCGGATGTTGGGATCGAGCATCATCACCCGGCTCTCGTGCTCGCGCCGCATGAATTCCTCATAGGCCGACCCCGCCGGCTCCGAGATCAGGCTGATGGCGCCGAACAGCATCGCCTCGATCTCCACCCCCAGCTTGGGCAGGTCCTCGATGGTAAGCATGCGCCCAGCGGTGTTCTCGTCGTAGAAGGTGTAGGTCGCCTGGCCGTTGTCGAGCCTCACGAAGGCGAGTGTCGTCGGTCGGGGCGAGGTGTGCGCATAGGTGGAGCTTACCTTGCTCGCCCCAAGCGCCTCACGGAACTGGCCGCCGAACAGGTCCGAAGACAGGCCGGAAAAGAACCCGGCGGGAGCGCCGAGCCGGCCGAGCGCGATTGCCGTGTTGAACACCGCGCCGCCGACATAGGGCGCGAAAGCCGGCTCTCTCTCCGTCGTCGTGCGCGGCAGCATGTCGATCAGGGCTTCGCCGCAGCAGAGGATCATGATGTTCCGGACCTGTCTTGTACCTGTGGGGCAGGGGGGTGGATGACGCCCTTGCGGATGATGATGTTGGCGTAGAGCCGCGGCTCGCTGGT
>JGI26531J51214_10000348_pt1 | contig 39005 bp, 28 predicted proteins | sample ThiBiot_500_biof_2_FD_51214 | JGI IMG/M metagenome (IMG submission 51214)
CCATCTTGGCGGGGCGCGCACGCTGCGCCAGCAGGTGCTGGGCGAGGAGGTGCTGTTCGTCGCGCCATGGTTCGCCGAGGCAATGCATCTGCACGCCGCGCCGGAGCGGCTGAAGCGGCATTTGCGCATCGTGCCGCCGGAGGCGATCGAGGCCGGGCTGACACGGGCCGCGAGCGGACAGCTGATGGACGAGGCGCGGCAGCGGCTCACGCGCCTGTGGCCGCGCGCCAGCGCGTCGCAGGATCTGCCGCGGCATGCCCGCATCGGCTTCGCCCTGCTGCTCGCCGCGGTGATCCTGGTGGTGATGGTGTCGGGCGTGGTGGCGCGCCCGGTGCTGATCCCGCTGGTGACGCCGCTGCTGATGATCCCCGGCGTGCTGCGGCTGGTCGCCGCGGTTCCGCACGCCTCCGGACGGCCCGCGCCACGCCTGCTGTCCGACGCCGAACTGCCGATCTACAGCGTGCTGATCCCATTGCGCGACGAGGCGGCGATGGTGCCGCTGCTGCGGCGCGCCATGGGCGCCCTCGACTATCCGCCGGAGAAGCTCGACATCCGCTTCGTGGTCGAAGAGCGCAGCCGCAAGACGGTCGCCGCGGTCGAGGCGGTGCTGGCCGATCCGATGTTCCGCATGGTTGTGGTGCCCGACGGGCCGCCGCGCACCAAGCCCAAGGCGCTCGACTACGCGCTGCCGCTCGCCCGCGGCAAATATCTCGTGGTGTTCGACGCCGAGGACATGCCGGAACCGCAGCAGCTCCGCCTTGCCGCCAGCCTGTTCGAGGCCGACCCCGGGCTCGCCTGCCTGCAGGCGGAACTGATGCCCGAAAATGCCAGCGAGACCGCGCTGACGGCGCTGTTTGCCGGCGAGTATGCCGGGCTGTTCGGCCGGCTGCTGCCGGCGCTGTCGCGCTGGGGGCTGCCGATGCCGCTGGGTGGCACGAGCAACCATTTCCGCCTGTCGGTGCTGCGCGACATCGGCGGGTGGGACGCCTTCAACGTCACCGAGGACGCCGACCTCGGCGTGCGGCTGGCGCGGCGAGGCCTGCGCACCGAATGTTTCGACAGCCGCACCTACGAGGAAGCGCCGCTGACGCTACGCGCCTGGATGGCGCAACGCACGCGCTGGATGAAGGGCTGGATGCGCCTTTGTCAACACAAGCTAACCTCAAGATTTCCCAGTCTTTCTGCGGATCCACATGGCGCCTCGTCGGCTCATCGCAACTCCATCGCAACAAAATCGACGACCGCTTTGCGCCGCTAATTCCCGGGGTTCGACCTATTAGTTCGCGTGCCCAGGCTGCCCTGGGGCCTTCAACATCTTACGCAGCGCTGGCAGGAGCCGGCTGGCGTCGTCGCGTACGCACCATCTCTTCGCCCCACGTCAGACTCCGGTAATGATCCGTTCCGCCCCGTCGCCAGGCGATCTCCACGAGATCGAGGCTTGCGAGCCCTAGCGTCGTCGACCCATCGCAGCTAGCTCGCGGCTACGCCGAGAGCGCATACATAGCCGTGGGATAAGGGTGTGCGGCCGCCGCTCAGGTCGCGGTTAAGCGACTCGGAGGAACGATTCAAACCGTCGTGCAAGACGATCACGGTCAGGGTGGTCAGATGGGCGCACGGGCAGGCGCAGCTTTCGACCAACGAGGCCCTTCACTCCATGTTCAAACATCGGCCCATCGTTGATCGACAACAATCCCTCGCTAACATGGATGTTGTAGTCGGGGTCGATACCGATGAGGTTAGCGTCGAACGCAGCGTGATGAATCTTGGACAGCGGCAGCCCGTTCGGGACGACTGGCTGGCCTAGGTCCTCGTCTCGATCGACGATGATATGTGCAGCATCGATGAGGCGGGGCTCGGGTAGGCCAGTGAGGGCACAACGGCCACCATACGCCGTAAGTACCGCCTCCCGGAATGTCGCCTGGTGTAACCGTTGCTGCACAAGTCGACTGGCATATCGGCGCTCGGGGGCATCGGGGATAGCGTCCTGCACGCTTTGGCCGAACGCCAGCCTGACCTTCAGGTCACCCGGCACCCAATCAGCAACGTAAGTCGGCCAGATCGGCGTGTAGCGACCAGGCGCGACGCCGAGGAAGTAAAGGAACGGCACCTGTGCGTCGTGCGCCTGCTTCAGCCAGCGATTGTCGGCTGCGTCTGGATTGTCGCCCATGAACGCGTAGTCGATCAGTTCTTGCCCTTGAGTCACCTGAGCATGGACGATGCGTTGGTCGTCATACCAGACCTTCCTCCCGCGGCTCGGAAACACGGTTCGTACCGAAAGCAGGTGTTCCATGCTCTTGGGTTTGAAGATCCCACGCTGAGGGTTGATCAGCGGAACTCGCTCACCCTCGAAGGCGAAGCCAGCGGCGAGCTGTTCGCTGCTGAGCGCGTCGCCGACCGAGATGCGTCGAACATGCTCGGCAGCAGCGAGACGGGCGGCGGTGTCGCGCGTGTCGCTCATCCCAGGAACCTGTTCTCTCGGTGCCACTCGAGCGCCGCAGTAGCCGGGGCCGCTGATACAATGCTCGGAGCGCTCAGTGCCGTGCCGTGGAGGTCGTAGTAGTGCTTACCGTTATCGAAGTCGGCCTTCAGGCGGCGGCTGACGATGAACTTTCGATCTTCGTCGAAACTTACATATCCGAGGTCGAACAGCTTGTGGATGTCGGTGCGAAGCAAGAGGCCATTCGCTCCTTCATGCGCTCCACCGTCGGCATAGGAGCGGATGTGTGCCGCATCGAGGATAGGAAGAGTCTTTTCACCACTCACCGCACAGCGTCGGCCATAGGCGTCAGTGACGAAGACTCGGAACGCTCCCTGTCCCAGCCGCTGTCTGACCAAAACGGGTGCACCGTAGCGCTCAGCAGAGGCCGCAGGCACCATGCCCAGAGCGATGGTCGCCCGCTCCGTTACCGCATCCCAAAGAGCCCGCCCTTCTTCAGCCTCCGTATCATACCCCTTACCCACAACGGTCTGGGATGCGAACGAGTTGGGCACCGGAATCCATTGCTCGCGCGGCCAGAAGAACGGGCTGGTGAGGATCCGGCACCCAATACTGACCTCGCCTACGCGTTTAGTCGCATCATCACGGCGATAGCGATCGATACGTTGCCGCATATCCGTCAGCGACCGCACGCCGTTCTTCGAGCCAAAAGCCTCCCAGGCGAGCGACAGCGGGAGTATCGAGGCATGCGAAAACACCCCGCCGCCTGCGATGAAGTTGTTCGGGGCATGAAGCTTGAAGAGGAAGAGTTCGCCGGGGGCCAGCGCCCGAAAAGTTGTCGTCCCGCTAGGCGACCAGAAATTCACCTCGTCCGGTGCTTGAGCCGAAAGGAGATCGAACCAGTCCTGATCTGTGACGCCGACGAAGATCTTGACCACGTTTGCAAGTTGCGACGGCGATGCAAGTGAAGCAAGCTCTTTGACTACGACCGCCGCACAGATGTCACCTGCGGACGCTATCGCAGGCGCCCGCGTGGAAGATCGCTAGCTGCTACGCGAAGCAAGTCGCGAGGTGCGACGGGGTACCTCGCTCATGGCCACACCTTGACGTTGCACACGCTCACACTATTGGGTGGCAGCACGGCGCCGTTGTTGGATAGAAACTGGAGCCAACCGCGAACTGCGGCAGGAACGTCGCCGAGAAACTTTCGCAAGTCCCCATTGTCCTGATGGACGGCAACTTCGACACCACCCATTTTGCCGACGCCAAACCCGTCGATGCCATAGCCAGGCGCCACCACCAGAACGTCGTCGTTCGACGTGATCGGATGCTGCGGGTTGGAAAGCTCGTCGTGCTTGTAGGCATCGGCCACGGCCCTAACACGTTCAATGCATCCAGCCCGCGGCGAGGATCCAAGGATGCAGAGTGGTCCGACCTGCGCGCGCACGGTGCTGGTCGAAAGCCCTAGTTCGTTGGCCGTTCGATCGACGAGGCCATCAAGGGCAATAGCAGCATTTGCCGCAAGTCTCCTGGCCTTCTTGGCCTCGCGCTCGCAGGCTGGCAACTGCTGGCCACTGGCGGCATAGGCCGCCGAAAGCTCTTGTTCCGCCCCAAAGTAGTCTGCCGCTGCCGGGAGGACATTGTCGAGAAGGTGGGCAGTCACGCGTTGGAGCATGATACAAAGTCGGGGAGAATCGAGTGCTAGTCAAACCTGATCGGCGCAAGGAATCAGAGCCATGAACATCCCTCTCCGCCACCACTACTTGCCTGAGTTTTATCTTTCGCGCTGGTGCGCTGAAGACGGCAAGCTTTGCCAGCTGACCAAGCTCGACGATGGCCGCGTGATCCCCAACCGCCGCTCCCCCAAACAGACCGGCTTTGCAGATCGCCTCTACGAGATCGAGGGGCTGCCGCCCGAGCAAGCTCAACGCGTCGAATCGGGCTTCATGCGCACGCTCGACACCAGGGCTTCCGAAGCGCTGCATGCCCTCGAAAGCGACGATCCGCGGATGACACGAGACTCAAAGCTGCGAAGCTCGTGGTCGCGCTTCATCCTTTCATTGATGCTTCGCGACCCGCACTCGATCCGCGCGCTCAAGGCCGGCGTGGCGACACAATGGAAGAGCGCGATGCTCGACCTTGAGCCGCGCTACTTGGCCGCGCGTCGCCCGACCGATCCCGAAACGCTTGCCGAGTTTCTCGTGCAAGACCGTCGCTCGACGGATAGCCGGGCGATGGAGCTCGCTCCGCGGCTCATTGATCACTCTGGAATAGGGGAAGTGCTCAACAACATGCGTTGGCTGGTAAAACGCATCACGTCGGAGAAAGGAGAGTTCATCACCTCGGACCGACCGGTGTTTTCAACATGGACGATTACCGAGCCGGACGCCTTCATCTTTCTGCCAATTGCACCGAAGACCGTGTTCGTGGCGGTCAACGACATCGAGACGCAGAGGAAGATCGAGGCGCGCGATCCCGCCGAGCTCGTTACGTCGCTCAACATGATGGTGACTGGACGGGCGGTAAAATTCGCCTACGCACGCGACGACACTCTGCTCCCCTTTGTCCAGCAACACATGGGGACACGCCAGCGTCCCACTTTCGTCGAACAGCTCGCCCAACGCTATCAGCGTGCGAGCGACAGCCAGCCCACGGCTGCCGCGCGATGAACAGGTACCAGCAGTATCTCGCCTGATCGTGCTCGACCGGCGCTTGTCTTCAATGAAGGAACGCCAGAGGTGTCTCATCCGGATCAGGCGGCCGCAATAGATGGGAGTGAGGAGCCGATGGTAAAGCGATGGCGCCGGGTCTCGATGGATGCCGGCGTAGTGGACTATGGTGGGGCACCGATCATTCGGATTACGCGGGGATCGAAGGGCGACGCGATGGCCAGTGTCGAGCACATGCAGTGGTTCGAGCCCGATGGCCACGAATACACTGGCTATGCCGAAAGTGTGCAAGATCGACGACGTCCCGCAGGGAGGTGCTCGCAGAATATCGCAAACTGATAGCGGTCGTGGCAATTGAGGATGACACGTTGTGGGACACCGCCTGGGGCGAACTCGGCTAAGCCCTGACTATCCTCGAGCGACGACAAGCGCGCCTCTCACATACTTGCATCCGAGGACTGGAACCTTGACCTTCTCCCCCAGCAGATTAGGGTCATCGGATACTTTGCTCCTTTGACGGTCCACAATGCTCCGCTTTGGAAATACCCGACCCCACGTAACGCTGTCGCTTTTTCATGCCACCGGGGCCGAAGCTCTCGCGCGCGAACTGAATTCAAAACTGCCCGAACTCGCGACGACGCTTCCAACGCGTCCAGTGACGATAGACGACCGGGAAGTCACCGAACTCGAAGAATATGCAAAGGGTGGGGTGACGGCCCTCGGTGGCTGGTATCGCATCGATAGGCCGCCGGCTTGGTATCGTCGGGATGACCTCGCTACCAACGGCTCAGATGGTTCGACCCCCTCAGGTGACCCTATCGATACCCAACATCACCTCTATGTCATTGCGGTACACGGGGAGCACTTGGGAATTTTCGCGAGCCAGGACTCTATGCGACAGAGACTGGTCGAGTTGATCTCCTTCGGTTCGGCAGGCGACGATCGGAAAACGATCTCACTTTCAAGAACAGCGGAACCAATCGATCGTGAAACGCTCGAAAATGCGTTCGTTAAGGGACGGACCAAGAGCGCCTGGCTGGATGGGCTGCACGTGCCGACGGAATTGAAAGCCGATCGGAAAGTGCTCAGTGGCCCGAACCTCAGATACGCGCTCGACCATTTCGATGACCAAACATTCTTGTACTCCGCCGCAATCAGCGAAGTGCCCCAGGCCAGCGGCGAAATTGCTCGCATCGGCGTCTCACATGCGAAGGGGACCCTATGGACCAAGTCGACGAAGACCTTCGACGAGTTTGCCGATGAACTGAAATCATTGGTAAAGGCGATCCGGACGGCAATTGCCGATCCCAAGACGGTTGCGGACCTCGAACGTGCAGGCCTTCCGGTGGTCGCAAAACCGGCTGTAACCGCGAGCCTTCCGCTACTGAGCGACGGATTCGACGTAGGCTATGAGGCTCCGACGACTCAGGAAACGGAGCTTTTGACTGGCGAGATCTCCGAGCCGGTCCTGCTCGACGAATGGCAGAGGCGCGGATCGTTCGTCGTCAACGAGGCAGAGACCGCCAAGGCACGCCCCTCTGAGATTATCGCAGGTGCGTATTTTGACAGCATCCTGCTTGCGACAATTCGGTTTGAGCCTGTCCGACGTACCGACACCTCGGTCGAGATATTGCATCGCGTCCTTAGCTATGAGGTTGACAAGGCCGACGAACGGATGGTTGCGCTCGACAAGTCCCTTATGAAGCGCAACACCAATCTCACGCTTCGTTATGGCTCAGGTCACGTTGTGCAAAACAGCGTTCTATACGCGATGCGCTTCCACGACGTGATTTTTGAGAACTGGCAGTGGAAGAAGTTCGCGCCCGCGGCTGACGGCAAGAAGTACAAGCTGCGGGATGAGAAACCGACCAAGCGCGGCGGCAAGGGCAAGATGGTCTACGCACCCGAGCTGATCGGAAAGAGTGACTCCTTATTCTGCTACGTTCGCAACAACATAGCCGATCTCATCAGCACCGCCTCGCACCCAGTCAATGACTGGCAGCTATTGTGCGACGATGGATCGGGAGAAATCGCCGACTTCATCGCTCTCAGCTCCAACCGCAAGCTTGTGACGTTCATCCACGTCAAAGCAACAAAGACGGGAAGCGCAACGACGATCAGCGTCACGCCATTCTCCGAGGTTGTCAGCCAGGCGACAAAGAACCTGCGCAACTTCGACCACGGTCTCCTCATCCAGGGGATCAACGACCGAACCACCGATCGAAACAAGGACCTAGTGTGGCGTCAGGACGGTACGGCGACTAACCGCGCAAAGTTCTGCACCGAACTCGACAAGCTTCGGCCAATGGACGAAGGAGCGTAATCATCCTGCAACCACGCATAACGGAGGCGACCTGGACAAAGGCAGTCGACAGTCACCGGGCAACCAAGTCAACCGCGCAGGTGGGCCGTATGCGGCAGCTGAGCGCGCTGCTATCTTCCGCTGGCAACAGTTTCAACAAACTCGGGACGACGCTGCAGGTTGTCGGCATCGCCAGCTAGAGTCCCGACCGCTTGATCAATTCCTTCACCAACTCCGCGAATCGATCACCTGAAAGATGGCGGTGCGCGAACGCCAGCCTCTGATGGTAGGGAATGAGGCTGCGGTCAAAACGGTCGCTCCGCAACTGACGAGCTTCCCGGGCGAGCTCGTCAAGCTCAGGTAGTTTTTCCGACTCCAACCGGCCTAGTACTCGGACCACCTCGCCAACGTCAGTTCCCTCGACAAGCACGGCGAAGTTCGAAGCCGACGCCCGCAGCCCCTCCCGGCGCAGCATCAGCGTGAGGGTCGTCAAGGCGCGAGCGCCTCGCCACGGAAAGATTAGGACGTCCTTGCCGGCCACGAGCAATCGCTGCGTGTCTAGTTTGAGATCGCGGAATGCCTGCCGTCCCTCATCAACCAAACTCTGGAACGATGTTTCTTCAGAGAGCGCTGAGACATCCTTGCCCCTGTAGAGTTGCAGCATCCGCTGGTTGACTACGCCGCTAGGCGTTTGTGGAGAGCCTCCAAACCTTGGAGCACCGGCCGTCGGTGCCTTGGTTACGGTGAGCGCTCGTCGCTCGTCGCTGACATTGACAACGCGCCACCGGCCCCGGTTGAGAACAAACGTGTCTCCAACGCGATACGCGACTGTCATCGGCAACCGACCAATCACTACGCCGCCGGCCGAGACGATGTATTCGGGAGGGCTGCTGAAGACCGTAAAAGCATGCCGCTTATTTCTTGGCGTGTCCGCCAGCTGCCAGCTGGTCTCAACAACCTCGATCGCTCGGCTCTCGCCCGTTGCCATGGTTTCGAGGAACCGAGCAAAGAAGCTCGGACTGATCACGTTCCGAGTTGCGCGCCACGGCCCACTCTCGATCAGGCCATCATAGAGCTCGGCGGTGGTCGCAAAGGTCGCCTGCCTCACCCATGAGATTACCTGATGAAAGAGCGTCGATAGTTGAAGGTCGGCAGCGTTCGGCTGCTCAAATTGACCTTCCATCGAAAGTTGGGCAGTCGCCGCCGACTGAAAGGTCCGTAGCCGCAACCGATCCAAGGGGTGCGAGGCCTCAGTCACGCGCCCCTCCCGCAAATACAATAGACCGGTAGGGTGGGAATCGCCGCGTCGTCCGGACCTCCCCACACGCTGGCGTAACGCTGAGACGGTGAAGGTCGGATCGATTTGGACCACTCGTTCGACTCGACCAATGTCTATTCCAAGTTCAAGCGTGTTGGTAGCAACGACGACCATCCGGGCCGGGGCATCGGTGCCCTCCCCGCGCATCCAGTCCTCAACTTTGCGACGATCGGCGGCAGGAATTGACGAGTGGTGCGGTTCAAAGCGGATCCCGGTCGGTCCGGCCTCGGCCTGACAGCGTTCCACGAGGTGCTCAACCGTCGCGCGCGAATTCGCAAAGACCAGCCCTCGCTTGTCTGCGGAAAAGTCCTCGATTAACCGCCGTGCGATGAGGTCGACGATCTCCTCGGCCGGTTCATCGCCTTCGATTCGTTTCTCATCCGGGTCGACAAACGCCCTTAGTCTGATCGTCGCGGGCCTCGCCTCCTCTCCAGATGAACGGATGACCTTGACCGCCGCATAGTCCTCGGGGCGCAGCACGGCCGCCGCACTGCGATCCGCATCGCCCAAAGTCGCCGACAAGCCGATACGTGGAATCTTCCGGCGCGATAGGAGCTCAAGCCTGTGTAGCAAGGACTGCAGGTGCCGCCCGCGGGGGCTGTCAAAAAAGGCATGGAGTTCGTCGATAACAACGCACTCAATACTCGTCAGAGCGTCGAACATGGAGCCTTCTTCACTCGCCCCGATAGCAAACGCTTCAAGTGACTCCGGTGTCGTGAGCAGGACACCACTCCTCGTTGCTCGAGCAGCCTTCTTGCTCGAGATCTTGATGTCCGAGTGCCACCCGTGGGCCTTCAAAGAAACGGCCTCGGCCAGAGGACCAATTCGAGTCATCTGGTCGTTGATCAGCGCTCTCAGGGGACTGACATACAAGATGGCAAAGCCGGATTTTGGCTGCCGATTGTTTTCCAGACGAGCCATAAGTGGCAGAAATGCCGCTTCGGTCTTCCCACTCGAAGTCTCCGCTTCGAGAACTAGGTCTGGAATCGGGCTGTCAGGATCAATCGGAATACTCTCGATCGCCAGGCGCTGAATTTCCCGAAACTTCGTCCAGCGACGTGCATTCACCCAAGCGCGAACAGACTTTGGATAATGGCCATGAAAGGGCTCGAAGCGCTTCACCTATTTGCACCCCTCAGGCGAACGTCGCGTGTCTGATCTCAGACATCAATCGTGAGATCGAAATACAGATCCTCAGCATGGATGTCCTGAGTAGTGTGCAGAGTGCTTTTCTTCTTCAGGGCCGTCACGAGCGTACCGCGTGGGACCGCAGTTTCCTCCGTGTCCCCATACTTGCCTTCCATCGTTGACATGACCGTCGTGAACTCCGCCTTTTTAGAGTTGTCCGATCCGGTCATAAGACCCCAAAGCGTCTTTGGCGTCGCGTTGCGGCTGCCATGGTGGCCGACCTTATAGACATCGACCTTCTTAAGCATCGTCCTGATATTTGGCTTCGACAACGCGTACTCCCAGTTCTCGCCTTGAGCGTCCCCGGGGAACAGGAAGGCCTTCTTGCCAATACGCAGATATAGAATGACGCTCGTGTTGTTTAGAGCATTGTCGAGATTGGTAACGATCGCCTGCATCTGCTCGCCACGCAGTCGCTTGGCGCGATAAATGAGCCATCGAGAATCGATCGGGAAACGGTACTGCTTGCGCCCGACCACGTGGCCAGGAAACAGAGCTCCATCTTCTCCCGTCGGTGTCGTTTGCTCCGAGAACCGCAGCCAATACTCGTCCGGATCCCAGTCCTTTTCCTTAGCCACGGCCGCGTGCTGGTCGACCGTTGGCGGGCCGAGAACTTCGATCTTCGACCCCGGGAGGAGGTCTTGCAACTGAGTGGGCTCGCCGAAGAAGAGATACTCTCGGCCTGACTTGGGGACCATATCTCTAAGGTTGTCGACTGCCGACTGGTTCTTGACGTTCACCTCCGCAACCGCTGTTAGCTCCGCCCTGGTCTCCCTGACCAGCGACCTGCTCGCCTTCGTCTCGGCAAGAATTCGTTCCGCCACTGTCTGCATCGCATCGAGCGACTGCACATGGAGGGCCTGGAGATTCGCGCCGCCCTTCGCGACCTTTGGTCCAGTAGCTTTCGGTGCGAGCGCAGGATCCTCGGTCCAGGGCTGTATGACCAACTCGGGCTTGAGCGCGGCGATGATATCGCCGGCACCAGTCTTGCTCTTATTCGTCGCAAAACCCGAAATGTGATCCTTATGCCGGTGCGTGGCGACCACGGCGGTGAGTTTGCCGCCCGTCGTATCGCGAATGTCCCTGGCGATTGCTGCTAGTCGATTACCCTTCACTCCCGGCGGGAAGCCTGTGCTTCCAAAGTCGACGAGCACGTGCCTTGCGCTTTCGTCGTCGTAGAAGACCGTCAGAAGGAAGCAGTCGCCGAAACCAACTTGGTATGCGCGTATTCTTACCTGAGTTGGCTTCATGACTTGAGCCTTCGAAGCTGACCGATGCGGCTGTGCAGCTGGGCCAGTAGCGGCAGGTCGCCCACGGGGCCGTCGAAGAAACCCAACTCGAAAAGCTGCTTAAGCTTTGCCCCTTGCCGGGTCTTATCTGCCTCCGATTCAACAAGACCCTTTGCGACCTTGTATTTTAGCTGACCGTATTCATCGAAAATGAGCGTGCCCCCGCCTGCCAGCTTGATATTGCGCCATAGTGGAAGGCCCTCAGGGACCGCGATGCCAAAATCGTCGCGAAGTTCTTCGGCGCTCGCGGTGACTGAATGGACGTACTCGGCAACCGTCTCACGCAGGATGAAACCATCGGGCGCGATGCGCATGCTCGGCCGAACCGATCGCACCTCGATGTGTCCGTGCTCGGATAGGTCGAGGTTCGTTCGGTTCTCCCAGATGAAGCGAAACATTTCCTCCTCATCTCTGAGCATCGACTCGAAATGGGTGCGGCTATAGATCATCTCTCGCTCCCATCTCTTCCATGTGCCGTCCGTATCGGCATCTGGGGCAGGCTCTACCCCATAGTCTCGGAAGCTCTTGAGCAGTGCCTCGCGATAGCCGTAACGGTCGTCGGGAACCACCTCTCGATCGATTGTCAAGAGAGCAGACAGGAAGTCAGAGAATGAGAGGTCGACAGGAGGGCAATAGTCGATTGCGCGAATGACGATGGTCAGCAGATGATCAGCGGCCCTGGCGCCCTCCTCGACGACAAGACCTCGATCCTTCTTTCCCGCCGAGATAGTGCCAATCTTCTCGAGCCGCCTGAGCCAAATCTCAAGGAACGAATTCAACACGGCAGCAACGAGAAGCTCGCCGCGACGGTGTTCCTCCTGGAACTCTTTCTTGTCAGCGTAGCGCTTTCCGGGCGGCAGTTCGACCGAACGTCGCAGCGCTTGTCCGCGGACACCCGACAGCTCCTCCCCCATCTGGTTGGCCAAACCAAAAAGGGTTGATTCCTTCAGCTTCTCCTTGGTGAGCAGGTCCGCCCGGATCAAGGGATCTTCTGGCCGCCCGTCCAGAACAGTACTGACGATCTCCGTCAGCGATAGGACCGAGAGGAGCGCGACGATATCCGAGAAGCCTTCGTGAAACGCGGCCTGGTCCAGCGACGAACGGTCGAGGAAACCACGGCGCAACCCATCAAGAAGCGCGTGCGTGGTTTCATGCGCGACGACGTCATGCGCGAGGCAGGAATACACAGTCTCGCCGGAAGGCTGAGACGACGTAAAGTAGCCAAAAAACAGCGAACAATCCTCGCGAGAATAGAACGCGTTGGGCTCGCAGAAGGCGTGTGGCGAAATATAGAGCTGATGGCCCGCGCATCCCCACGGCACCCGACGCCCCAGAGCGAGCTCGAATCTGGCGAGGATTCGCATCACGATCGCGTAGACATTCTGTGCGTGATACCTAGGGTCTGACATCAGCGCCCGGTCAGATCTGACCGCCGCAATAGCATCGCTGGGTTCTTCCAGCCCCGGCCCAAGATCGAGCGGCGTGTAGAGGGCATTGCGCGTAGCATCATAGTCCACCACGCTGACGCGATATCCGGCAGGCCCGGGCAACAACTGCTCAGCCGGTATCGAAACTTTTGCCAGCAGGACTTTGCCATCGGCGGTCCGCACTGACGGATCCTGCGCGACGATCGTGAGCGTTCGAAACGCGCTCAGCCCATGACGAGTCCCCAGGACGTTCCGCATCGAACTTCCGGTGAAATAATCTTACATCAAAGTCTTAATTAGAACCCGCGCGCATCCTGCCGTTAATCGCGCCTAAGTCAAGGCAGACATCGCCCTATTCGATAGTCTTCAAACTAAGGTATGCCGCTCTGATCTGTGTACTTATCCAAAGCGGGCGACAATCCGTTGTCACTGACTTGAAGCTGTTCGTCCCAGTGCGCGCGCCACGGCCTTGCCCAGTCCGGAGTTCCCGATGGCTCGGCGACCAAGCTCTTGAGATGCTCATCTGCGTTGTCCGCCGCGAGCAAAACTGAAATCGGCGTGTGGCATCCTCGACGCGGCGTCGTGCAGCACTGTTTCGCGGTCCTCGCGCGCGACGACATACGCGGCGGCGCTAGCACGAACTCGAGCAAGTCGTAGTTCACTTAGCCCGATCGGAAATAGACGCTCTTATGCCGAGCAACTTGCGACGAGCGCCTCATCGTCGATGGTAAAAAGAGGTGCGTTGATCAGTTCTTCGATCGGCCGGATCGTTTCGTGCCAAGCAGGCACCGCGCTAGCCGGCTTATACTCCCGCCGTGCCCCGGCCACACCGTCGTCGTGCGCCCTGGTCTGGACGAGGGTCCGCCAGCGCGCGTCATCACTGTGTAGGACCGAAGAACCTGCCCCTCGTCCGTCCACTTGCCTAACCTTTCCAAACGACGCCTTCGGATTCGGAGTATTTTCGGCGCCTACTCACGGGACTCGAACTACAAAATCGCTATATTGATTGCTGCGACGGTGCGCCAGTGCCGCAGCAGTTAAGTGCATTTTCGCGCTTTGCGACCGTAGCGCCTCTATTTTCAGACCCGATCAAATCACCGGCAGAATTGCCTGCCGCTACACCCGAAAAAATCTTCCCACGGATTTCCGACTCGCCAAAGCGGCGGCTTGTAAGGGGTTATGAGCGACTTCTCGACATCAGATGACCTCATACTCACCCCGGCGCCATTGACCATGACGCGTGAGGACGGGCGCCCTTACGCCCGCTTCGACGACGTCGAGCGCGCGATCGCCGAGGTGCTCGGCATCGACCCAACCGGCGCCATCCTTCTTGAGGCGCCGGGCAAATGGAAGACCCAGACGTTTGTCTACTTTGCCCGCAACGGCGGCAGGCAGGGCGAACTCAGGGGAAAGCTGGTTCGCGAAATCATGACGCGGGCTGGCGAGATCGTGAAATGGAATAGCCGGGGATTCAGTCCGACCGACGTCGAAGTGATCTCCACAACCGTCATCGTCTATCTCGTGAAACTTCTGTTTCCTGAAAAGCCCACCAGGATGTCGGAGTATCTCGAGGTCGACTTCAAGCGGGTGATCGTCACGCAGACGGTCAAACAACACCCCAAATTCAAAGACAAACCCAAGCCGCATATGGTCGCAACCGCCTCAACGACCATCAGCGGATCGGACCCCCTCGACAAGCTGGTAGACGAAGATGCCGAAAGCGCGCTGGCCGTGATGATCCGCCAGGCCAGCCGCTCCCGGCTGCGAGAACTCCTCGGGGCAGTTAAGGACGAAAGCCATCGAAAGGCATTCATCCTGAGGAAGCTCCGTAGATGGCCGATGACTCACTCAGACCCATCAGTTCCAACTGTGACGGGTTACTTCGGTCTTAGTCCGTCCAAGGCGAGAACGGTCCAGAATTGGATCAACCAAGCAATCAAGGAGATGAGAGAGGCGTTCGGAGAAATACAATGACCCGCCCTGAACCTACTACATTCGATGACGTCCTTGCGCTCATGCTCGAGGACGGCGAGATCGTCCCGTCCTATGAGAGCCTGGAAATTTGGTCGAAGAGATACCCCGCCTTCACCGACGAGCTCGCCGATTTCTTTGCCTCCCTGGCCTTCCAAGCGGAGGAGGATGGCGATGCGCCCAGCCTTGACGTCGAACATTTCGCGAACCTCGCTGTCAGCGAGGCTTTGAACCGTCTTCACTCTCTCGAAGCCACGGCAAACTCCGCTTCGCCGCTGCGCCTTTCTCAAATGGCGCACAACGCGGGCTTGTCCGACGCAGACGTCGCCAGCCGAGTTGGCATCGACGACGAGATGTTCATGAAGCTGGATCGAGGTCGAATTGTTCCTGTTGAGGGCATCCCTCGTTTGCTGGCCCGCAGCTTTGCGGCCGTGCTCGCAGTGGCTATCGATGAAATATGGATGGCGCTCGCTTTGCCGAAGATGGCGTCGTCACGACCAGGACTACTAAAAAGCCGAAAGAAGGCTCAGCTCGCCACCGAGACGTTTGAGGAGGCATTGTCGCGCTCTTCTCTGTCCGACACTGACAAGGCGACGTGGCGCAGAGCAATAGCGGAGGGAACAGGTCCACCGTGAGCAGCTGGCTTCAGATACGCCTCCGTGCCCAGCAGTGGCACGACGAACTCGCAGCAGGCGAGTCCCAGCTCATCTCAGCGAGCGAACTCATCCGCAAAGCTATGGTTGCAACTGGTACCGCGCTGATGCCGCTTGCCCAGGAGAGCACCCTTCTCGACGGAGCTCAGGCGCTCTTTGATCCAGATGGAAACCGGATCCTCTATTCCAAGGACCTCTCAACAGACCTCCAGCACTTTTACATCGCACATGAATTCGCGCATATTCGATTGCACAACGATGCCGCCCGCTGCCACGAAGATGACTTCGACGCTTGGACCCCTGCGGAGCCCGAAGAGTCGGCAGTTGGGGAAGACGACTCCTATAGTCCAAAGCAACGGCGCGAAGCGCAGGCTAATGTGTTTGCCCGCGAGCTGTTGCTGCCGCGCGAGAAGCTGAGTGCGGCGTTCGTCGCATCCGGAGCGACCGCCACCGGCCTCGCCCGTCGGCTGGAGGTGCCGGAGACTTTAGTCCTGCAGCAACTTGCCGACGCGCTTCTCCTTCCGGATGATCCGCCGTCCAAGGAAAAGCGACCCGAACCCAAACCTGACCCGTCACAGGAGCGCGCTATCAAGGCGCCGATTGGTCCCCACCAGGTGCGCGCCGGACCGGGCACGGGCAAGACTCGAACACTCGTCCGTCGGATCGCGCATCTGATCCATAGTGGCGAAGCACCGACCTCAATCCTGGCCCTCACCTATTCCAACGAGTCGGCGCAGGACCTCGCAACACGCGTAAGGGACAACCTTGGGGACGCAAGCACCGGCGTTTGGACGGGGACCTTTCACGCCTTTGGCCTCGAGTTGATGCGCCTCTATTGGGCGGGGCCGAACGATGCACCCTACATTGCCAGCCGCTCGGACCAGCTGTTCCTCCTTGAGGAACTGCTGCCGCAGTTGGATCTCAACTACTACTTCGAGCTCAACGAGCCGCTCCGCTCTCTGAAATCCGTTCTAGGCGCAATCAGTCGTGCCAAAGATGAGCTCTGCGGTCCCGCGCACTATGCCGAACTCGCCGCTGCGATGAAGGATGTCGATCCGGAGGCAAGTGCTCGCGCGGCGGAAGTTGCACGGATCTACGAGATCTATGATCGAGAATTGCGTAAACGTGGCTGGCTCGATTTCGGCGACTTGATCGGCCGCCCCATCGAGATACTGGCGTCAAACCACGAGGTCCAGCAGTCTGTACGGTCACAGTACCGGAACGTCCTCGTTGACGAATACCAGGACACCAATCGGGCCAGCGGGGTCTTTCTCAGTCTCCTCGTCGACCCGCAACGCGGTCCGTGGGTCGTGGGTGACGTCAAACAGTCTATCTATCGCTTCCGCGGTGCCTCGCCCGTCAATTTTGCCCGGTTTCGCGATCGCTTTGCCGGTGCCGGTCATACGGATCTTGAAATCAACTATCGCTCCGGTGGGCAAATCGTCTCGACCTTCGAGACCTTCGGGCGATCAATGAAAGCTGTGGCCCCCGGCGACGAACCGCCGGCTCTACGACCGGATCGCGGCGAAACAACTGGAACTGTCGTCTATAACGTGGCGGCAACGCGAGAGGCAGAGTACGAGGGCATCGCCGGGCGCATCGAGACTCAGCGGACCAGCGGCGGCTCGCTCAAGGATCATGCGGTGCTAGCGCGCGCCCATTCGACTCTGGTGAGGCTTACAGAGCACCTCGAGCGCGCGGGTATCCCGACCCTATACTTCGGCGACTTCTTCGAACGACCCGAGGTCCGCGACATGCTGAGCTTGCTGTCGGTCGCCTCGGAACGTGACGGTCTCGGACTGTTTCGTGTTGGGCAGTGGCCAAGATACGATATCCCGGTCGACGACATTCTCACGCTGTTGCATGCGATCAGGGAGAGCAAAACATCGCTCCTGAAGGCGCTAAGGGACCTCTCGCCCATTGAGGGAATTTCCGCCATCGGTCGGCAACGGCTGGCGCGGTTGGCTGCCGATCTCGCCGGTGTGCATTTCGGCACATCGCCACATTGGCTTCTCTCCGACTATCTGTTCAACAAAGGAGCGGTCCGCGAGGATACCCTCCGTGAGGCGTCCGTCGCCGGTCAGCAGCGCCGGCTCGCGATGTACCAGCTGTTGCAGGTAACGTACGAGCACCGCCGAAAGTCAAAGACCGATCCCAAACGCGACTTTCTCGAACACGTTCGACGCCTTGAGATCCTCGATGAAGAGAAGGAATTTCGTCGGCTACCAGCGGCAGCCGCGGGCATCGATGCTGTCAAACTCATGACCGTTCACGCGAGCAAAGGCCTTGAGTTCAATTCGGTGCACGTACCCTCTTTGAGCCCCAGTTACTTTCCTCTGAAGGGCGGAGCCGTGCCGTGCCCGCCTCCTGATGGGATGATCGAGCCCGATCCGTTGATGTCGCCGGAGATGGAGGAAAAGAGCCTCTTCTTCGTCGCCCTTTCACGAGCCCGCGACCATCTGGGTTTGTCACGATCGATGCGCTACGGGGGCCAACCAAGACCCAATCCATCGTCGCTGCTCGAGTCCCTCCAGGCCAAGATGCCGGAGCCGACGGGTGCCAATTGGATCAGTACTGGGCGCGCTGAGCCTGCCTTCGCCCCCCTGGCTGGCACTCTCGACACCGCCAATGGCGTGGGGGCTGAAGCCATCGAACGCTATCAAAAGTGCCCCAGACGCTTTTACTACCAGGACGTTCTGAGCCTCAGATCAAGCTCCGAGCGGGGGCCATACCTTCGCTTTCTCTCCGTCGTCCGTTCAACTCTCAAATGGATGAACGGCGCCCCGGGTTCGGCGTTGACCAACGAGCTGGACCAACAGTTCAACTCTCGGTGGTCCGAGCAGGGCCCGACCGACCATCCCCACAGCGAGGTCTATCAGACCACCGCCCGTAGGATGCTCGCAGTGGCGGCTGGCGAGATGGCTGGCGAAAACCTCGACGTCACTCGCCACGTCGACGTCGGGACAAGACGTATCCTCTTGCAGGCGGACAATATCCAGCTCCGAGACAACAAAGTGGTGATACAGCGCCTGAAGGCCGGGCGGCTCGCAAAAAAAGAAACCCAGCGCGCTCGCGACAAGCTTCTGTTCAATGCCGTCAGTCGCGATCATTCTTCAAAGTCGGTGATATTCGAACATGTGTCGCTGCTAACCGGCGATCGCGTCGAAGGCGCCAAAAAGCCCGATGCGGAAATCACGACCGAGGTAAGCGAAGCGTTCGCTCAAATCGACGCTGGACGGTTTGACCCAAAGCCGAGCGGGCGCGAATGTCCCACCTGCCCTTACTACTTCATTTGCCCATCGACCGGATTGGCCAGGGCCTGATCGTCCGCACCAGCGCATGCTCGCGACAGGCGTATAGCCGCCCCGGTCTCAGTGTCGCTAGTTCGGCAATGGTCCCGAGGAATTTCCGATTCTCGTTTTAGCCGGCTTGAGGAGGGTAGTTGCGCATCTCAGCGTGACACGCACTCAAGAGGTAGAAATGTCGAGCCTTTCCATTTTCGCGCAGGCCGAGGCATCTCGCCAGATCGAGATCATCGAGGTTGGCGAGCACACGTCCGTCAAGGACATCATCAAGGCCGCGCTCCAGCGTGGCTTGTTCCAGGGTGACGAGAAGGAAGCCCTAGTCTACGTCGAGGATCGCGATGATCCCCTCGACAACGATAAGCCGTTCCTCGCCCAGGGCGGCAAGGACAAAGATCGCGTTATCGTCCACCGATGCCGCCGTGTCGATGTTACCGTCGCTTTCAATGCCCGCCGCGAGCAGGACAAGTTCAGCCCCGCCGCCACCGTCGCGCGCGTCAAGAAGTGGTTCGTCAAGGAAATCGGCATGACGCCGGTCGATGCCAGTGAACACGTCTTGCAACTGGCCGGCACGACGGACCGTCCCGATCCCGACACTCACATTGGCACGCTCGTCGCAAAAGGCCTTTGCTCGATCAGCTTCACGCTGGTCCCGCGCAAGCGCGTCGAAGGCTAAGCGATGGACGCCGCGCTGCTGCTGCCTGATGAACGTGCTTTGAGGAGCTATCTCGAAGCCGCATCATTTCGGCTTGCCGTCCATACTGGCCGGTGGCGCGCTCTTCTCGTCGCCTGGCCCTACGTTATCATCGAGGTCGCGGCTGCGCCGCGGCCTCGTGCCCCCTCGCACTACGCGCTCCGCTTCAACTGCGCGGGCTTTCCTAGTGTCCCGCCCACCGCGCAGCCTTGGAGTGTCGAGACCAATAACCCTCTGCCCTTCGCCAGGTGGCCAAATGGTCGATCCCGTGTGCCGGCAGTTTTTCGGCCCGACTGGAAGAACGGCACTTGCCTTTACTTGCCGTGCGATCGCGAAAGCATCGTAGGCCACGACAACTGGCGCCAGGAGCATCCGGATTTGATTTGGAGGGCTGACCAGGGACTCGCCCTCTACCTGCGCGCCGTCCATGAGCTCCTCAATTCCGACGACTATACAGGAACGCGAAATGGTTGACTCAAAACTGGTATTCGCGCGGCGCCTTTGGCTGGACGGGCTCTCTGAACTCTGGCGTCGCGGTGACGGTAAGCACGAAGCCGGAGCTTTCCTGCTTGGCCAGGACGTCGACGGCGTCAGGACCGTTTCGCGCTGGATCTTTTACGACGAACTGCAGTCCGACGCTTACTCGACCGGCGTCTGCATTCTGGAAGCGGATGCATTTGATCGGCTTTGGCATATCTGCAGGACCAACCAGCTCAACGTTGTCGGCGACGCCCACACGCACCCGGGCTCAGCACGGCAGAGTCAATCAGATCGCGCCAATCCGATGGTCGCGCTCGCCGGTCACATCGCACTGATCGTGCCCGACTTCGCCCGCGGCCCTCACTGGCGCCATCGCCTCGGCATCTACCGTTACGAGGGCTCGCATCAGTGGACGGACTTCAGCGGCTGGCGCGCAAGGAAAGTACTTTCTACGGGGACATTGAGATGAATGACTTTGCCAAACCCGACAATCTGCATCGCGGCGTCAAAATGGCCCTCGACACCGGCGAGGCGGCATCTATCGACGAAGCCTACGAGCTCTTCGCGCGATACAAGATCGGCATTTCGACGGGATCTGTCGTTGCGTCTTCGCGGGCTCATCAGGCGGCACTTCTCACCATGGTCAACGCCGGACGGCGCTCTCTACTCGGCGGCGTCCATGTGTTTGGTCTTCCAGACGCGCCCCTCCTCATCGAGCTACCCGGCGGCCAGAAATCGCTTGCCGATGCCGTCGTTGCCATGGGCGGAACGCTTTCGGACCAACCCACCGACCAGATGCCCATCGTGCTGCTCGGCAAACAGGAAAACGAGCGTCACTCCTCCATCGTCCTCAGCGTGACGTTTGACGGTTGGCGCGCTGCGGTCGGTCCTGTCGATGATCTGCTGCGTCTTGAAGAAGGTGAACTCGAGGTTCTCGGCGCGGTTCTCGCCGGCGCTATGGTCGTGAGCGAAGTCTTTCAGAACCTGCGCGGCCACGTCCTCGCAGCACGCCGTATCGTCGGCCTATCGCTCTGGTCGCCTGAGATCGACTGGCGGGCAGCACAGGGCGGTCCGCACGCATTTGTCCTGCCCAGCCGCCTCTGGCTCGTGGGTTTGGGTCATTTGGGACAAGCCTACCTTTGGACCCTCGCGATGCTTCCTTTCGCAAAACCGAGCGAACTGGAACTCACACTGCAGGATTTTGACCGGCTGACGTCCTCCAACGACAGCACGTCGATGTTGACGCAAGCAAGCCAGGAGCGTCGGCTCAAGACGCGCGAGATGGCCGGCTGGTTGGAAGCACGAGGATTTGTTACCCACATTGTCGAACGCCGGTTCGACGGGAGACTTTTCCTTGGTGAGAGTGATCCCCGCATTGCGCTTTTCGGCGTCGACAACTCTGAGGCGCGAGCAAGAATCGACGAAGCCGGCTTCGATCTCGTGGTCGAAGCAGGGTTGGGTGCGGGTCCCCAGGAATATCTGACCATGCGCATTCACACGTTTCCCGCGACCGTGCCAAGTCTGCAAAAATGGGGTGAGGTCATCGACGAGAAAGAAAGCCCGAAAAGTCCCGCCTATGACTCTCTACTAGAGTCAGGAGCCGTTGACGAATGCGGACTCGTCCAGCTGGCAAGCCGGACCGTCGGTGCACCTTTCGTCGGTGTTATCGCCGCCTGTCTTGTCCTGGCCGAAGTATTTAAGCGCCTTAACGGCATAGGGGGTCTGGAGGTCATTGATCTCAACCTCCGCGCGCCAGACCTTCGGGAGGCCGTTGCCGCGAATAATCTCGACACGTCATGGAACCCGGGGTTCACCACACTGAGCACTTAGCACGGAAGGTGCGCGCTGCGCACGTGATCGGCAGCCACCGACTTGAGCAGTGCTGCAAGCAAGTTGGCCGTCAACCTCCTTGGCGTAGCATCGGCACGTTTTCCCGGCCAATGCCTCGACGTCTACCAAATCGACTGACCATGTCGGCTCGAAATTCCGTCGTCCTCTTTGCCTCTTCAACCATCGAAAACCTCCTCAGTTCGTGGGGTTTGAACGCGCAAGTGGCGAAGGTGGCAAATGCATCGCGGTAGGCGAGCCAAAAGCGCCTTCCATCGTTTCTTCTTAACTTGCTTGGGCGCGTTGCTATATTTTCGCTGCCCGGGGGATAAGAAGATCCAAGACAATCGAGTGGTTGGCAGTCGACGTCTGCTTGCGCTTGCGCTGAGCCTGTTCATGCTGGGCAGCGATGTCGCGCTCGGGCAAACAACTCCCACCACGACCGAAATCCAACAGGCTCTCGCCAATCACGGCTACAACGTCGGAACGGTTGATGGCCTATGGGGCAAGCAGTCCCGTCTTGCCCTTGCCGCCTTCCAGAACGCCAACGGCTTGCCCGCAACAGGAGAGCTTGATCCCAACACGGAACGTCTTCTTATCAAATCGACCCCACCGGAGCCATCACCGACAAAGGGGTCAATCCCACTCACCGACGCTTTGAGCTCGATGGCTGCGCAGACATCGGCGTCGGAGTCGCCCCCCGTCATTCCACCGCAGCGACCGGCAGGCGCCCCGGCTCGCCATCAGGCGCCATCGGCCATTTCATCCACGGAGACCACCTCACCGGTCTCTGCAGGAAGGCTCTCAACTATGACGTCGGACGCTGGTCCCTTCTACCTTGTCCTCTGCGGCCTCGTGGCCGCCGCCGCGGTCGCTGTCTATTTCGTTTCAGCAGCCAGAGACCGACGCCAATCGGGGCGCACGAGGCAACGCAAGCCGGCTCGAGCCCCCGCCGATCAATTGGCCGACACCGGATCATCGCCGTCGCGGCCGGCTCCCAGTCCGATCATTTCGGTGAAGGTTGAGACCCGTCGTGCCGAACCGCCGCGCGTACAAGGGAGTCACGCATCGATCCCCTGGATTCCAAGGGGACAGTCGGTTCAGGTAGGCAAGCACACCATTTCCGGCGGCATGATCTATGTGGGCGAGCACCTCAGGCCCCAGGAAGGCTGGGCCGATCAAGACAATTGCCTCATCATCCCCTCACTCCCCGTCGCCACTCGCGCCGACATCTCCGGACAATACCTCGACTACTGGCCCTCGTATCAGCAGCTCACCCCGTCCTCGCGCAAAGCCTACATCGATTGGCTCGCTAGCGGCCGCAACAACCCAGATACCAACATCGGCTACGTGTTCCTCTACTTCTATGGCCTCGAGCGGAGACTCATGCTCGACGGTGCAGGCGACGCGCACAACGAAATCGTCACGGAGGTAGAGCGCCTCGTCCGCATTTATGGAGGCAACAGGTCATTCCAGCGCTATAGCTCCGAGCTGCTCGCGGCGGCACGCGTCCGTCAGCAGGGCATCACGCCCCTCACAGATCTCACCATCAACATGGACGCCGGCACCATTCCGCTTGCCGTCAAACTTGAGATGGGAAGGGTAGCGGCGGCAGGCCAAATCATTTCAGCGCCGCTTCTGCTCGCTTTCGTCGTCGGCCACCCCGAGACGCGGGTTCGTACTCCCGCGCGCCGCTTGCCGGACCTTCTAGAGCAGGCTTTTGCTGCCGAACTTGCGAAGAAGTATCCGTCCGGGTTGCGGCTTGCGCTCCCAAAAGAGGTGCCTCCTATCGATCTCGTCTATCAAGCCGCCAGTAATAGCTTTCGCGTGAATGTCCTCGCCAACCCCAATGCTATTCCCGACATATCGCAGCTCACGGAACCTATCGGTCTTGCACGCCATATCCTCGATGCAGTGACGGTGGATCTTGAGGGCTACTCCCGCGCGCTCGGACGGGCAGAGTCGCCTGAGACTCCGACGCTCTCAGCCATTGCCCGGCTACCAAAGGAGCTGCGCCTTGAACAGGCGGGCAAGCTGCATCCAGCCAAACTAGCCGAACTCGATCGGCTGTCGGACGCTCATGAGTTGAGCCCGCTGCAAGGTTTGATGGACCTGACTGAGGTCAACGACGATGGTTCTGACCGCACTGACCTCAAACGTCTCGCGCAGTGTCTCGGTGCATTCGGTTTCGGAGTCGTACCCGATCCTGTCTTCGCACCCCGCATTGTAGCGACGCAAAGACAGGTGCTCGTCTTCCGCCAGGATATTGAGGATGAACCTGTCGTTGCCGCGAGTCAGGCATATCGCCAGACCTATCTAGCGCTCGCCCTCGGTACGATCGTCGCCAAAGCCGACGGCGTGGTCAGCGACAGCGAACGAGACCTGCTTCGAACACTCGTCACTCAGACAGAGGGCTTGTCAGGCAACGAACGCTACCGCCTCCAAGCCGATGGCCATTGGCTTGAGTCCAACCCGTTCGCGCTCGGCGACCTCAGACAGCAACTCGCCGACGCGCCCGCTTCGTTCAAAGAGCAGCTTGTCACTAACCTACTGCCGATCGCCACGGCAGACGGCGTACTCGACGCCAGTGAGGTTGCCGTGCTTGAAAAGCTCGCCAAGCTTATCGGGCTCGATCCGAGCTCCCTCTATGGAAAACTCAACGCCGCCCGTGCTCCGGCGGCGCCTCTACCTCAAAAGCCCACCATTTCCGCGGCGGGTCGCCCGCTCATCGCGCCAGCTCCGTCTCCGGCAGCAAAGCCAAGCATCAACCGTGGCAAGCTCGACGATGTGCGAAAGGAAAGCAGCCAGGTCGCAACCTACCTCAGCAATATCTTTGTCGATGATGAACCCCAGCCGGACCCCGAACCACCGCGGGAGGAAGCGGCCGATAGCAGGGGGCTGGATGGGCGGCTTCGCCGGCTACTCGATGAACTGACGTCGCGGCCCGAATGGTCCAAGGCCGACTTTGCGGCCTTGGCAAAGCAGGCCGGGCTCATGCCAGGCGCCGTTTTTGCCCAACTGAACGACTGGGCGCTCGATACAGGAGGCGAGGTCCTGCTTGAAGGTGAAGACCCGATTGTGGTCAATTCGGCCGCTGCTTGAGAATTTAAGAGATTTTGATGGCCGATAAGCCACCCATAAGGGCCAAAGACCGAGACACCATCATCCGCGCGCTGCGCGCCGGCGTCGTTCCCCGCCTTGGTCTCCAACACATACAGGTCGGGCGCAAACGCGAGATCGAGGCCCTGGTCAGCGACATTGATCGGGTCGGCGATGGCGGCTCGACTGTCCGCTTCATCATCGGCACCTATGGCGCCGGCAAGACCTTTTTCCTCTTCCTCGTCCGGCAAATCGCGCTGCAGAAGAAACTCGCCGTCATGCAGGCCGATCTCGGGCCGGACAAGCGCATCCACGCGACCGGTGGTCAGGCACAAACACTCTATTCTGAGCTTGTGAAGAGTCTCGCGACGCGCGCCTTTCCCGATGGTGGCGCGCTGCGGTCAATGATCGAGAGCTTCATCAGCGACACTGCCGACCGAGCCCAGGGCCGCCCTATCGTCGACGCGATCACGGCCCGACTGGCGCCGCTGCGTGAGATGATCTCCGGTCCGGATTTTGCGGCGGTCATCGCCGCCTACGCGCGCGGCTTTGATGAGGGCAACGAGCCGCTCCAGGAAGCCGCGCTCCGTTGGCTCCGCGGCGAATACACGACCAAGACCCAAGCCAGAGAGGACCTTGGCGTTCGCACCATCATTGATGACAGCAGCTTCTATGACGCACTTCGCCTCTGGGCGCGCTTCTCGCGGCTCGCCGGCTATGGCGGCCTACTCGTATGCCTTGATGAGATGGTGAACCTCTACAAGCTACAGAACGCTCAGGCCCGCAAGCTGAACTACGAGCAGATCCTTCACATCCTCAACGATGCGCTCCAGGGCACGACTGAGGGTCTCGGTATCGTCTTTGGTGGCACGCCAGACTTCCTCATGGATACGAGGCGCGGCCTCTACTCATACGAAGCGCTGCAGTCGCGTCTTGCCGAAAATAGCTTCGCGTCATCGACCCTCATCGACCTTGGCGGCCCGGTCATCCATCTCCAGAACCTATCCGTCGAAGAACTGTGGCACCTCCTCGAGAAGCTCCGCGACGTATTCGCGCTAAATGATACTGCCCGATATCTGGTCCCCGACGAAGCTCTTGACGCGTTCCTCGACCATTGCCGCTCCCGCATCGGCGATGCGTACTTTCAGACCCCGCGCAACAGCATAAAGAGCTTTGTCGATCTCCTCGCCATCCTAGAACAGAACCCAGGCAGCTCGTGGCGCGAAATGCTTGGCGCGGTCCAAGTCGACCGAGACGAACAGGGTTTGATCGAGAGCGCGGTTCCCCCCGACGAGGCCGACGGCGATGACCTCGCAACCCTCAGGCTCTGAGCAACCGTTCTCCCAGGCCGGCAAACTCGCTGAGCCTGTCCAGCGTTGGATCTGGCAGCAGAAATGGAAGAGCCTTCGCGACGTGCAGGAAAAGGCGATCGGCCCGATCCTTGCCGGAGGCGACGTCATCCTCTCGGCGCGAACGGCGGCCGGCAAGACAGAAGCCGCGTTTCTGCCGCTCCTAACCCGCGTCCTACAGCAACGCGCACGGGGTCTGAGCGAGGGGTTTGACGTTCTTTATGTAAGCCCCCTCAAGGCCCTCATCAATGATCAGGCGCGGCGTCTTGAGAGCCTGGTAGAAGGTTGCGACCTCGCTCTCCATCGCTGGCATGGCGACGTTGACGCTGGCCAGAAGGCCAAGGCCCGCGCCCGTCCTTCGGGCGTCGTCCTCATCACGCCTGAATCGCTCGAGGCGACGCTTGTCCGGCGCGGGGGCGACGTGCCTCGGCTTTTCAGCAACCTCACCGCCGTCGTGATTGACGAACTTCACGCCTTCATCGGACGAGATCGCGGCATGCAGCTGCAATCGATCCTGGCACGCATCGAAGCTGCGTGCGGCCGGACCCAGCTCGATCGCATTGGCCTTTCCGCAACTCTCGGCGACATGCGCCTCGCTGCCGAATACCTCAGGCCCGACCACGGGGAGGAAGTCACTCTTGTCGAGGGCCTTGACGAAGGCAACGGCGTCAGGCTGCAGGTACGAGGCTATGCCGAGCAGAAGCCCGCTCCGGGATCTGTGGCTTCAGGACTCGCCGCGCCCTCCGTCGTAAATCAGGATGTCGCCAACGATCTCTTCCGTACGCTGCGCGGACATAGCAATCTTTTCTTTGCCGGCTCGCGCCAGCGCGTCGAAGCCTACACCGATGCACTCTCTCAACGTTGCGAGGATGCCGGCGTCCCCAACGAATTCTTTGCCCATCACGGCAATCTCTCGAAGTCGGAGCGAGAGGACGTCGAGTTGCGCCTGCGCGAAGACCCGCGACCAACGACGGCGATCGCGACGACGACCCTCGAACTCGGCATCGATGTCGGCGACGTGGAGAGCGTCGCGCAGCTCGGACCAGGCTTTTCGGTCTCGTCACTGCGCCAGCGCCTCGGTCGTTCGGGGCGCCGTCCCGGCCATCCTGCGATCATGCGCATCTTCGTCACTGAGGAAGCGCCGGAGGCCATCACTCACCCCGTCGACCGGCTTCGCCTCGACCTTGTTCAAAGCATTGCCATGGTAGAGTGCATGCTGGAGCGCTGGTGCGAGCCGCCCGATCCGCTGGGCCTCCACCTATCGACTCTGCTTCACCAGACGCTCGCTCTCATCATTCAACGGGGAGCTCTCAAACCCCTCGAAGCCTATGCTCAGCTATGTGAGATCGGTCCGTTCCGCCGGGTCACCCGCGAACTTTACGCCACGCTCCTAAGGGCAATGGCCGCCGAAAAACTCATCGAGACGTCGACACAGGGTGAATTGATGCTTGCCGAACAGGGCGAGCGCATTGTCGAGAGCCACGAATTTTACGCCGTGTTCGAGACGCCTCCCGACTACCGCGTCATCAATGGCTCGACCACGCTCGGCGTGCTTCCTGCCGACCATGTCGTGGCGCCCGGTCAGACTCTCATCTTTGCAGGGCGCCGGTGGCTTACCCAAGAAGTTGACGATCGGGCCCGTGTCGTCCTCGTCGTCCCAACGCAATCGGCCATGCCCCCAACCTTCGGCGGCGGCTTCGCCGGCATCCACGACCGCATCGTCGCCAAAATGCGTGAGATACTTAGCGACACGTCTGTCCCGCCCTACCTCGATACAATGGCCAAAGATATGCTGGACGATGCCCGCGGGGCCTATTTTGAAATGGGGCTCGACCGGCGCTCAGTTTACGAAGTCGGTCGGGGCGCATTCGTCTTCCCATGGGTCGGGACCAAGCGCCTCGACACCCTGGCACTGGCCCTGATGGAACGTCAGTTCAAAGTTGGAACGGCGCGCCATTGCCTGGAGATTGACAACTGCGATCCGAAGGGCTTGCGGGACGCCATCACCGAGATTGCGGCCGCTCCACCGCCTGACGGTCGCTCTCTCGCTAGCCATATCGGCAAACCCTTTATTGCGAAGTTCGACCGTTATCTTGGCGAGAAGCTGCTGGCCGAAGTCGCTGCAGTCGAGCGGCTCGATCCAGCCTCACTACCAAGAGTGGCGGCTAGATGCCTGCTGAACAGGTGAACGAGACGCCGCCACTAGTGCCAAGGGCAATCCACGAGCGGCACCGCAATCTCGACGATTTCGGTACGGTAGCAGCAGACTCTTCTTCCTGGACCGTCGAGACGGTCCAATGAAATAGCTCGCCACCGTCGGTCGACCCGACGGGGTTTTGCACACTCGCCTGTGGTGCAAGTTTGGTTCAAAATCAAAAGATGAATTTAGAGAACGCCATTTCGATTCATTTTCCGGCTAGGAGCGAGCACGGCGACCGTCTGCGCGCGGCCATTCTAGTGGAATGTCGTCGCTATCTCTCGGCAGGCTACGGCGATGCAAACGCCGAACAGAAACTCAGCTCGACCGATCGCTACACCTTTATGCAGCAACTGTCCGAGGTACTCCTCGCCCGGGAGCTCGAGAATGCAGGGTACGGCATTCTTCACCGCGGCGAAGGCCCCGACTTCCTCATCGAAGATCACGGACGGCGGATCTGGATTGAAGTTATCTGCCCAACCCCAACTGGCGTGCCGGAGGAGTGGACCCGACCCGGTCTCGGCGTGCGCACATTCCCGCATCAGGAGATTCTCTTGCGCTGGCCAGCTGCCATCAAAGAGAAGGCGGAAAAGCTCCTCGGCAATCCAGCGCGGGGCGTCCGCGGATACATGGACAAAGGTATCGTTAACCCTGCAGACGTCTACGTCATTGCAATCAATGCATTCTTGCTCCGCGACGGAAACGGCTTTCCAGGTCTCACAGGCATCAGCCAGTTTCCTCATGCAGCGGAGGCGACATTCGGTGTCGGACCCATACAGCTGCACCTCGACCACGCGACGGGCGCGGTAGTCAGACGCGACCATCAAAACCGGCCGCTCATTCCAAAGGACAACGGCACGTCCGTCCCGGCCGACACGTTTCTCGATCCGCGCTTCGCGCCAATAAGCGCGGTCTGGGCCACAGATATGGACGCTGGCGCTTTACTCGGGCGAGGCCAATCCATGGTTGTCGTTCATAATCCTCGTGCCGCGGTCGCTCTGCCGCGCAATATTCTGCCGGCCGACTCCGAGTACGTCGCCACCGACCTCGGACCGGATTATCGCCTCGATCGTCTCGACGGCCGCCCGGCCAAACCGGCTACGCCGATCAAACCCCTCCACCATCCTTGCTCGATTGCTGCCGGCTTATGGCAGGTGTTTCGCCGGCTATTTCGCGGTTAAAGGCACTAGGGAAGAGGGCTAGGCCGTTTCCTGCCGCCGACCCTGCCATCCCTGGAGGATGTCTGGGGCTTCATACGAAATCCTCGACAGTGACGCGATCTGAGCCCGCGAACGTCCCGCGATCAGGTACGATTTCTTGGTCATTGCCTCATTCATCCGGCGCACACCGGACGCGGTCAGCCTTTCGACCCGAACTGATTTTTTGTCGGCTGAGTACCCAACCGCCATATCACAGGCGATAGGCATGAAGTTCACTCTGTCAGTGCTGATTTGGGCGGAAGCACCGACATCGTCGCCGAGGATGAAGGACGTCCTTGATGGCGCGACATAGATCACAAGTCCACGGGTATGGAGCTCAGCGAGAAGATCTTCTGGAGGCGGATCAACTTGAGCCGCGATGCGCGAATTTCTCATCACGCGCAGCGCCTCTTCCCGGTTCTCCGCCCACATCCGCTCGTGCTCGGCCCACTGCTCCTTAGTAGCGATCGACTTCATGACCATGAACAGGTCGTCCTGCGTCAGGAAACGCTCGTGCCAGGCACTCACGCGCTTTTGTGCGTAGTAGTTGTAGTGATGCCAGAAGTCCCATGAGCCTTCGTCAAGGATCGGTATCATCCCATGCCGCACGACGCGCAGAAGCTTGTCAATGAATGGCGCCGCCACAGACTCCAGCCTGCTGAAGCCCACTTCGATTTCAGCGTCCCGCACCCCTGCGCCGTCGACCATCGAATAGAGATTGTCTTCCACGAATAAGTTTGCGGGCGTTGTGCTGCGCACTTCGCCCACCGCAAACTCTCGGCGCCAGAAATATAGACCGCCATCCTCATTGACGAAGTTCCGTTGCACCATGCGCGGAACGTAGTGGTGGCGATGCGGAGCCTTACCCTTGACCATCAGCTTTGCCCAGGTGCTCGAGATACCCGGAATACCCCTCCAAACCCCGCGCGTCCGGATCACGGACCTCATCCAATTCCCGACGCGCCGCCGCCAGCGTTCGCCATGGCACTTCGCCTTCCGCGAACCTGCGCTCCCTGATTGCCTGGCCAAGTGCGCTCCGGATGGTCGCTGACAAGAGATCCGGACGCTCGAAGTAGATCTGCCGCTGGGCAAGGCGCTTCAAACGGCTGTCCCGCAGCTGGCCGATAAACCCCGGACGCTCCGGCCAATCCGCTTTGTGGAATTCGCCCATGATGTGGCTATCCTGGTCATCAAAAAAGCCCATACCCTCCTGGTAGAGCTGGTCCTCGACGTTGTCCGACCGCGGGTAAACCCTCTCATTTGCTACGGCAGCGGCCATCAGACGTTCAACGAATTCAGTGTCGGCGCGAAGGCTCGCGGCTTTGCGACTAACTTCGTCTTCCGTGAGCGGGCTGAATGCCTTCTCGAGTCCTTCATAGACCGGGAAGAGAACCGGAGCGGCGTTGGCCTTCACCTTCCTTACAATTTTGGAGCCCGCGAGCGCCGCATTGAGCTCCTCCTGCGTCATAGAGCGCAATGCGTCGAGATCATTCGAGAGATCCAGGCAGTAGTGGAAGTTGGCAATCTTCGGGTGCCGGCCGAAGAAGCTCACCACATAGCAACCGCGACCTTCCCCAGTTGGATGGAAGAGCACGAACGCTTCTTCGGTTTGCATGAACTCGACCGTCGCGGCCTTCGTCGTAAACTGTAGAAACCGCGCCCAGACCTCCGGCGCGCGACGCGCGATCTGCTGGCAAACGAACGCCGTCATCTCGACGTCAATCATGGCCTCATGCCCGCGCTCGACTTTGAAGCCCAATGCCGCGGCAACATCCGTAAGCTTTGTCGATGGGACGCCGTCCGGCCCGATCGGCGTCGAGATCAGGTCTGGTCGGAAATGCACCGCGGCGCGGATCAGCCGAAGCGCATCTCCCCGCGTGTTGTTCTCTTTGTTGGTGAGGTAGGGATCGTGGAGCGTCTGATAGAACGCGTGCCGCAGGAACTCTTCGTCGAAGCGCAAGGAGTTGTAGCCGATGAAAACCGAGGCCCCCCAACTGCGCAGGACCCGGTTGATCTCGCGCATCATCTCGAAGTGAGTAGGGTGCGCATCGCCCAAAAGCTCTGCGATTGGTGTGTCGGTTACAGCCAAGGCACCAGGGGACGGGATGATGTGTGGCTGGAGGCGCGACCTAATCTGAAAGCGATCGATGATCTCGAGGCGGGCGTTGAAGCGGACGGCGCCAAACTGGACGACCTGATCGTAGTGCGGATTGAGACCCGTCGTCTCGAGATCGTAAATAGTGAAACTCACAACGGCGGCCACTCCGTCCGGATGGCGAACTCCTGATAGCGGCAATAGCCGTTCGCCAGATGCATCTGAGTAGGGGTCCGACACCCGGGCTCAAAAATCTGCGGGCTCGCCAGCATCACGCAAAGGCACCGCGCGCGCGAGGTCGCGACGTTGAGACGGTTTGGGCTATAGATGAACTCCATCCCATGCAGCGCGTCGGCGGCGCTCGAGCTCGTCACCGAATAGATGACGATCGCCGCCTCTTGGCCCTGGAAGCGATAACTGTACCGCAGATCACGCCAGGCAGCCGTCGCTCGATCTCCGCAACCTGTGCGTTGTACGGAGCGATCACTATGATGTCTTCAAGGGTCAGGTCGTGCTCGTCACCCTTGGCGTCAATCCAATACGCCTTCTGATCGAGCAGCGACCGGATTATCCCTACAGCAACGTCAGCTTCTTCGGGGCTCGTCGTCTGACTGCCAGCATGTTCGACTGGAACGTAGCGAAGGCCCGAACCTGCGAAGGGTCCCTCGACGACGATGCGCTGTTGTCCGCTCTCAGTGCGGGCCTCGAGACGACCTTCATAGAAGAGCTCCGAGGTAAAGGCGGCGATGTCGGGGTGCAGGCGCCAGGTCTTGTCGAGAAACAAGCCTTTATCCTCACCGATCGTCTGGCGACCGTTCAGCACGTAGTCAAGCGCCGAGATTTCGGTGCCCTCCGGATGCGATCCCTGGATCGGTTGCTCCAACTGGCGCGGGTCACCAATCAGAACGAGCCCGCGTGCGCCCTGACTGAGCGCTAAAACATTGGCGAGCGACATCTGGGCCGCTTCGTCGACAAACAAAACGTCGACCGCGCCCGTTGCGGTTGGCGGCGACCAAAACCACGAGGTCCCTGAGATGAGATTCGCCGTCTTGCCGATCGCCGACAACAGCACCTTGTCGTCCGTCGCGAACGTTAGATGCGGCTGCGGGGCCCTCGCCTCGCGCGACTTGTGGATGCACGAGATATCTACGCCTTGCTGGGCGGCGGCGTCGATCGCCGCCTCGACGAGATTCAAGATGACCTTATGGCTATTTGCAGTAACACCAATCGTTTTGCCGGCCTTGATAAGCGCGCCGATCATCTGCGCTCCGACATGTGTCTTGCCAGCGCCAGGCGGTCCTTGAATTGGTAGGACGCCTTGCAACAGCGGGGCGATCCTGACCGCAGAAGCCACCGGCGTTTCGTTGGCCAGACGCAGTGGCGCGTCACCGATATCGGGCACACGACGCATTAGAAGGTCCCGGGCAAGCTTGGCGATTTTCCCGTTATTCCAACCACGCGCAAGCACGAAGTCGGCCGTGCGCATCAGCGACTCTGCTTGCGCCTGCATCGAGATTGCCGTGTTGCCGAACAGGGCCGTCGGGTGGACCGCCGCAGTGTCGCTGCGCTTCTTGATCTCGATGCTGCGGGTCTCGGAATCCCAGTCCTCAAGAGTTCCGAGCTTCCGACCGCCCGGCAGATAAAGGTCATGGTCGCGAATGTCCGCGTCCTGCGCCGGGTAGCTGTAGCGGTGGGTCGGCGCCTTAGGGGTGCCCCCCGTCGCGCCTTCAAACTGAAGACCGACCAGCGCAGCACGCTCGTCGATCAGATCTTCCTCGGGAACATCGCAAAGCCGATAGAACTCCCACCACTTGGCTTTGTTCTCTCGCCGGTGCCAGTCAAGGATATGGGCCAAAACCCAGGCGGCATTCTGCTCGTCGTTCCAACCGGTGGCGTCCGGCGGCAACCCCGCGAGCAGGCGCTGCATAGCGACCTCGACCCGCGCTTGCCACGCTGTAACATTGGCAGGCGCCGCGCCTTCAGATGGAGTCGGCCGCGGGATCGCCTGTCCCTGCGCGATCAGACCGGCGCGAACGCGCTCCAGCCAAACCTGGAGGGCCGCGACGGAGAGGCAATCATCGGCGTTGTATCCTTCGACAACTCCGCGAACATCCTCGGTAACGTCGTTGCGGCCACCCGTTTCGATTGCCGCCTGGACCGCGAAGAGGGCGCGGTTCGCATCGGGCATGCTGACGGCCCGTGCGAACTCGTAAAGGCCCTCTATCTTTTTGATCGAGTAGCTCTCCACACTGGCGCGGACGGCGCGTCGGACGACGGCAAAGAGATCCACAAAGATGCCATGCCGCAGCATGTCATCGATTTCTTCTTCACGCGTCGCGTACCGGCCCATCAGGCGCTTCAGAGCGCCAGGCTCGTAAGGCGCGTAGTGGTAGACATGGAGATCGGGAAATTTCTGCCGGCGCGCCTGAACCATATCCACGAATTGCTGGAACGCCGCCTTCTCATCCGCTGGAGTCAGCGCCCATTGACCTGTGTACTCAAGGACACCGGCCCCGTTTCGCACCGCGTAGCCAAACAGGTATTCGCGGCCGCCTTGCGCTGCGAAGGGATCACCCTCGAGATCGAAATAGATGTCCCCTTGAGATGGCGGAGGCAGCTTGCCGAGACCAAGACCTGTTTCGATCGGCATCGCCTCCCAGACCAGCTCGCCGGCCGCGCGTCCCGCCACCTGTATCCGCGCCTGTTCCCGCAGCCGCTCATAGGAGGGCGCAGCGCCATGGATGGGCTTCCAAGTGAGTGGCAGAGGCTCGGCCGCCAGCCGTGCCGTCGTCTGGATGCCCTGAAGCTCGAACTCGTTGGTGTGCATTGAGCTCATGCCGGCAACCAGCGACAAATGATCGTCGTTGCGCCGCCGCTGGTCGCAGTTGTCGCGCCAGCGGCAATTGTCGCAATGGGCGACTGGCAGCGGATAGGGATCGGAGGGCGCTGCGACCTCATCAACTAGCGCCTGTCTTACCTTCCTTGCGTAGGCAGCGTAGTCGTCGAGCCGAAACGGCTCAGGGACGAAATCCCGATAGGGAGCCACAACATACGCATACTCAGGCCGCTTTCCCTGTATTGCCGCGACCAGGTCCGAGTAGAGGCACAGTTGGAGGACCGTTCCACCCTTGGTCTCACGAGCAAGCTTTGTGTCGATTACCTCATAGGACCATTCGCCGAGACCACTCGGCGTCTCGACGCGCTTCAAAACGTCCGCGCGCCCACCCCAAACGCCGTCGCTCAGGGCCGCCTGAACAATGATCCCAGTTCCATCCCGCATCGCCCTTATCGTGGCGAGCCGCGCCGGCTCGTCGAGATCGCGGCCAGGGATGACAACGATCGTATGACCTGTTGCCCCTAGATGCTCGACATAAGCGGCCTCATGGCGCTCACCGCGTTCGCGCAGCAGCTCTAGCTCAGGATTCCAGCCGCTCGGTTTCGCACGTTCTCCTCTCGCAACAGCAAGATCGAGACCGGTAAGATGCCGGCAGTTGAGGTATCCAATGAGGTCTGACGCCGAAAGATGAAGAATAGAATTGTCAAAGTACATGCTCCATCCTAGCACCTTCCGACGTTGGGAGCAGGGGGTTTCCGGGGAGGGTTGGGCGCGTGGCTAGGCGACCGGGCTCTAGGCGCTTGGCGCCCCCAGGCCGACATGGCGTCCTGGCCATCCGGTGACGGTCCCTCGCGCCTTCAGAACGGCGTTGTATGCGAGGGCAGAGTTCAGTTTGCGCTTCTCAGGCCACGGCGCTATTCCGGACTCATGGACCTCTTCAGCCCCATCGTTCCCGAGGATCGCCAGCATCCGAACTTCAAAAGGATCGGCGTTGAACGCAACGGCTATAACTGCGACGTGCTCAACGACTGGGCTCGCGGCTTTCCGGACCGTGACGGTAAGTTCGTCCGGGAATTCCAAACCACCTTCGATTCCTCGTTCTGGGAGCTGTACCTCTTTGCCGGGCTCAAGCAGTACGGGTTCGCGATGGATTTCAGCCATCCCGCCCCTGACTTCAGCGTGACCGACGGTGGCGGTTTCAATATCGAAGCCACGATCGCTTCCCATGCTCAGGGTTCGCCTCCCGAACACGCCAAAGAGGGTCACCCGGTCCCGGACGATCTCAATGAGTTCAACCGGCAGGCCATCATTCGCCTTCGCAATGCGATCGAGGGCAAGCACAGGAAGTTTGTCGACTCGTATCAACATCTGCCGCACGTCAAAGGCCGACCGTTCGTCCTGGCAATTGCCGGATTTGACAGCCCTTACGCGATGCTCGCCGGGCATCGTCCCATCGAGGCCGCGCTGCTTGGCTACTATGTTGATGAGGAGCGGTTTCTTCGCGAGGGAGGCAAGCTCAAAGGTAAGCACATCGACTGGGTCACCAAAGACAACGGCGCTCCGATCGAAGTGGGTGTGTTCATGGAGCCAGCCTACAGTTGGCTTAGTGCGGTCGTCTGCAATCCATGTGCAACCTGGGGCAAGGTGCGGGCTCTATCGGCTGACCCCAACCCAGCGATCCTGTTTCAGGCGGTGCGGTACAACCCCCATGGCACCACTCCTCACACTGAGAAGGCGCTCAAGGCCACCTATCGGGAGCGATTGCTGGAGGGGCTCAGGGTCTACCACAACCCCGAGGCCCAACATCCCCTCGATCCCGCGACCTTTCGGCACCGGGACGTGTTCCAAACCTACTGGTCTGAGTCCACAGGTAATTGGGTCTATGAGATCCGGGAAGGACACCTACAATTCCGAACTGTCCTCACCACTATGCCTAGAGCAGCCGGAACTGCCGCGGGCCTCACCGATATGGACCGGCCCTAACCGCGAACGGCTCCCGGTCCGCCCAGCCCCAAAAGGCCACCGCGGCATTCATGTACCGCTGGAAATCCTCGTCGCGGATTTCGAGCTTTTCGCTCAGTGTGTACGAAGCCCGCTCGGCCTCGGCATCGCCACTCGTCCATAAAGCCGGCGCAGCCTTGCGTAGCTCGTCGATAGAGCGCCCATCCCCGTGGCGGGTGACATTTCCGACCAAGACCATCTCTTTGAGTGTGTCGACCGCCTTTGGCTCGATCTCTATGTGGCGGAGTGCAACCAAGATGTCGAGGAGTTGGTCGAGAGGCATGGCGCTCACACGATCGGCAGGCAGATCATCTATGTGGACCCGTCCCCAAATCCTCAGTTGCCTCTCAAAGATCGCAACAAGGCTGAGCGCCAGTATGCGGCGCGTCTCGAAAGCTACCCTATTGTCGGTGAGCTTCCTCGCGTCGTCGAGGAACTCATCGATCGTGGCCTTCTCACCAGTTTTGATGCCAACATGTGGTGTCATGTCGGTCAGAAGCGGGCGCGCGGCGCGATCAAAGAAGCGCATGATGTCGGCCTGAAAACTCCTTGGCAGCAGATCCTGCCTGTTCTCCTCGCGCGCGACTACGATGGGATCAGCGGCTAGCGCGGCTCGTAAGGGGGTTTGGACCGCTCCTGGTGCGCGACGAACATACTCGTCGGCCAACAGCCTCGCCTCACCAGGCAGCGCTTTCAGGTAGGCGACCGCTCCCGCAACCGAGAACGGTCTCCCCGTCTTCTTGTTGAAGTTCGAGGTCAGCGCCGTCCAGGTGATGACATCGATTTTCTCTAGCTTCGCCACAGCCTCGATTGCCGCCAGCGTCTCCTTGCTGGCGCCACGTGCCGGTCGCGATCCATCAGCGAAGAAGACGCCAATGTTCTTCAGCGTTGTGCCCTCGCGGCAGCGCAAGTCGCAAATGGCGTCGTCAGGGTCGGCGCGCTTGCTGATTGCAAAAGAGGTCGCGCACGGCATACCGTGTTGTTCATCGATAACGAGCGTCAGAGCGCCCTTCCGCGATTCCGAAATGCGTGAGAACTCCAAAGGCAGCAGCGGTCCGGCTTCGGACCACTGCTCGTGCTGTCCGTCGAAGTCCTTTCGACTGTCCCAGAGAAGCGAACCCCATCCCAATATCGCGATCTTCATTGTTCCCAAGCCCGGTCGAAGATTGTGGAGATCGCCAGCCAACCGAACTCGATCACGACCAGCATCTCGAAGGGATGCAACGATCTTCGCGACCAGGGGCTAGGTCAAGAAGAAGACGTGTGAGTTTCTAAGGGCCCCGCCCTCGCGCGAGCTCAAGCGCAATCAGTAGCGTGGTGGCGTTGAGGTATCGCGAACTCTGCGCCAAATGGCGTCGCCCTTCGGGCCGGGCTCTTGGCGATTGCCGAAGCCCTTCCGGTCTTCGCCCTCCGGGCGTCGATCCCTGACGCGATGGGGTGTCCACAACTGCCACGGCGAGGGGCAATCCAGAGTGAGAGGGCGATCTGAGTCTTCGTGACGGGTTGAGGCCAGGAGAAAGGCTCCCGGTGCCCGTCATGGAGATATCCCATGACCCAGGTCGAAATTCTGGACACCGCTCGCGACGCGCGCGGCGGTTACAAGGTGGACGCGAGCCGCGGCCAGCGCGTTGGCCGCGTTTCGTCGGAATGGTTTTCTCGCCCTGCCGACGAGCGTTATCTTTCCCTGTCAGATATCTTCAACGCTGTTCATCGCCGGACCGAGCACAGCCGCACCCGGACCGTTGAAACAGCGGCGATCCGCGTCGAAGCCTCTCGCGACGATACGGAGCGAATGACGCTCGTCATTCCAGGCGCCGACACGCCCATCGCGCCCACACATTGGAGCTTTGGCCAGCTTGCCACTCTCGTTGGCGCGCCGACGACGTACCTGCGCCAGCTGCCCGCGCCCCTCGCAGCCATCAACCTCCAGTACGGCTTGACCTCGCACCGCGCCGAGCAGGTCAAGACGCTCGAGATCGAAGACGGCCGCGTGGAACTGCGCGCCGTCACCGGGCCTGACTATGGCCGCATCTTTGATCAGGAGCTGGTCGCTGCCGTGCAGCGCGTTGCCGGCAACGGGACTGGCGACACCCGCTGGAAGGTCCCCGGTGTGCTCGACTGGTCGACCGGCATCTACAACCCTCGCGTCGACATCACCCAGGACACAACGACACTCTATGCCTCCGATCGTGACGTCTTTCTTTTTCTCGTCGATGACCTCAACCCGATCGAGGCCGGGCGACTAGCTGATGGTTCTCCGGACCTCTACTTCCGTGGCTTCTACTGCTGGAACAGCGAGGTCGGGGCCAAGACGCTCGGTATAGCGTCGTTCTATCTCCGCGCCGTCTGTCAAAACCGCAATCTCTGGGGCGTGGAGGATTTTGAGGAGATCACAATCCGTCACTCCAAATACGCCGCGTCACGCTTCGCTCATGAGGCGGCGCCAGCGCTGACCCGTTTCGCCAATTCATCGCCAACGCCCTTCATCAACGGCGTCAAGGCTGCCCGTGAACAGATCGTGGCACGTACCGATGACGATCGAAGCGAGTTTCTGCGCAAGCGTAGCTTCTCCAAGGCGGAGACCACCAAGATCATCGAGACGGTGCTGGCCGAGGAAGGGCATCCGCCACGCTCCGTGTTCGACTTTGTTCAGGGCATTACCGCGATCGCGC
>JGI26531J51214_10000431_pt1 | contig 34135 bp, 29 predicted proteins | sample ThiBiot_500_biof_2_FD_51214 | JGI IMG/M metagenome (IMG submission 51214)
CGGATTGGACGCGGCGCCGCGGCCCTTGCTCGCCGCGCCCGGCGCGGCGGAAGGCGGCGGTGCCTGCGAGGCGGCGGGGTCTTCCATCGCGCCAGTGTGCCGCGGGGAGGTCTCAGCCGGCGCGACATCGGCCCCGCTCACGGGGCATCCACACCAGAGCGCGGACGCTTGGGCGGCGCGATGGCCAGCACCGCGTCGCCCATCCTTCCACTTCAAGGAGTTCGCATGACCGCCACCGCCCTGATCATCTTCCTCGTCATCGGCGCCATCGCCGGCTGGCTCGCCGGCCTGATCGTGCGCGGCTTCGGCTTCGGCCTGCTGGGCAACATCGTCGTCGGCATCATCGGCGCCTTCCTCGCCGGCTGGCTGCTGCCCGCACTGGGCGTGAGTTTCAGCCTGGGCAGCCCGATCGTCACCAGCATCGTGTATGCGATGATCGGCGCGATCGTGCTGCTGGTCATCATCGGCCTGATCAAGCGCGCCTGAGGCCTGCAGGCAAGAAAGCGCAGCGGCTTGCGTCGCTGCGCTTTTTTCTTCTGGAACGCCCGCGAACGGCTCAGGCGCTGATGTCCACGTCCTTGGTCTCGGCCACGAAGAGGAAGCCGATCACGAAGGTCATGGCAGCGATGATCACCGGATACCACAGGCCCGAGTAGATGTTGCCGGTGAGCGCCACGATGCCGAACGATACCGAGGGCAGGAAGCCGCCGAACCAGCCGTTGCCGATGTGGTACGGCAGGCTCATCGAGGTGTAGCGGATGCGGGTGGGGAACATCTCCACCAGCCACGCGGCGATCGGCCCGTAGACCATCGTCACGTAGATCACCAGGAGGGTCAGCATCAGCAGCAGCATCGGGTAGTTGATCTTGGACGGATCGGCCTTGGCCGGATAGCCGGCCTGGTCCAGTGCCGCGCCCACGGTCTTGCCGAAGTCGCCGCTGCGGGCGCCGAAATCCGCCTTGGCGAGGCCGGTGCCTTCGAACGACACGAAGCTCTGCCCGCCCACGCTCACCTTGGCCACTTCCCCGGCCGGCGCCGCGACGTTGGTGTAGGGCACGCCACGCTTGGCGAGATAGCTCTTCGCCACGTCGCAGGAACTGGTGTAGCTCTGCGTGCCGGTGAGGTTGATCTGCAGCGCGCAGTTCGCCGGGTCGGCGATCACGGTGACCGGCGCGGAACGGCCTGCCGCCTCCACCGCCGGATTGGCGTAGTGGGTGATCGCCTTGAAGATCGGGAAGTAGGTGAGCGCGGCCAGCAGGCAGCCGGCCAGCACCACCGGCTTGCGTCCCACCTTGTCCGACAGCCAGCCGAACACCACGAAGAACGGCGTGCCGATCAGCAGCGCGCCGGCGATCAGCAGCTGCGTGGTGGTGGCGTCGATCTTCAGCGTGCTGCCGAGGAAGTACATCGCGTAGAACTGGCCGCAGTACCACACCACGGCCTGGCCGGCGGTGGCGCCCAGCAACGCGAGGATCACCACCTTGAGGTTGCTCCAGCGCGCGAAGGATTCGGTGAGCGGCGCCTTCGAGGTCTTGCCCTCCTCCTTCATCTGCTTGAACACCGGCGACTCGTGCAGCTGCATGCGGATGTACACCGACACCGCCAGCAGCAGCGAGGACAGCAGGAACGGGATGCGCCAGCCCCAGTCGTCGAACTTGTCGCCCACCAGCCACTTGCAGCCCAGGATGATGAGCAGCGAGAGGAACAGGCCGAAGGTGGCGGTGATCTGGATGAAGCTGGTGTACAGCCCGCGCTTGCCGTCCGGCGCATGCTCGGCCACGTAGGTCGCCGCACCGCCGTATTCGCCGCCCAGCGCCAGGCCCTGCAGCATGCGCAAGGCGATCAGGATCACCGGCGCGGCGACGCCGATCGATTTGTAGCTGGGCAGCAGGCCCACGAAGAAGGTGGACAGGCCCATGATCACGATGGTGATGAGGAAGGTGTACTTGCGCCCGACCAGATCGCCCACGCGGCCGAACACCAGCGCGCCGAACGGGCGCACCGCGAAGCCGGCGGCGAACGCCAGCAGCGCGAACACCAGCTGGCTGGCCTCGTTCAATCCGGAGAAGAACTGGTGGCCGATGATCACGGCCAGCGAACCGTACAGGTAGAAGTCGTACCACTCGAACACGGTGCCGAGGCTGGATGCCAGGATCACCCGCCGGTGGCTGACATCCAGTCCGTCAGCGGATTTCCCGATGGCGTCGATGGTGGTGGCCATATCCCCTCCGTTTGCTGTGGATGGCCGCCCCCCGCGGAACGGCCATTGGTCGATGTGAACCGCCGGCGGCGGAGCGCATGGTTTGCTGCCGCCGGACGGCGACCGCGGCATGCCGCTGCGGCTGGCGCGGAACCCCCGCCCCGCGCCCCGCAGTGGCCTTGAAACCGTTTCCTTCCGTGTCGCTCGCGCCACGCTTCCGGACCGGCGCTACACGCAGCCGGCTGCGCCGCTGCGCTTCCCGCGATGGCCCCTGCGGGGCCGTCGACTGGCCTAGAACTTGTAAATGCCGTTGAGGCTCACCTGGTTGCCGGTGGTGGTGCGGGTGGCCGCGGCGCCATTCGCCGAATCCAGCTTGTCGTGCATCCACTCCGCGCTCAGCGCATACGCCCCGGCGGCGTACTGCACGCTCAGCGCGGACTGCTGGCTCTTCAGGCGGCCGGCGGCGCCGATCCAGCGCAGCACGTCGTTGCGATCGGGCTTGGCCATGCCGTAGAACGCGTACACGCTCCAGTTCGGGGTGAACTTGTAGCCGGCCTGCACGTAGCCGCCGCTCTCGGAGATGTCGCCGAACTGCGCCAGCGCGCCGAAGATCTGGCCCAGGCCGTTGCCGGTGTAGAGCAGGCCCTTGAACACCCATGGGCCGGGCGTCCAGGCGCCGCCCACCTCGTAGCCCACGCTCTTGACCTTGTCCTTGATCGGCGCAGCCACGGTGTCGCCCACGCCCTTGAGGTTCACCTCGCTGTAGTGCGCCGCGGCGTAGGCGACCCAGTCCTTGTCGGCCACGCGCAGGCGCGCTTCCAGCTGCGGACGGAAGCCCGCATTGCCCGCGGTGAGGTAGTTCACGTTGTCGCCCGGGCCGCTCCAGTGGCCTTCGAACGCGCCCAGGTCCAGCCGCCACTTGGCGCCGTCGCTGCCGTGGTTGAGGTCCTGCATCACCACCACGCCGGGGAAGCGCCAGCCCACCATGCCGGAACCGAAGCCCAGCGGGAACGCGATGTGCGAGAGCGAGTCCGGGACGTTGTCCAGCGGGAACATCAACTCCCACTGCTGGCCCACGCGCACGGTGGTGCCGGTGAGCGGATTGGTGATGTCCATGTAGGCCTGGCGCAGGCGCGGCGTAGGCTGCTGCTGGCTGTACGCGCCGGTGCCGTTGAAGCCGCCGAAGAAGTCCATCTCGATGCGGCCGCCGCCGACCCAGTCGCCGGCGAACTTGGCGCCGCTGAAATCCAGCCAGAAGCGCGAGTTGCGCACGTCCATGCCGCTCAGCGAACCCTTGGAGCCGGGCACCGGGAATTCCGCGTTGGTGCCGTTGCCGAAGGTGAAGCTCTTGTTCTGGCTGAAGGCGCTGGCGCTGACGAAGCCGTGCAAGGCCACCGACACGCCCGGCGCGCTGCTGAACACCGGCTTGGAAGCGGCGGCCGGCGCGGCGGCGACGTTCTGCGCGGGCGCCGCCGGCGCGGGCTGCGCCGCCTGCTGCTGCTTTTGCGCCTGGATCATCGCCTTGAGCTGGGCCAGTTCCTGTTCCAGCTGGTCCACGCGCTGCTCCAGTTGCTGCTCGCGTGCGGCGGTGGCGGTCTGGGCCTGCGCGGCCAGCGGCAGTGCGAGTGCGCAGGCGATCCCGAGCGCCAGCGGCCGGCGCACCCGACGGACAAGTGTCGATCTCATGAGGCGTTCCCCAGGGCGGACTGTGGGTCGAGCATGCTCATTCGATCGATCGCAAGACTATTCGCCGATGGTCTTGTCTCGACCAAAGTCGATACGTCCCGCTCCTCGACGCCCCGGCGACGCCGCTACACTCGAAGCCAGGCCCGCGCCGTTCGCGCCAGGCTCCGCATCCCGCCCCCACGACCTCGTCAGCAGGAGACCCGCATGTCCACGATCCACCCCGTCGACCCCGCGTTCGCCGCCAAGGCGCGTATCCGCAAGGACGATTACGAGCGTCTGTACGCCGAGTCGGTCAAGGACCCCGAGGGCTTCTGGGCCAAGGTGGGCGAACGGGTGGACTGGGCGAAGAAGCCCACCCGCATCAAGGACGTTTCCTTCGACCCGAAGGACCTGCACATCCGCTGGTACGAGGACGGCACGCTCAACGTGGCCGCGAATTGCCTCGACCGCCACCTCGCCGAGCGCGGCGACAAGGCGGCCATCATCTTCGAGGGCGACGATCCGGACGAATCGCGCACGCTCACCTATCGCCAGCTGCACGCCGAAGTGTGCAAGTTCGCCAACACGCTGAAGCNCCTGGGCGTGGCCAAGGGCGNCCGCGTGGCGATCTACCTGCCGATGATCCCCGAGGCCGCGGTGGCGATGCTGGCCTGCGCGCGCATCGGCGCGACCCACTCGGTGGTGTTCGGCGGCTTCTCGCCCGATTCGCTGGCCGGGCGCGTCGCCGACTCGCAGTGCAAGGTCGTGGTGACCGCCGACGAAGGCGTGCGCGGCGGCCGCAAGATCCCGCTCAAGACCAACGTGGACGAGGCGCTGAAGCGTCCCGGCACCAACAGCGTGGAAACCGTGGTGGTGGTGCGCCGCACCGGCAGCGCCGTGCCGATGCAGTCGCCGCGCGACCGCTACTGGCACAACCTGATGGAAGGCCAGTCCGCCGACTGCCCGGCCGAGCCGATGGAAGCGGAACACCCGCTGTTCATCCTCTACACCTCCGGTTCCACCGGCAAGCCGAAGGGCGTGCTGCACACCTCGGCGGGCTTCCTGGTGTTCACCAGCTACACCCACGAATGCGTGTTCGACCTGCGCGACGACGACGTCTACTGGTGCACCGCCGACGTGGGCTGGGTCACCGGCCACAGCTACGTGGTGTACGGCCCGCTGTGCAACGGCGCCACCACGCTGATGTTCGACGGCGTGCCGAACTACCCCGACTTCAGCCGCTTCTGGCAGGTCATCGACAAGCACAAGGTGACCTTGTTCTACACCGCGCCCACCGCGATCCGCGCGCTGATGCGCGAAGGCGAGGCGCCGGTGAAGAAGTGCTCGCGCGCGTCGCTGCGCGTGCTCGGCTCGGTGGGCGAGCCGATCAACCCCGAGGCCTGGGAGTGGTACCACCGCGTGGTGGGCGAAAGCCGCCTGCCCATCGTCGACACCTGGTGGCAGACCGAGACCGGCGGCATCCTCATCAGCCCGCTGCCCGGCGCCATCGACACCAAGCCCGGCTCCGCCACCAAGCCGTTCTTCGGCATCAAGCCGGCCATCGTGGACGCGAACGGCGAGGTGCAGGAAGGCGTGGCCGAGGGCAACCTGCTGCTCACCGATTCCTGGCCCGGCCAGATGCGCACGGTGTACGGCGACCACCAGCGCTTCATCGAGACCTACTTCAGCGCCTACCCCGGCAACTACTTCACCGGCGACGGCGCGCGCCGCGACGAGGACGGCTACTACTGGATCACCGGCCGCGTCGACGACGTGATCAACGTCAGCGGCCACCGCATCGGCACCGCCGAGGTGGAAAGCGCGCTGGTGGCGCATCCCAAGGTGGCCGAGGCCGCCGTGGTCGGCTGCCCGCACGACATCAAGGGCCAGGGCATCTACGCCTACGTCACCCTGGTGGCGGGCGAGACCGGCAGCGACGCGTTCAAGAAGGAACTGATCACCTGGGTGCGCAAGGAGATCGGTCCGATCGCCACGCCCGACTACATCCAGTGGGCGGCCGGCCTGCCGAAGACCCGCTCGGGCAAGATCATGCGCCGCATCCTGCGCAAGATCGGCGAGAACCAGCCCGACCAGCTCGGCGACATCTCCACCCTCGCCGACCCCGGCGTGGTGAAAAGCCTGGTCGAGGAACGCCTGATCAAGTGACTCCCCACTTCGTCGTTCCGGCGAAGGCCGGAATCCAGCGCTCCTCGGACGCAAGACACTGGACCCCGGCTTTCGCCGGGGTGACGGACAGCACGCCATGCCCGACATCCTGATCGCCGACGACCATCCGCTGTTCCGCGACGCCCTGCAGCGCGCGGTGCTCGCCGCGTTGCCGCAGGCGCAGGTGCGCACCGCGGAAAGCGTGCATGGCCTGTACACGCTGATCGAGCAGTATCCCGACGCCGACCTGCTGCTGCTGGACCTGCACATGCCCGGTGCCCGCGGCTACTCCGCGCTGGCGCACATCCGCGGCCAGTACCCCGGCCTGCCCACCATCGTGGTCTCCGGCCACGAGGAAGCCCAGGTCGCGCGGCGCGCGCTGGCCCACGGCGCCGCCGCCTACATCCCGAAATCCACGGCCGGCGAGGACATCGTCCGCGCGATCCGCGCCGTGCTCGACGGCGACGTCTGGCTGCCGCCGCACCTGGTCGGCGGCAGCGCCGAACTCAAGCCTGGCGAAGCCGACATCGCCGCCCGCGTCGCCGCGCTCACCCCGCAGCAGTTCCGCGTGCTCACCATGATCGCCGAAGGCCTGCTCAACAAGCAGATCGCCTGGGAACTGGGCGTCTCCGAAGCCACCGTGAAAGCGCACATGACCGCCATCATGCGCAAGCTGGGCGTCAACAACCGCACGCAGGTGGCGCTGGCCGCCAGCCAGCTCGCCGTCGAACCCGGCGCGATGCAGCCGCTGCCGGAGGACGAGGAGGCAGAGTGAGGCCCGTTGCATCGTCGATGCAGCAGGCAACGCCGTCGCGCGCGATCCCTGCGCAATGCAGCGGGAGCCGATCCTTGCCGCCAGACCGCCTTCGTCGCACGCCACCCGGGGCCGGATCGCCGGGGCCCGCACCCCGCGAGCCCGCGGTGTATACCAAACAGCGACATCCTTTCATGTGAGATGCCAAGCGGCTTGCCCGCGCGCATGTGCGGGCAAGGGGCAGCACCTGTCCGCCACGGGACGATGATGCCGGGGCATCGCCGCACACGTCCCGTCCGGGGTCCGCCAGGCATCGGTCACCAGTGAAAGGAGACACGCACATGCAGCTCAAGACGGTCGGACTGGTCACCTACCACTGCCCGCACCTGAAAACGGAACAGGTGCTGCAGCGGATCCTGCAGCAGGACTTCGGGCTCAGGATGTACGCGCTGCCCTTCACGCCCAGGAAGCGCCGGGAGACGCTGTTCGACCATCGTCCGGACCAGTCGGCCGCGGTGGCCCCGCAGGCCATGGCCGAAAAGCACGGCATCCCGTACGTCGAATGCGCGAGCGACCGGGACATCGACGACGCCTGCGATGTGTACCTGATCCTGGGAGCGGGCGTGCTGTCGCCCGGATGCGTCCGGGGAAAGAAGATCATCAACTGCCATCCCGGCATCATTCCCGCGTGCCGCGGCCTGGATGCGTTCAAGTGGGCGCTGTACGGGATGAAACCCCTGGGCATCACGCTGCACTACATCGACGCCGAGGTCGATGCAGGCGAGATCATTTCGGTCATCCCCACGAATGTCTACGTGTCGGACAGTCTGGCCACGCTGGCGCGTCGCCACTACGACAACGAGATCGATTGCATGTCCCGCATCACCGAGTTCCTGGACCATCCGCGGAACCCGTTCGAGCACATCGAAACGGGTGAGCCCATGCGGCGAATGCCGCTGGGCAAGGAAAGAGAACTTGCCCACCGGTTTTCGGATTACGTGGAGAAATACGGGAGACCGGGGCAAGCGAAAAAGCGGGGCGTCTGACGGCAATTCCGCAGCACTCCATTGCGCCGGTGAGCCACGTTNCCCGTCGTGCATGGGCGGGTTCGACGCCTCGGCCCGCATCCCCGGACTCTTCGACGGCGACGACATCGCCATGCGCACCGCCGCGCCCGCACCGCAGCCATTCCGCACGCGCATCGTGATCGCCGTCGAACCCGGCACGATGCAGCCGTTGCCGGGCGACGAGGAAGTGGAGCAAGAAGCCGCGCCACGCCGTCGCGCAACACGCGAAGCGTTCGTCCTGGGTGGATTGCGTCGATGCGGCCACGACGAGCCGTCACGGCCCCGGGAGACGTCGCTGTCGTGGCGCCGCGGAAGGAAATGGAGCCGAAGAACATCCCTCGCGCCCGTGGAAGCCCGGGGTCGAACGGGACGAGCGGGACAAAACGCCGCTGCGGTGCACAACTGACGCACATCGGGGGGAAACTGGGTACATCGAGGACACGGTTACGCCCGTACCGGGGCGGTTCCATGCCTCGATGGGCATGCAGCGGGTTCCATGCCCCGGCTGGTGCTTGTTTCAAAGGTTCGCTGAAGGTTGGGTGGCGGGAATGGCATGGCTACTCCGCCATGCCTGGGTCAGGAGCCGGNTCAAATGCAATCTCTGGCGCACGTGCATTGCTGTCGCCCGACTCGCGCAGCAGGCGCGTCCTCTGAACATGGTGCGGATGCGGAATGAAGAGAATCGTCTGGACATTCTGGATTTTCGTGCTGGCGTTGAGCGTCCTGTGGCTTTTTGCCGATACGCTTTGGCCCGCGCAGCCCGGTTACTTCGCCTTGCGTACCGCATGGATCCAATACAGCGGCGTGCTGGCCATCGGCGCGATGTCCCTGGCCATGGTGCTGGCCACTCGCCCCAAATGGCTGGAGCAGGGCTTCAACGGCCTGGACAAGATGTACCGCCTGCACAAGTGGCTGGGCATCGCCGCATTGGCGACCGCCACGGCGCACTGGCTGCTGGCGCAAGGCACGAAGTGGGCCGTGGGCTGGGGTTGGCTGACCCGGCCCGGGCGCAGAGCCCGGGGCGCGGGCGAGTCCGCGGGGGGCGTCGAATCGATCCTGCGCGACTGGCGCGGCCTGGCGGAAAGCGTGGGCGAATGGGCTTTCTACATCGCTGCAGTGCTGCTGGTGCTGGCCCTGGTCCGGCGCTTTCCCTACCGGCTGTTTGCCAAGACCCACCATTGGCTGGCCGTGGCCTACCTGGTGCTGGTTTTCCACAGCGTGGTGCTGGTCAAGTTTGCCTACTGGGCGCAGCCCGTGGGCTGGGCGCTGGCCGTACTGCTTGCCAGCGGCACGTTCTCGGCCGCCTACGTGCTGCTGGGCAGGGTTGGCGCGCGGCGTACCTCGCACGGCCTCATTGAATCGCTGCAAACCTACCCGGCATTGAACGTGCTGGAGACCACGCTACGGATGGACGCGGATTGGCCCGGCCATCGGACAGGACAGTTTGCTTTCGCCACCTCCGATGCAAGGGAGGGCGCACATCCCTATACGATCGCTTCAGCCTGGGAGCCGGAGAACGGACGACGCATCNCCCTGATCACCAAGGCACTTGGCGACCACACCAGCCGCTTGCCGGAGCGCCTGCGGGTAAACGACCGGGTGAAGATCGAGGGGCCCTACGGCTGCTTCACGTTCGACGACGACCGCCCCCGCCAGATATGGATAGGCGCGGGAATCGGGATCACGCCGTTCATTGCGCGCATGAAGTATCTGGCGCGGGACGGGAAGCCGGATCCACGACCCATCGACTTGTTCCATCCGACCAGCACAGTCGACCCGCTGGCCATCGAGAAGCTGCGCGCCGACAGCGTGGCTGCCGGTGTCACGCTGCACCTGTTCGCCAGCCCCCAAGGCGGCCTCCTGACCGGCGAACATCTGCGCGCGGTGGTGCCCGGGTGGCGAGAAGCCAGCGTGTGGTTCTGCGGCCCCGCTGCCTTCGGCCGGGACCTTTGCGCCGACCTGGTCGCCACGGGGCTACCCCGGGAAGCGTTCCATCAGGAGCTTTTCGAGATGCGCTGACAAGCTCCCGATCATCCTCGGGCAGGTCTTCCTGCCGCTTGTCTGTTCCCGCAATCCGCACGTTCTTCGCCACGGCAAACCCGCAGCACCGCACGCGTGATTTCCGCCGCACGGCCCCCGGCGGCAACGAGCCGGGCATCGGGCAGGCGATCGCAGCCGGGAGCAAGTGCTAGCCTTGCATTCAAGCCTGCGCCACAGAGCACGCAGGCAGGCATCAACGGGTCAACCACGGTTCCGGCCATGCAAGAAACCATCAAGCTCACCTCCATGCTCNCCTGCCCGGCCTGCGGCCACGCCCGCGCCGAGACGATGCCCACCGACGCGTGCATCTATTTCTACGAATGCACCGCCTGCAAGACGCTGCTCAAGCCGCTGGCGGGCGACTGCTGCGTGTTCTGTTCCTATGGCAGCGTGAAGTGCCCGCCGATGCAGTCGGCGGGCTCGGCGACGGGGNGCTGCGGCTGATCCTTCGTCCGGGCGGCATTGCGTCCGGCCGCTGCAGACAAAAGGCCCGAGCGCCGCATTTCGACCGCTCAGGCGCCCACGCGCCTTTCCGACTGCTTCCTCACCAGCGCCGTCAGCAGCGCGCGCAGCGCCGCGGGCCGCACCGGCTTGTGCAGCAGCGGATAGCCCAGTGCGCGGGTGCGTTGCTTGAGGTCGCTGCTGCCGTCGGCGGTGATCAGGGCGGCGGGCGGCAACGGATGGCAGGCGGCGCGCAGCTGCTGCAGCGCCTGCAGGCCGTCGATGCCGTCGAGATGGTAGTCGGCGAGGATCAGGTCGACCGGACCGCGCCGCAGCTCGGCGGCGGCGGCGGCGACGTCGCGCGCGGTGCGGCAGTCCACGCCCCAGCGGCCCAGCAGCGCGCGCATGCCGTCGAGGATCGCCGCATCGTCGTCCAGGCACAGCACGGTGAGCGGCAGTTGTTCGTCGCTGACGCCGCCGCGCACCGCCTGCCGGCGCGGCGGCACCGCGGGCGCGCGCGGCACCATCACCGCGAAACAGCTGCCGTGGCCGGGACGCGAGNGCAGGTCCAGCCGGTGCTCCAGCATGGTCGCGATGCGGTCGCAGATCGACAAGCCCAGGCCCAGGCCCTTCTCGCCCCACGGCGACGGCTGTTCCAGCCGCTGGAATTCGTCGAACACGCGCGCGCGCTGGCCGGCGGCGATGCCGGGGCCGGTGTCCCACACCTCGATGCGCACGTCCTCGCCGACGCGGCGCGCGCCCAGCAGCACGCCGCCGCGCTGGGTGTAGCGCAGCGCGTTGGACAGGAAGTTCTGCAGCACGCGGCGCAGCAGTTGCGGGTCGCTGCGCACGGCCAGCCGCGTGGGCGCCACGCGCAGGCGCAGGCCGCGCTGCTCGGCGATCACCGCGAACTGTCCCTGCAACGATTCGAACAGGTCGGACAGCGCGAAGCTGCCGACTTCCAGCTGGTAGCTGCCGGTGTCCAGGCGCGAGGTGTCGAGCAAGGCGTCGAGCAGGTCTTCCGCCGCGCGGAACGCGGCGTCGATGCGCTCGGCCAGTTGCCGCGATTCCGCATCCAGCGCCGGTTGCTGGCGCAACGCTGAGGTGAACAGCCGGGCGGCGTTGAGAGGCTGCAGCAGGTCGTGGCTGGCGGCGGCGAGGAAGCGCGTCTTGGAGACGTTCGCGGCCTCGGCGGTCTGCTGCGCCTGCGCGGTGGCGGCCAGCGCCTCGCTGAGTTCGGCGGTGCGCTGGTCCACGCGCTGTTCCAGCGTCTCGTTCGCCTCGATCAGCGCCTCCTCGGCGCGCTTGTAGGCGGTGACGTCGGTGTAGGTGGTGACGTAGCCGCCGCCGGGCAGCGCGCGACCGCGCATCTCGATGGTGCTGCCGTCCGCCCGCACGCGCTGGAACACGTGCGGCGTGCCGGCGCGCAGGTGGCCGATGCGCTTGGTCACGTGCGCCGCCACCTCGCCGGGACCGCATTCGCCGTGCTCGGCGTTCCAGCGGATCAGGTCGGCCACCGGCACGCCCACGTAGACCATGCCGTCGGGATAGCCGAACAGTTCCAGATAGCGCCGGTTCCACGCCACCAGGCGCATCTGCACGTCGACCACGCTGATGCCCTGCGACACGTTCTCCAGCGTGGAGGACAGCAGCTCACGGTTGAAGCGCAGTTCCTGCGAGGCTTCGTCCATCAGCGCCATCGCCTCGGCGATGTCGAGGCCGGAGCCCGACAGCATGCCCATCAGGATGCGCCGTGCGCTGGCCGCGCCCACTGCGCCGGCGAGCAGGCGCTCGGTGTGCTGGATCAGCGCGCGGTCGGCCGACTCGCCGGGCTGCAGCGGCCGGCCGCGGCGCCGTTCGTAGTCCGCGAACGCGCGCTCGGTGCTGCGGCGGCCCACGATGCGGGTGGCGATGGTGCGCAGATCGGCGACCACCACGCGACCGCGCCAGTCGCCCGCGCCGCCGCGCCGCGTCGCATAGGGATCGACGAACAGCGCCGCGTGCAGGCGGTCCTCCAGGTTCGGCCGCCAGCGCAGCGAGACGAACACCAGGCAGGTCACGTTGACCAGCAGCGACCACAGCGTGCCGTGCAGCAGCGGATCGCTGCCTCCCAGGTGGAACAGCGCCTGCGGCCGCAGCCAGCTCAGCCCCAGCGGGCCGTCCTGCTGCCAGCTGCCCACGTGCAGCACCGCCGGTAGCAGCAGCGTGTAGGCCCATACCGCGAAGCCGGCCACCAGGCCGATCACCACGCCGCGGCGGCTGGCGCCGCGCCAGTACAGCGCGGCCACGATCGCCGGCGCGAGTTGCGCCACCGCGGCGAACGCCAGCAGGCCGGTGGCGGCGAGGTTCTCGGTGTCGGCCACCACGCGGTAGTAGCCGTAGGCCAGCGACACCAGCGCCACGATCGCCACGCGGCGCACGCGCAGCACCAGCCTGGAGAGGTCGCTGCGGTGCTCCAGCCGCAGGTGGCGCATGCGCAGCAACGCCGGCATCACGAGGTCGTTGCTGATCATGGTGGACAGCGCCACGGCCGCCACGATCACCATGCCGGTGGCCGCCGAGAAGCCGCCCACGAACGCCAGCATCGCCATGCCGCCGTGGCCCAGCGTGCGCGGCAGGTTCAGCACCCAGGCGTCGGCGAGGCCGTCGCGCACCGCCGGCAACTGCATGCCGGTGGCCACGATGGGCAGCACCGCGAGGCTGATCGCGAGCATGTAGAGCGGGAACATCCAGCGCGCGCGATGCAGGTCGCGCGGGTCCTCGCATTCGACCACGCCGATCTGGAACTGCCGCGGCAGGCACAGCATCGCGAAGAACGCCAGCAGCGTCTGGGTGAGGAAACCCGCCGAGAGGCCGTCGCCCGGGTGGTGCTTCGCCAGGTTCACCGTCGCCGCCAGCCCGGGCCCGTGGTGCAGCGCGAACAGCGCCAGCGCCACGAACGCCACCAGCTTGATCAGCGACTCCAGCGCGATCGCCAGCATCAGGCCGTGGTGATGCTCGGTGGCGTCGATGCTGCGCGTGCCGAACAGTATCGCGAACACCGCGAGCAGGCCGGCGCACCACAACGCGGGATCGGTCGCCAGCGCGCCGTGCAGGCCCGGGTTGCCGCTGCCGCCCAGCACGGCGAACGACATCGCCACCGCCTTCAGCTGCAGCGCGATGTACGGCAGTATCGCCNCCACCGTGATCACCGCCACCAGCGCGGCCAGCCCGTGCGACTTGCCGAAGCGCGCGCCGATGAAGTCGGCGATCGAGGTGATGTTGCGCTGCTGCGCCACTTCCACCAGCCGGCGCAGCAGGTCGAAGCCGAACACGAACAGCAGCACCGGTCCCAGATAGATCGGCAGGTAACCCAGGCCCTCGCGCGCGGCGGTGCCCACCGCGCCGTAGAACGTCCACGACGAGCAGTACACCGCCAGCGCCAGGCTGTAGACGATGGGCCGCAGCCGCGGCTGGCGCGGGNACAGCGGGCGCCGGTCGCCCGCCCACGCCACGCAGTACAGCAGGCCCACGTACAGCAGCGCGACGAGCAGCAGCAGCCAGCCGGCGATCATGGTCCTCCCCGCGTGCAGTTACGATGCCATCTGCCGCTTGTGTGCGGCCGCGTCCGTCCGTCAGCATGCGTGCATGCAAGCCCTGGACGGATTCCTTCCCGCGAAAGTAGCAGAGCCCCTGCGCGCTGACGAGGTTCATGTCTGGCACGTGCAGCGCCCGCGCGACGCGGGGCGCGCGCCGCTGCTGGCGTTGCTCGCGTCCTATCTCGGCACCGAGCCGTCCGCGGTGCGGCTGCTGGCCGGCGAGCACGGCCGCCCCGCACTGGAAGCGCAGAGCCACGACGCGCTGGATTTCAACTGGTCGCACAGCGGCGAACGGGCGCTGGTCGCGGTGGCGCGCGGCATCGCGCCCGGCATCGACCTGGAGCTGCGGCGCACGCGCGCCAGCGCGCTGGAGATCGCGCAGCGCTTCTTCACCGCCGACGAAGCCGCCTGGCTCGCCACGCTGGACGAGGACGCGCGCCGCGCCGCGTTCCTCGAACTGTGGACCGCGCGCGAGGCGGNGCTGAAGGCGCTGGGCCGCGGCCTCGCGTTCGGGCTGGACCGCCTGTCGATACGCAGCGACGCCGACGGACTGGCGCTGCAATCGCTGGAGGGCGACGATCCCGCCGCGTGGCAGCTGCACCGGCTGCACGTGGGCGGCGATGCCTTCGCCGCGCTGGCCTGGCGCGGCGCGCCGCGACGCATACGCCTGTTCGCGCTTGCCGACGCGGGCTGATCGGCGCAGTGTTGCGTTCCCCCGTGTTCCCGTGACGATCCGCCCGCCATGACCCTGCTCAGCGTCAACCTCAACAAGATCGCCGTGCTGCGCAATTCGCGCGGCGGCCAGGAGCCTGACATCTGCCGCGCGGCGCAGACCTGCATCGAGAGCGGCTGCGGCGGCATCACCGTGCATCCGCGGCCGGACCTGCGCCACGTGCGCCCGGACGACGTGCGCGCGCTGGCCGCGATGCTGCGCGGGCGGGNGGAGNACAACATCGAGGGCAACCCGTTCGCCCCGGCGCGCGGCGCCTACCCCGGCCTGGTCGCGCTGGCGCGCGAGGTGCGCCCCAGCCAGGTGACCCTGGTGCCGGACGGCGACGGCCAGATCACCTCCGACCACGGTTTCGACCTCGCCCGCGACCTGGACCGGCTGCGGCCGCTGGTGGCGGAACTCAACGCGATCGGCAGCCGCGTCAGCCTGTTCGTGGACGCCGGCAGCCAGGATTTCGCGGCGGCGAAGGCGATCGGCGTACAGCGCACGAGATCTACACCGGCCCCTACGCCGAGGCGTTCGCCGACGGCGAGCCCGACGCGGCGCTCGCGGCCTGCGTCGCCACCGCGCGGCAGGCGCAGCAGGCGGGCCTTGCGGTGAACGCGGGCCACGACCTCAGCCAGGCGAACCTCGGCACGTTCAAGGCCGCGATCCCGGGGCTGGCCGAGGTGTCGATCGGCCACGCGCTGATAGGCGAGGCGCTGTACGAAGGCCTGGCCGCCACGGTGCGCAACTACCTGCAGATACTGCGCTAGCCGCACCGCCCGGGCGCGGCGGTTTCTTCGCGATCGAGTCCGGCCTGGCGCGCCACGCGATGCCCGTGCGCGTCGCGACCGGCGCGCCCGGCCAGGCAGCTGAAGATGCTGTCCGCAGAAACGCCAACCCCCGCACGGGGCGGGGGTTGGCGCGGGTAACGCGGGTGTCGCGACAGCGGCGGCTGGTCAGTCGCTGTCGGTGAAGCCGATCTTGGNCAGGTTGTACTGCTTCGCGTCCGCCAGCACGGTAGCGACATGCTGGTAGGCGGTGGCATCGGCTGCCTTGATCTGGACTTCCGGCTGGTTGGTCTGCTGGGCGATCACCGCGAACTGCGCCTTGAGGCCCAGTTCGTCCACCGGCGTGTCGTTCCAGTAGAACGCGCCGCTGGCGTCGATCTTGAGGTTGATCGGCTCCGGCGGGTTCGTCGGCGGGGTCTGGTTCGGGTTCGGCTGCGGAAGGTCGATCTTGATCTTCTCCAGCGGAATCGGCGCCGTCACCATGAAGATGATCAGCAACACCAGCATCACGTCGATCAGCGGCGTGATGTTGATGTCGGCCATCGGGCCCGACGAGGATTTGACGGAAAACGCCATGACTGCTTACTCCTTCGCGGGCGCGGNGGTCATGAAGCCGACGTGCACCATGCCCTGGCCCTTGGCGTCACTGATCACCTTGCGCACCGTCTTCCACTCGAGGCCCTTCTCGGCACGGATCTGCAGTTCCGGCTGCGGCGCCTTCTGCGCGGCCACCGCCAGCTGGGACTTCAGCTCCGCCTCGGTGACCGGGTGATCCTGGAAGTACATCGTGCCGTCTTCCTTGATCGCCAGGTCCAGCGGCGGGGTTTCCGCAGCCTTTTCCTCGGTGCTCTTCGGATTCGCAGTCGGCACCGTGACGGTGATCGGGTGGGACATCAGTGGTGCCGTGATCATGAAGATGATCAGCAGCACCAGCATCACGTCAGCCAGTGGCGTGACGTTGATTTCCGAAACCGGACCGCCGGTATCGCCTCCGACGCTCATGGACATGGTTCAGCCCCTCACTCGACGCGCGAGCCGGTCGCGAAGAAGTCGTGCAGGTCGTGCGCGAACTCGTCGAAACGGGCGAAGATCACGCGGTTCGACCGGTTGAAGAAGTTGAACGCGAGCAGCGCCGGGATCGCGGTGAACAGACCGATGGCGGTCATGATCAGCGCCTCGCCCACGGGGCCGGCCACGGCGGTCATCGAAGCGTTGCCGCTGGCGGCGATGCCGATCAGGGCGTGGTAGATGCCCCACACCGTACCGAGCAGACCGACGAACGGTGCCGACGAACCCACGGTGGCGAGCACCGTCTGGCCGCCTTCGAGGCGCAGGCTCTCGCGGGCCACGGCCTGGCGCAGGGCGCGGTCGACGAACTCCGAGCGGCTCAGCGACTCGGCGATGCCGCCCTTGTTCGCCTGCTGGTGGTGGGCCACCGCCGAGGCGGCGTCCAGCGCGATCTTGGAGAACGGTTCGCTCTTGGGCTGGGCTTCCAGCTCGCGGATCGCGTCCTGGGTGGAGGCATTGTTCCAGAAGCCGTTGATCACGCCATCGGCGCGCGACTTCACCATGCCGTTGCGGATGGTGTTGGCGATGATGAAATACCAGGAGAGGAAGGACATCNCCACCAGGGTGATGAACACCNCCCAACCCAGCCAGTCGAAGCCCTGGGCGAGGTTGGCGAAGCCCATCTGCTTCATGGCTTCGGCGTTGGAGTTGCCCGCCACCTGGGCGGCATCGGTCGGTGCAGGAGTCTGTAGGAACATAACGCTACCCTTGGGAAGTCAGGCGTGAACTGTGGTGACAGTGTCGGGGGGATTACATCTGGCTGAGGTTGAAGGNGACGGGAACGCGGGCGTAGCCCTCCACCTTCTTGCCGTTCTTGACCTCGGGATTGAAACGCCACTTCTGTGCCGTTTCGATCGCCGCGCGATCAAGCTCGTGGTAACCGCTGGACTTGTCGACCTTGATGTCCTTCGGCGTACCGTCGGTGCCCACCAGGATCAACAGGATCACCGTGCCCTCGTGGCGCTGGCGGATGGCCTGCGGCGGGTAGCGCGGCGTGATTCGGCTGTTGTAGCTGAGATCCGAACCGGCGGCGATGTCGGCGGGCGGCGCCGGCGGGGCCGGCGGCGCAGGCGGCGCGGCGGCGACCGCGTTCTGCGACACCTCCTGCACCGGCGGCGGCGGGGCCGGCGGCGGCGGAGTCGGCGGCGGCACCACCTGCTTGATGATCTTCGGCGGCGGCTGCTTGGGCGGCTCCGGCGGCGGCGGCGGCGGCGGCGGCGGCGGCGGCGGCGGCTCGATGAAATTCACCTGCACGATCTGCTCTTTCTTCTCGTGCTTCTGGCTCGGCGGCGCCATGGGCGCAAGCAGGATCAGAAACGCGAAGGCGTGCAGACCGATGGCGAATGCCAACGCCAGGGTTCGTTTCCAACTGAACCCCTCCTCGCGTTCTGTTTCTTCGATACTAGAGGCCATCTGTCACTATCTGGAGCTGGGAACGGAGAAAGCGTCGCCACCGATCCGGCACGTTCCGTCTGGCATATGGACGAAACGCACCGATGGGGTTACGCAGGGAAGGGTTGAACGGTACAACAGCATCTGGCTTTTGTATAGCGCTCGCATGACACGCGGATGGACGTCCAATCCGCCATGCTTTCCTTGCTCGCCAATCACTTGCCCACGTTGGACTTGCGCAGCCACTCCTTGGCCTTGGAAGCGGTCTCCGGATCCTTGGCGGCTTCCATCATGGCGGTGATCGCACCGGGCTTGTCCTTCAGCTGGCGATCCGCCTCGGCCAGGACCATGTAGGCCTGTCCCTTGTGCTTGACGCCCTTGCCGATGCCCTGGGNGACGTACTTGCGGGCCTCACCGAATTTCTGCTGCTGGAAGTAGACGCGGCCCACGGCCACGTCGAGCTCGCCGTCGCTGGCCAGCGCCGCGCCCTTCTGGTAGTAGCCGATCGCCTTGGCGTCGTTCTCGCCGATCACGGCGGCGTCGCCGGCCAGCTTGTAGTTCTCGGCGCTGGACTTGATCGCGCCCTTCGCCATGCCGTCGTCGAACACCTGCAGCGCCTTGGTGCTGCCGGCCTTCGGGTCGCCGCCGCCGTTCTGCGCCTGCAGCAGGTAGGCCTTGACCAGGTTGACCCAGTCGCCCTCGTCCTTCAGCGCGCCGTTTGCGCGGCCCTGCTCCAGCACCTTGATCGCGCCGGCGTAGTCCTGCTGCTGCAGCAGCACCGCGCTGGCGTTGTGCAGCATGCTGCTGTCGGCGGGGTTCTTCTCGTATTCGGCGGTGGCCATCTTCGCCGCGTCGCCGCCCTTGCCGGACTCGGCGTAGCTGGCCATCAGGATCTGGTTCCAGGAATCCTGCGGCTTGTCGGTCAGCGACTTCGCCTTCTGGATCGCGGCGATCGCCTCGGGGTATTTCTCGAGGCGGTAGTAGTCCATGCCTTCCAGCCCGTAGGAGTCGGCGGATTCCCGCTTGCCCTCGGCGCGCCACTTCGCGATGGTGTCCAGCGACGCCTGGTACTGCTGGTCGGCGGCGTACAGCTGGGCCATCTCGTACATCAGCTGGAAGTAGGTGTCGTTCGGCATCACGCCGATGTCGATCGCGCGCTTCAGCAGCGGGATCGCGGCCTTCACGTCGCCGGCGTTGTAGCTGACGTTCGCCAGGCCTTGCAGCGCGATCGCCTGCGCGTACTTGCTCTTGCTGCCGTCGATGATGGGCTGGAGGATCTGCTCCGCCTTCGCCTTGTCGCCGCCGTTCACGGCGTCCAGGCCCTCGTTCAGCGCCTTCTGCTCCTTCTCGCTGGTGAGGTCCAGCTTCGGCGCGACGCGGGTGGCATTCGGATACAGCGCTTCCTGTTTGGTGTCCTTCGCGGCGCCGGCGGCGTGGACCGGGGGGGCGGCGAAGGTGAACGCCAGCGCCGCGGCGGCCAGCATCGTGAACAGGGGCGTGTGCTTCATGACGATCCTCGTGTCCGGGGNTTTGCGTGTGCGTGGTACGCAGGGGATCGTCGAGATTACCTTGAGCGCCATCCGAATGACAAGTTGCATTGCGGCAAGAAAGCCCTTGTCATATCAATGACTTGCGTGGAAACGCTCCATACGCGGTCGAATTGGACCGCGGCGCGGCGCACGCTGGCGGTCCAGCGCGGACAGGCCGCGCGACAGCGGCGCCGGGGTCGCGTCTGCACGGGTCGACGCCCGGCGGTGCGCCGGAACCGGGACCGGGCAGTGCCCCGGTCCCGCCTGCCGGGATCAGATGTCGAGATTCGCCACCCGCAAGGCGTTCGCCTCGATGAAGTCGCGCCGCGGCTCCACCGCCTCGCCCATCAGCATGGAGAACATCTGGTCGGCGGCGAATGCGTCCTCGATGCCGACCTGCAGCATGCGCCGCGTCTCGGGGTTCACCGTGGTCTCCCACAGCTGCTCCGGGTTCATTTCGCCCAGGCCCTTGAAGCGCTGGATGGTGCGGCCTTTCTTCGCCTCGTCCAGCAGCCAGCCGCGCACCTCGGCGAAGCTGGTGACGCCGCGCGAGGCGTTGCCGCGGCGCACCACCGCGTCGGCCCGGATCAGTCCGGCCAGTTGCTGGCTGACGTGCAGGATGGGGCGGAACTCGGCGCCGGCGAAGAACGGCTGCGGCAGCAGCAAGGNGTGGCTGAGGCCGTGCTGGTCGCGCACCACCTCGATCGCCGCCGGCTGCTCGCCCTGCGCCGCGCGCAACGACAGCCGGTAGCGCGGCTTGCCCAGTCCGCTGGCGGCGAGGCGTCGCGCGATGCCGTCCAGCCAGGCCTGCATGGCGGCCGGATCGGCCCACAGCTCCGGCGCGATCGGCGCGTGTTCCAGCAGCGCGGACAGCACGCTGGTGTCGAAGCGGTGGCCGAGGCGTTCGATCTGGTCCAGCGCGGTCTGGTACTCGCGCAGCAGCTTTTCCAGCGCCGCGCCGGTGATCGCCGGCGCGTGCGGATCGGCCACCAGCTCGGCGTTGTCCACCGCGCTGGAGATCAGGTAGGCGTTGAGCGCCGCGTCGTCCTTCAGGTACAGCTCCTGCTTGCCCTGCTTCAGCTTGTACAGCGGCGGCAGGCCGATGTAGACGTGGCCGCGCTCGATCAGCTCGGGCATCTGGCGGTAGAAGAAGGTCAGCAGCAGGGTGCGGATGTGCGAGCCGTCCACGTCCGCGTCGGTCATGATGACGATGCGGTGGTAGCGCAGCTTGTCGGGGTTGTAGTCCTCCTTGCCGATGCCGGTGCCGAGCGCGGTGATCAGCGTGCCGACTTCGGCGGAGGACAGCATCTTGTCGAAGCGGGCCTTCTCCACGTTGAGGATCTTGCCCTTCAGCGGGAGCACGGCCTGGGTCTTGCGGTTGCGGCCCTGCTTGGCCGAGCCGCCGGCGGAATCGCCCTCGACCAGGAACAGCTCGCACAGCGCGGGGTCCTTCTCCTGGCAATCGGCCAGCTTGCCGGGCAGGCCGGCGATGTCCAGCGCGCCCTTGCGGCGGGTCATCTCGCGCGCCTTGCGCGCGGCCTCGCGGGCGCGGGCGGCGTCGACCACCTTGGAGGCGATCGCCCTGGCCTCGTTCGGGTGCTCCAGCAGGAATTCGCCCAGCTTCTCGTTGACGGCCTGCTCCACCGCGGTCTTCACCTCGGAGGAAACCAGCTTGTCCTTGGTCTGCGAGGAGAACTTCGGATCGGGCACCTTCACCGACAGCACGGCGATCAGGCCTTCGCGCATGTCGTCGCCGGACAGCGCGACCTTGGCGTTCTTCGCCAGGTTCTCCTTCTCGATGTAGCCCTGCAGCGAGCGCGTCAGCGCGGCGCGGAAGCCGGTGAGGTGGGTGCCGCCGTCGCGCTGCGGGATGTTGTTGGTGAAGCAGAACATCGTCTCGTTGTACGAGTCGGTCCACTGCATCGCCAGCTCGATGCTGATGCCGTCCTGCAGCGCGGCCAGGCTGATCACGTTCGGGTGCAACGGGGTCTTCAGCTGGGACAGGTGCTGCACGAAGGAGCGGATGCCGCCCTCGTAGGCGAAGGTGTCCGAGCGCCCTTCCCCGCGCTCGTCGCGCAGTTCGATGGTGACGCCGGAGTTGAGGAAGGCCAGCTCGCGCAGGCGCTTGGCCAGGATCTCGTAGTGGAACTCGGTGTCCGAGAAGGTCTTGGGGCTGGGCAGGAAGCGCACCAGCGTGCCGCGCCGGTCCGAGGCGCCGATGACCTTGAGCGGGTAAAGCGGCTCGCCCAGCGAGTATTCCTGCTGGTGCTCCTGGCCGTCGCGGTAGATCGTCAGCCACAGGTGGTCGCTGAGCGCGTTCACCACCGACACGCCCACGCCGTGCAGGCCGCCGGACACCTTGTAGGAATTCGCGTCGAACTTGCCGCCGGCGTGCAGCACGGTCATCACCACCTCGGCGGTGGAACGGCCTTCCTCCGGATGGATGTCCACCGGGATGCCACGGCCGTTGTCGTCCACGCTGACCGAGCCATCCTCGAGGATGGTCACGATCACGTGGTCGCAGTAACCCGCCAGGGCCTCGTCGATCGCGTTGTCGACCACCTCGAACACCATGTGGTGCAGGCCGGTGCCGTCATCGGTGTCGCCGATGTACATGCCGGGGCGCTTGCGGACCGCTTCCAGGCCCTTGAGCACCTTGATGTTGCTGGAGTCGTAATGCGATTCGTTGGTGGGTTGGTTCATGCGGATCCGTTTCCTCAGGGTACGGCAGACCGGCATCCCAGCCGTCGCGCTGCAGTGCAATCGTCAATTATAGCAGGGGCGTCAAACGTCCCTGTTCCACGTGGAACACGCGATGCGGCAGCCCGCGCAAAGGCTCGGGCAGCCCGGTGCCGGTCACCAGCACCTGGGCCCCGCTTTCCGCGAGCTGGGCGATCACCGCCGCCTGGTGGGCTTCGTCCAGTTCGGAGGCCAGGTCGTCGAGACAGATGATCGGCCAGTCGCCGTGCTGGTCGGCGTACTGGCGCGCCTGCGCCAGCATGCAGCCCAACGCGGCGAGCTTTTCCTGGCCGCGGGAGAGATGCTCCCGCTGCGGGGCGTGTTCGAAGGCAAGCGACCAATCCGCGCGATGCGCCCCGAGGCTGGTATGGCCGCGGGCGAGATCGCGGCCGCGTTGCGCCTCCAGTTGCTCGCGCAGATCCCTGTCCTCGGCCCAGCCGCGGCGGTAGCGAAGCTCAGGCACGCCCAGCTCGGGCAGCAGCGCATTCACGCAGTCGTGCAGGCTGGGGCGCAGGCGTGACAGATAGTCGCTGCGTTGCCGGTCGATCCAGTCGGCCAGCTCCGCAAGCTCGGTTTCCCACGGTGCGTAAAGGGACGACGCGGAATCCGTACCGGCTCGCAAAAGGCTGTTGCGCTGTTTCAGAGCGCGCTGGTAGCGGCGCCAGGCATCGAGGAAAGCATGTTCCACGTGGAACACGCCCCAGTCGAGAAAACGGCGGCGCTCTTCGGCGGCACCGGCGATCAAGGCATGCGAGCCGGGTTCGAAACAGGTGACCGCGCACTCGGCGATCAATTCGCCCAGGCTGGCGCCCTCGCCTTCGAGCCGCGCTTCCCAGCGCGAGGCCTCGCGCCCCAGCCCCAGTCGCAGCGACCGGTCGCCCGCGAGCCGCAACTCGGCAAATACGGAAAGACGGGAGGCGCCACGCGCCAGCAAGGCTTCCCTGGCGCCGCTGCGGAACGAGCGTGCGTGCGAGAGCAGGAACACCGCTTCCAGCACGCTGGTCTTGCCGGCCCCGTTCGCGCCCACGAAGACATTGATGCCCGGCGCAAGCGCCAAGTCGACTTCGTGCAGGCAGCGCAGACCCTGGATACGCAGTCGCTCCAGCCTCATGGTTGCAGGACCGGGCGCATGCAAGAACGCCGGAGCGTCTGGCGACGGCTCCGGCGTTCCCGGGCGAAACGATGCTTGCCGAAGGGCATGCGTCAGAGTCGCAAGGGCATGATCACGTGGCGGGCCTGCTCGCTGTCGTGCTCCTGCACGAGGCAGCTGGACTGCGCGTCGCGCAGGCTCAGCCGGGCCTGTTCGCCGCGCAGCGCGGACAACGCGTCCAGCAGGTAGCCCACGTTGAAGCCCNCCGCGAGGTCGGAGACGTGGGTGTCGGCCTCGNCCTCTTCCACCGCCTCTTCCTGCTCGGGGTTGTGCGCCACGATGCGCAGCTTGCCCGGCGACAGTTCCAGCTTCACGCCGCGGTACTTCTCGTTGGACAGGATGGCCGCGCGCTGCAGGGCGCCGCGCAGCACCTCACGATCCAACGTGGCGGTCTTGTCGGCACCCAGCGGGATCACCGCCTCGTAGTCGGGGAAGCGGCCGTCGATCAGCTTGGAGGTGAAAGTGACGCCGCCACGCCGCACGCGCAGGTGGTTGCGCCCGAACTCCAGCTCCACCTCGCCCTCGCCCGGTTCCAGCAGGCCGATCAGCTCGTTGACGCCCTTGCGCGGAATGATGATCTGCCGGCGCGCCTTCACCGAGGTCGCCAGGCTGGTTTCCTTCATGGCGAGGCGGTGGCCGTCGGNGGCCACGCAGCGCAGGCTGTGTTCCTGCAGGTCCAGCAGCATGCCATTCAAGTAGTAGCGCACGTCCTGGTTCGCCATCGCGAACGCGGTGCGCTCCATCAGGTCGCGCAAGGCCTCTTCCGGCAGGCTGACCTTTTCCACCAGCTCGATCGAATCGATGACGGGGAATTCGCTGGCCGGCAGGGTCGTCAGGGTGAAGCGGCTGCGTCCGGCGTTCAGCGCCACGCGCTCGCCGTTGAGCTTCAGCTCGATGGCAGCGCCGTCCGGCAGCGCGCGCACGATGTCGAAGAACTTGCGTGCGGGGATGGTGACTTCGCCGTCGACCAGCTTGTCGGCCGCCGTGGTCGCGATCATCTCCACTTCCAGGTCGGTGCCGGTGAGCGAGAGCTGCCCATCGGCCACCCTTACCAGCAGGTTGGCCAGCACCGGCAGGGTCTGCCGACGTTCCACCACGCCGACGACCTGCTGCAGCGGCTTGAGCAGAGCTTCACGTTGGATGCTGAATTGCATGTCGGCGCTTCCCCTATGCCTGCTGTTCTGTCTTTGAAAGAAGGTTGGTAGTGGCTGTTGGCGGCGTGGATAACTTTTCCTGACCGCTTTTTCGTTTTGAATCAAAGTATTGCAAATGAAACTGGGTGTGCGGAAAGCGGTGCCTGCGCCGTGGGTGGTTTGTGGATAAGTTCAGCGGCGGATTCATCCACCCATTATCCACAGCATCCCACCTACTTTATCAAGAACTTGTGCCGGCGCCTGAGCGGAAACTCAACCGGTGAGGGTACGGATCAGCTGCTCCCAGTCCTGGCGCATGCGCGCGTCGGCCTCGCACAGCTTCTTGATCGTGCGGCAGGCGTGCAGCACCGTGGTGTGGTCGCGGCCGCCGAACGCCTCGCCGATCTCGGGCAGGCTGTGGTCGGTGAGCTCCTTGGACAGCGCCATCGCGATCTGCCGCGGCCGCGCCAGCGAGCGCACGCGCCGCTTGGAGAGCAGGTCCTGCAGGCGCACGTTGAAGTATTCCGCGGTGATCTTCTGGATGTTCGGCNCCGTCACCGCCTGTGCGTGCGTGGCCAGCAGGTCGCGCAGGGTTTCCTCGGCGAAATCGGTGGTGATCGGCTTGCCGTAGAAGTTCGCCCGCGCCGCCAAGGTGTTCAGCGCGCCCTCGAGGTCGCGCACGTTGGAGCGGATGCGCTTGGCCAGCAGCATCGCCACGTGCTCGTCCACCGCCACGCCCTTGTCCTGCGCCTTGGACAGCAGGATCGCCGCGCGCGTCTCGAAGTCCGGCGGCTCGATCGCCACACTGAGGCCCCAGCCCAGGCGCGACTTCAGCCGCGGCTCCAGCTTGTCCACTTCCTTGGGGTAGCGGTCGCAGGTGAGGATGATCTGCTGCTTGGACTCGAACAGCGCGTTGAAGGTGTGGAAGAACTCCTCCTGCGTGGTGTCCTTGCCGGCGAAGAACTGGATGTCGTCGATCAGCAGCGCATCCACCGAGCGGAAGCGCAGCTTGAACTGGTCCATGCTCTTGGTGCGCAGCGCCTCGATCATCGAGCCCACGAACTGTTCCGAGCGCAGGTACAGCACCTTGCACGCGGGGTTGTTCTGGCGCATCAGGTTGCCGGCCGCGTGCATCAGGTGGGTCTTGCCCAGACCGGTGCCGCCATACAGCAGCAACGGGTTGTAGGCGCGGCCGGGGTTCTGCGCCACCTGCATCGCGGCGGCCTTGCCGAGCTGGTTGGACTTGCCCTCGACGAAGGTCTCGAACGTGTAGTGCGGGTCCAGGTTGTGGCTGAACGCGGCCGCGGGCGCCGCCGCGGCGGGTTCGGCCACGGCACCGTTGCCGCGCGGGGCGACGGCCGCGGGCCGGGCGGCGGCACGCGGGGTGCTGGAACCCACTTCCAGCCGCACCGGCAGCTCGTGTCCGGCCAGTTGGCCCAGCAGCACGGTGATCTTGGGCAGGTAGCGCTCGCGCACCGTGTCCAGGGTGTACGGGTTGGGGGCGTACAGGGCCAGTCCGGTCTCGTTCTCGCGGGCCTGCAGCGGCATCAGCCAGGTGTGCAGATCTTCGGCGCTCAATTCGCCTTCCAGACGCTCCAGGCAGCGCCGCCACAACTCACTCATGAATGTTTCTCGTCCACAGCAGGGGCGCGTGCGCGCAGGGTGGACGGAGAAGTCTAGCAGCACGCCCAGGCATCCCGATCCCCGATTCGTCCACACGGATATCCACAGGCGACGGTGCGGTGTCCATCGGCGCTCGATGACGCCGATTTGACAGCACGCGGGCCGCCCCGCATAATTTCCAACCTTTTTATCCACATTCCCTTCGGAGCAAGCCATGAAGCGGACCTTCCAGCCCAGCAAGCTCAAGCGCGCGCGTACCCACGGGTTCCGTGCCCGCATGGCCACCGCCGACGGTCGCAAAATCCTCAACGCCCGCCGTGCCAAGGGCCGCAAGCGCCTGATCCCGTAAGCCGCGCGGTCGCCATGAACACCGCCGGACTGCCGCGCGAACTGCGGCTGCGTCTGGCCGGCGACTTCGCCGCGTTGCGCACGAGCAGCGGCCGCCTTGGCGGCCGCTGTTTTCATGTGCGCTACCGGCCCAACGGCCTGGGGCACGCCCGGCTCGGCCTGGCGATCTCCAAGCGGGNGTCCAAGTGCGCGGTGGAGCGCAACCGCCTGAAGCGCCTGCTGCGCGAATCGTTCCGCCGGGTCCGCGACCAGCTGCCGCCGGTGGATGTGGTGGTGATGGCGCGCGAGCAGGCCGCCGGCCTGCCCGGCGCGGAGCTGCTGGCCGAGGCCGCCGCGCTGTGGCAGCGGCTCGCGGCGCTGCCCCCGCTGCCGTCNCCCGCCCGCGCATGACGCCTGCACCATTGATGCCGATGGATGCCGCCGCCACAATCGTGCGTTGACCTCTCACCCTCCCCTGTGGCCGCGTGCCGCGTGGCGTCGTCCGGACCCGTGACCCGATGAACCAAACACGCAACTTCCTCCTGTTCGCCCTGCTTGCCGTGGCCTACTTCCTGTTCATGGCCTGGGAGAAGGACTACATGACGCCGCCACCGCCGGCGCCGGCCGCCAGCAGCAGCGCCGCGAATGCGGCGAGCACGCCCGGCGTGCCGAATGCCCAGGGCGCCGGCACGCCGGCGATCAGCAACGCGAACGCCGCACCGAGCGAGGCGGCCGCCCCGCTGGTCACGGTCACCACCGACGTGCTGCAGCTCACCATCGACACCCGCGGCGGCAGCCTGGTGCAGGCCCGGCTGCTGGCCTACCCGGTGGCGCCGCGCACGCGCAAGGATCCGGACCCCGCGCCGGTCACCTTGCTGGACAACAGCGACACCCATTACTTCGTGGCGCAGAACGGCCTGGTGAGCAGCAGCGATCCGGCGGCGGCGGACCAGCCCAACCACCTCGCCCTGTTCCAGGCGGCGCAGAACGCCTACACGCTGGCGCCCGGCCAGAACGAGCTGGACGTGCCGCTGACCTGGCAGGACGCCAAGGGCCTCAAGGTCACCAAGACCTACCGCTTCACCCGCGGCAGCTATGTGGTCGCGCTGGACCAGAAGATCGACAACGGCGGCAGCGCGGCGTGGCAGGGCAATGCCTACACCCAGCTGCTGCGCACCGAGCCGCCGCACACCGGCAACTGGCTCACCAACATGTCCAACCCGGAGACGCACAGCTTCCAGGGCGCGGCGTGGTACACCGGCGAGAAGTTCGAGAAGCTGCAGTTCAAGGACTTCGCCGAGCCCAAGGACAAGCTGGACGCCTCGTTCAAGGGCGGCTGGGCGGCCATGCTCAGGCTGTACTTCTTCGCCACGTGGATTCCGCCGGCCGGCGAGACCGCGCACTACGCCACCGACACGGTGAACCCGGGCAGCGCCCATCCGCGCTACCTGATCCGCGCGATCGGGCCCACGCTGAGCGTGGCACCGGGGCAGAGCGTGGACGCCACCTCGCGCCTCTACGTGGGGCCCAACGTGCAGGGCAAGCTGGACGCGGTGGCGCCCGGGCTGGACCTCACCATCGACTACGGCATGTTCAAGGCGATCGCCGTGCCCATGCACGGCATCCTGTCGTTCTTCCACACCATCGCGAAGAACTGGGGCATCGCGATCATCCTGCTGGTGCTGCTGATCAAGGGCGTCACGTGGAAGCTCACCGCGATGCAGTACCACTCCAGCGCCAGGATGCGCAAGCTGATGCCGCGCGTGCAGGCGCTGAAGGAGCGCTACGGCGACGACAAGGTGAAGCTGCAGCAGGCGCAGATGGAGCTGTACAAGAAGGAAAAGGTGAACCCGATGGCCGGCTGCCTGCCGGTGCTGATCNCCCTGCCGGTGTTCTACGGCCTGTTCTACGTGCTGCAGTACTCGCTGGAACTGCGCCAGGCGTCGTTCCTGTGGATTCCCGACCTCAGCGCGCCCGATCCCTACTACATCCTGCCGGTGATCTACGCGGCGGTGATGCTGGGCACGCAGTGGCTGAATCCCGCGGTGGGCATGGACCCCACGCAGGCGAAGATGATGAAGGTGATGCCGCTGCTGTTCACCGTGATGTTCGCGTTCTTCCCTGCTGGCCTGTGCCTGTACTACGCGGTGAACGGCCTGGTGGGCCTCGGCCAGCAATGGTGGATCACCCACCACGTGGACCGCGAGGACGCGGTGGCGGCGAAGAGTTGATGCCTGCAACGCTCGCTGGTCGCTGAAATCCAGCGGACGGCCGCGCCGGGCAACCGTCGCGGCCGTCTTCGTTTACGCTCCCGCCATGACCCACGCCGCCGACACCATCGCCGCCATCGCCAGCGCGCCCGGCGCCGCCGGCGTGGGCGTGCTGCGCGTGTCGGGGCCGCGGGTGCCGGCGATCGCGCAAGCCCTGCTGGGTCGCGCGCCGCAGCCGCGCCACGCGCACTTCGCCAGCTTTCGCGATGCAGATGGCGAGGCCATCGACCACGGCCTGCTGCTGCACTTCCCCGCGCCGGCCTCCTACACCGGCGAACACGTGCTGGAACTGCAGGGCCACGGCAGCGCGGTGCTGCTCGATGCGTTGCTGCGCCGTGTCTGCGAACTCGGCGCGCGGCTGGCGCGTCCCGGCGAATTCACCGAACGCGCCTTCCTCAACGGCAAGCTGGACCTGGCCCAGGCCGAGGCCGTGGCCGACCTGATCGCCGCGCGCTCGCAGGCCGGCGCGCGCGCCGCGTTGCGCTCGATGGAGGGCGTGTTCTCGCAGCGTGTCGATGCATTGCTGCAGGCGCTGATCGCACTGCGCGTGCACATCGAGGCCGCGATCGATTTTCCCGAGGAGGAGATCGACTTCCTCGCCGATCCCGCCATCGCACGGCAACTCGACAACCTGCGCGCGGAACTCGCCGGACTGCTGCGCGAAGCGCAACGCGGCCTGCGCCTCAACGACGGCCTGCGCGTGGCCATCGTGGGCCGGCCCAACGCGGGCAAGTCCAGCCTGCTCAACGCGCTGGCCGGCAGCGAGCGCGCCATCGTCACCGCCATCGCCGGCACCACCCGCGACGTGCTGCGCGAAAGCGTGGCGCTCGATGGCGTGGCGCTGGAACTCGCCGACACCGCCGGCCTGCGCGACACCGAGGACGAAGTCGAACGCGAAGGCGTGCGCCGCGCCCACGGCGAACTGGCGCGCGCCGATGCCGCCGTGCTGGTCACCGACGAGGAACATGCCGCCGCCGACCTCGCCCTGTTCGACGCCCTGCCCGCCGGCGCCGAACGCGTGGTGCTGGTCAACAAGATCGATCTCGCCTGCACCACAGCGCATGCGGAAACCCGCGACGGCATCCGCTGGCTGTGGGCCTCGGCGAAAACCGGCGATGGGCTCGACGCCTTGCGCGAACATCTCAAGCAACTCGCCGGCGCCGGCAGTGGCGAAGGCGCCTTCAGCGCACGCCGCCGCCACGTGCTGGCGCTCGAAACAGTGCGCGAACACCTGGACCGCACCGCCCACGCCCTCGCCATCACGCATGCCGGCGAACTCGCCGCCGAGGAACTGCGTCATGCCCAGCACGCGCTGGGCGAGATCACCGGCACCTATACCAGCGACGACCTGCTGGGTGCGATCTTCGGCTCATTCTGCATCGGCAAGTAGCCGGAAGCCCTAGCGCGCGAGCAGGGTTTCCNCCTCGCGTGCCGAGGGCATGCCGCCCTGCGCGCCCAGCTTCGTCACCGACAGCGCAGCGGCGGCGCTGGCCTTGCGCACGGCCTGCGGCAGGCCTTCGTGGAGGAACACCGCCAGCGCGCCGTTGAAGGTGTCGCCGGCGCCGGTGGTGTCGACCACGTCGACGGCGAAGCCGGGCTGGTGTGCGGGTTCGGGGTGCGCGTTGTCGCGGTACCACGCGCCTTCGCCGCCGCGGGTGAGCACCACGGGGCACGGCGCACGGCGCATCAGTTCGCGGAAGTCCGTGTTCGCGTCGTCGCCCAGCATGGTGGCCAGCTCGTGCTGGTTGGGGGTGAGCAGGCTGGCGAGCTGCAGCCACTCGGCGGGCAGCTTCTGCGCGGGCGCGGGGTTGAGGATCACCGGCACGTTTTCGCGCCGGGCGAGGCGCAGCGTGGCTTCCACCGCGTCCAGCGGAATCTCCAGTTGTACCAGCACGGCGTCGGCGCGGGCAATGGCGGGGTGGGCGGCTTCGACCTGGGCCGGCGTGACGCGCGCATTCGCCGCGGGCACCACGATGATCTGGTTGTCGCCTTCGGCCACGGTGATGGAGGCGCTGCCGCTGCCCACGTCGTCGAGCCGGGCCACGTGGGCGAGTTCCACGCCTTCCTGCGCCAGCCCCGCGTGCAACTGGTCGCCGAAGGCGTCGCGGCCCAGCGCACCGACCATGCTCACCTCCGCGCCCAGTCGTGCGGCGGCCACCGCCTGGTTGGCGCCCTTGCCGCCATGCGTGGTGAAGAAGCGGCTGCCGAGCACGGTCTCGCCGGGACCGGGAAAGCGCGGCGCGAGCGTGACCAGGTCCATGTTGATGCTGCCGACGACGACGATGCGGGGCATGGGGCTTCCTGAAGAGGTTCGGTTTGCGTCGAGCGTAGCTTGGGGGAGCGGGTGGGGCGAGGATACCGGTCAGTTTGCCGTTGGACCTTTGGCGCCCCGCTGCCCGCAGCGCGGGTATTCATGAGGGCCCCCCAGGGCGACCCTGCGCGCACGGAACGGACTACGCGCAAACAAAACGCCCGCCGATGTGCGGCGGGCGTCGAGGCGTGTCGATGAAGCGCGGGCTCAGTGCATGTGGCCGATGCCGGCGTCGCCGGGNTCCAGCGCGGGCGCGGGGCCGGCCACGGCGAGCAGGGCCTGGGCGTAGCTGTCGCCGATGCTGAGCGTGGAGACTTCGTCCCAGGCGAAGAACGAGGCCTGGCGCATCCACTCCGCGTCGGGACTGAGTTCCTGCAGGTAGAAGCCGTCGTCCTCGACGTGGGCGAGGTGGCCGATGTAGCAGACCTCTTCCTCTTCCTCGGTATCCACGTGCACGCCGATCACCTGCGCCATCGCGCCGGCGGCCTGCACGGCCTCGCGGATCGAATCCAGCGGGAAGCTGCGCGGCAGCTGCGGGACGATGCCCTTGAGCGCCAGCGCCTTGGCCATGAACACGTGGTGGCGTTCCGGCGATTCCAGCTCGGTGATGTCGCGATGCCGCATCACGTAGATGCCGTCCTCGGTGATGCCGTCGCCGAGCACCCAGAGCAGGACGAACTCGCTGCCGACGCCGCCCACGTAGCCGCAGAAGCTGCCGTGTTCCAGCTCGCCGCGCCACAGGCGCACCATCGTCTGCTGTTGCTGGGCCTCGCGGAGCTGGGCCCGCAGGCCGGTGGTCTTGAACTCGAGAATCTTTGCCATAGCGGGCCTATTTTAACAGAGAGCCCTCCCCCGGCTTGTTCAAAGGATGTTCCCCGAAAACTTCGTTCAACGTGCAGCTAAAAATCTTCAAAAAGGCGGGTTTTCGTATTTAGTGCCCAGCCCAGGCGCGATGGTGCCCAGGTGGGACCGTTTTTCCCCGCCGCCGGGCCTTACAGGATGTAGCGGCTGAGATCCTCGTTGCGGATCAGGTTGCCGAGGCTCTTGTCTACCTGTTCGGCGTCGATCAGGTATTTTTCGCCGGATTTGTCTGCCGCAGCATAGGAAATCTCCTCCAGCAGCCGCTCCATCACCGTGTGCAGGCGGCGGGCGCCGATGTTCTCGGTGCGCTCGTTCACCTGGTAGGCCACCTCGGCCAGGCGGTCGATGCCGGTGTCGGTGAACTCCAGGCTCACGCCCTCGGTGCCGAGCAGGGCCACGTATTGCTTGGTCAGCGCGTTGTGCGGCTCGCGCAGGATGCGCTTGAAGTCGTCCACCGACAGGGCGCTCAACTCCACGCGGATCGGCAGGCGGCCCTGCAGCTCCGGGATCAGGTCGGAGGGCTTGGCCAGCGAGAACGCGCCCGAGGCGATGAACAGCATGTGGTCGGTCTTCAACGGGCCGTACTTGGTGGAGACGGTGGAACCTTCCACCAGCGGCAGCAGGTCGCGCTGCACGCCCTCGCGGCTGACGCCGGCGCCGCCCCATTCGGAGCGTTGGGCGATCTTGTCGATCTCGTCGAGGAAGACGATGCCGTTCTGCTCGGCGGCTTCCACCGCCTGGGCGCGGATCTCCTCGTCGTTGAGCAGCTTGGCGGCTTCCTCGTCGAGCAGCAGCGGACGCGCCAGCTTGATCGCCAGCTTGCGGTGCTGGGTCTTGGCGCCGCCCAGGTTCTGGAACATCTGGCGCAGCTGCGCGCCCATCTCCTCCATGCCGGGCGGCGACATGATCTCCACGCCCACGTTCATGGCGAAGTCCAGCTCGATCTCGCGCTCGTCGAGGGCGCCCTCGCGCAGCTGCTTGCGCAGCTTCTGGCGGGNGTCGCTGTCGATCGCGGGCGCGGCCGGCGCGTCGTGGCTCCAGTCGCTCGGCGCCTGCCGGCGCGGCAGCAGGGCGTCGAGGATGCGGTCCTCGGCGCGGTCCTCGGCCTGGCTGCGCACGCGCTTGATCGCCTGCTCGCGGGTGAGCTTGTAGGCGACGTCGGCGAGGTCGCGGATGATCGATTCCACGTCCTTGCCCACATAGCCCACCTCGGTGAACTTGGTGGCCTCCACCTTCACGAACGGCGCGTTCGCCAGCGAGGCGAGGCGGCGCGCGATCTCGGTCTTGCCCACGCCGGTGGGGCCGATCATCAGGATGTTCTTCGGGGTGATCTCGTTGCGCATCGCCGGCTCCAGCTGCATGCGCCGCCAGCGGCTGCGCAGCGCCACCGCCACGGCACGCTTGGCGTCGTGCTGGCCGATGATGTAGCGGTCGAGTTCGTTGACGATTTCGCGGGGGGTCAGTTCGGACATGGAGTCACCGGAAGGTTGGTTCTTTGTCGTCATTCCGGCGCAAGCCGGAATCCAGGGTCTTTGCTTCAAGGCGCTGGGCCCCGGCTTTCGCCGGGGTGACGCCGGGGAGCGATTGCTGCGTTACGCCTGCAGCTCCTCGATGGACACGTTGTGGTTGGTGTAGATGCAGATGTCGCCGGCGATCTTCAGCGCCTTCTCCACGATGGCGCGCGCGTCCAGCTCGCTGTTTTCCATCAGCGCCAGCGCGGCGGATTGCGCGTAGGGGCCGCCGGAACCGATCGCGATCAGGCCGTGCTCGGGTTCCAGCACGTCGCCGTTGCCGGAGATCAGCAGCGAGGCTTCCTTGTCGGCCACCGCCAGCATCGCCTCGAGGCGGCCCAGGCGGCGGTCGGTGCGCCATTCCTTGGCCATCTCCACCGCGGCGCGGGTGAGGTTGTTGCCGTGCTTGTCCAGCTTCTGCTCGAACAGCTCGAACAGGGTGAACGCGTCGGCGGTGGCGCCGGCGAAACCGGCCAGCACGTCGGCGTTCTTGCCCAGCCGGCGGATCTTGCGCGCGTTCGCCTTCATCACGGTGTTGCCGAAGGTGACCTGGCCGTCGCCGCCGATCACGACCCTGCCGTTGCGGCGCACGCTGACGATGGTGGTGGCGTGGAAGGATTCCATAAAAGCTCCGAGGTTGAGCGGATCAGATGGGGTCTGCCCGCCGGAGCTTCAATGCGGAGCAAACCCGTGTGCCCCCTCTCCCCTCCGGGGAGAGGGCTGGGGTGAGGGGCCGCGCTGGCGGTGGAGCTCATCGAAGCGAGCTTCAAACAGGTCCCGCGCGAGCCCCGGCCCCCCATCCCAACC